>BFBZ01000011.1_pt59 | contig 49229 bp, 51 predicted proteins | sample 1888401 | NCBI WGS metagenome assembly BFBZ01 (sample SAMD00112614, study PRJDB3348) | symbiont metagenome | host: Chara braunii | reverse complement strand
CGATCCGGTACGCGTGGCGCCCCACGTCGCCCGGGGCCGTCCCGAGGTCGCCCACCAGGTCGTCGAGCGTCACCGTCATCCCGGCGGCCCGGGACTCCTCCACCAGGCGCGGCAGGTCGGACAGGGTCGGCTGGGGCGGCTCCGGCTCGCCCGCCTCCGGCAGCTCGCGCAGGGCACCGATCACCGCCCGCAGCTCCTCCAGCCCGGTGTGGGCGTTGTCGCGGATCACGGCCGCGGCCTTCGCGATGTCCTCGGGCGGCGCATCCGGGCGGAACTCGAGGGCGCCGGCGTGGAGGCTCAGCAGCGACAGCCGGTGGGCCAGCACGTCGTGCATCTCGCGTGCGATCCGCTCCCGCTCGGCCAGCCGGGCCCGCTCCGCCTGGAGGCGCTGCTCGGCCTCGGCGCGGTCGGCCCGCTCGCGCAGCGACGCCACCACCTCGCGCCGCGCGCGCACCCACATCCCCCAGCCGACGAGGATCACCATGATCAGGACGCCGAAAATGATCGACGCGACGGCGCCGGTGTTCTCGTCGGGGTACACGAGGGTGTAGACGACGACCGCCCCCGTGTGGAGCGCCACGACGGGGACCATGATCCGCGCCGGCCGGTGCACCACCACCGTGAACACGGCGACGGCGGTCGCGACCCCGCTCATCGGGATGAGCGCCCCGAACGGCACCAGCGCCAGCGCGATCTGGACGGGCCAGCGGCGGCGCCACCACAGCGCCAGGCAGGACAGCGTCCCCAGCACCACGCCGATCGCCGCCCACGGCATCCCGTGCAGGTCGGTGGTCGCCGAGATCATCGCGCCGCCGGCGAGGGCGATCAGGACGGCGAGCGCGTCCACGATCACGTCGCGGCGGGAGCGTGTCGGAGCGGGGGTCACCGCCTGACGATACGACGGCCGCGACCGTCGTCCAGGCTCCGGGCGGCCGGAACCGACCTTGGTCACCCCGGAATAGACCGACGGCCCATGGGAGGCGCCGCCCCGCGCGTCCAGGCTGGGGGCATGACACCTCTCGCGACATTCACCAATCTGGGGAAGCGGTACGGGTCCGCCACCGTGGTCGACGGGCTCACCTTCGACGTCCCCGACGGCTCCGTGACCGGGCTGCTCGGCCCGAACGGCGCGGGCAAGACCACGTCCATCCGCGTGCTGCTGGGGCTGGCCCGGCCCACCAGCGGGGCGGTCGCCCTGCTCGGCGCGAGCCCGGGCGAGCGCGGGTTCCCCGCCGCGGTCCGGCAGGTGGGCGCCCTGATCGAGGGCCCCGCCCTGTACGGCCGCGCGTCGGGGCGCGACAACATGCGGATCGAGGCGGCGGCGCGCGGCCTCTCCCGCCCGGACGCCCAGATCGAGGAGCTCCTCGCGTTCGTGGGGCTCGCCTCCGCGGCCCGCAAGCGCGCCGGCACGTACTCGCTCGGGATGAAGCAGCGCCTCGGGCTGGCCCAGACGCTCCTGGGCGCGCCGCGCCTGGTGGTGCTGGACGAGCCCACCAACGGGCTCGACCCCGCCGGCATCGTCGAGATCCGGCACCTCATCCGGCAACTGCCCGACCGCGGCACCGCCGTCCTGGTCTCCTCGCACCTCCTGGCGGAGGTGCAGCTCATGTGCGACCGGGCGGTCATCATCGACCACGGCCGCCTGGTCACGCAGGGCACCATCGACGAGCTGCGCGCCGGGTACGGCGGCGGCTGGACCGTGGGAGTCGGCGGCGCACCCGTTGACGACGCCGTCGCGGCGCTGCGCCGCGCCGGGCTCGAGGCGGCGACCCGGGCCGACGGGCGCCTGACCGTGAGCGGCGAGATCCCCGACGGCTCGGGCATCAGCCGCCCGCTCGCCGAGGCCGGGATCTACGTGAGCGAGCTCCAGGAGCAGTCGGCGAGCCTCGAGGAGGTCTTCCTGGCGCTGACGGGCGAGAACGGACACGGCGCACCGGCGCCCGAGCACGAGGAGGTGGCCCGATGACGGCCGAGGTCCACAAGCTGCGCGCGCTCCCCCTGCCGCGCTGGGCGGCGGCCGTCACGGGCGTGGCGCTGCTCGCCACGATCGTCGTCGCGTTCTTCCGGGGCGTCGGCCCCGACGACGGCACCGCCGTCGGGCTGGGCGCCGAGCTGCCGACGGCCCTCGCGGCGATCGTTCTCGGCGCATGGATCGTCGGCCTGGAGTACGGGCAGGGCACGATCCGCCGCGCTCTGACCGCCGACCCACGGCGCGTCCGCTTCGTGCTGTCGAAGTACGGGGCGGCGATCGGCGCGACCGCCGTCCTGACGGTCGCGGCCTTCGTGGTGGCGGCGGTCGTGTTCCCGCCGATCGCGTCGGCCAACGACCAGTCGCTCCCGGTCTCCGACGTGATCCAGACCGGCGCCGCCGCGCTTGTGGGGAACGTCGCCTTCGCGATGCTGGGCGCCTCGATCGCGCTCCTCTGCCGCAGCATGGCCGGCGGCATGGTCGTGGCGCTGCTCTTCGCCTTCGTCGTCGACTCGGCCCTCGCCGCGATCCCGCGGGTGGGCGAGTGGACGGCGCAGGCCGCCAGCTCCGACCTCTACGACGCCATGACCGGGGAGCCGGGGGCCCCGAGCGCTGTGCGCTCGGCGCTGGTGCTCACCGCGTGGGTGGGCGCGTTCGCCCTGGCCGGGCTCGTGCGGTTCGTCAAGACCGACGTGTGAGCCGCGTCAGCCGAGCGGCGACGCGGAGTCGTTCGCGAGCAGCAGCGGCAGGACGATCAGGAGGAGCACCAGCAGCAGGACGATCCCGATGATCCAGTAGGCGCGTCTGGCGGCCGCGATGGTCTGGCGGCCGCCGTGCACCTCGCGGTCCTCGCGGAGGTCGCGGCGGAGGTCCACCCCGACCTTCACGATCACGCCCACCACCGCGACGGCGAGCGCGATCAGGATGACGTAGGCGGTCACGTCGTCTCGGACGACGCCAGCCGTTCGGCCACCGCCAGGGCCAGCCGGACGCCGAAGCCGGTCCCGGCGCCGCCGACCATCCCGCTGCCCGCGATGTCGACGTGGGCCCAGGGGACGTCCTCGGTGAACTCCTTCAGGAACTCGGCCGCCAGGATCGCCCCCGCCTGGCGCTTGTTGGAGATGTTCGCGATGTCCGCGACCTTCGAGTCGAGCAGGGGGCGGTACCGCTTGTGGAGCGGCATGGGCCACGCGATGTCGCCGGAGGTCTCGGAGGCCTCGCGCACCAGCGCCGTCCACTCGTCGTCCGACCCGAACAGGCCCGCGTAGACCTCGCCGAGGGCGACCACGATCGCGCCGGTGAGGGTCGCGAAGTCGACCAGCCGGGTGGCGCCCTGGCGCGCGGCGTACGTCAGGCCGTCGGCCAGGATCAGGCGCCCCTCGGCGTCCGTGTTGAGGATCTCGATGGTCTTGCCGTTCATCGCGGTGACCACGTCGCCGGGCTTGATCGCGGTGCCGCTCGGCATGTTCTCGGTGGACGGCACCACCGTGATCACCTCCAGCGGCAGACCGAGGCGCGCGATCAGCGCCGTGGCCTCGATCACGGCGGCGCCGCCGCCCATGTCCATCTTCATCTCCTCCATGCCGCCGGAGGGCTTGATGGAGATGCCGCCGGTGTCGAACGTGACGGCCTTGCCCACCAGGCCGAGCACCTCGGGCGCGCGGCCCCTCGCCGGGGGCGTGTAGCGCATCACGATCAACCGCGGCGGCTGCGCCGACCCCTGCGACACGGCGAGCAGGCCGCCCGCGCCGAGCTTCTCCAGGCGGGCGCGGTCGAGGACCGTGACCTTCAGGCCCTGCACGCCCTCGGCCAGGCCGCGGGCGTAGTCGCCCAGCATCGCGGGGGTCAGGTGGTTCGCCGGGGTGTTGATGAGGTCGCGCGCGGCGTTCACCGCCTCCACCACGAGCTGTGTGCGCGCGAGGTCGGACGACCGCAGCGTCGCCGAGTGCACGGCCAGGCGGTCCGGCACCTTCTTGGCGTCGGACGACTTGAAGCGGTCGAAGCGGTACACACCGGTGCCGAGGCCCTCCGCGAACGCCGACACCTCGGCGGCGCCGGCGTCGTCCGGCGGCACCAGGGCAACGGTCTTCACCTTGCCGGAGCCGGCGGCCCGCGCCGCCCCCGCGCCGGCCTCGCGCCAGTCGTCCGGGGCGCCGTCGCCGACGCCCACCGCGACCACGCGCCGGGCCGGCAGCGCGCCGCCGGTGTGGAACACGAGCGACTGCCCGGCCTTCCCCTCGATGTCCTTCGCCTTCATCGCCGCGGCCAGGCTGCCGTTCAGCGCCCGGTCCACGTCGACGGCGGGGCCCTGCGGCACGGTCTGGCCCGTGGCGACGGCCACCACCAGCAGGTCGCCCTTCGCGGACGCGACGTCGGTCGACTTCCTCACGGTGCTGCGCATCGCATCCTCCAGCGACTCGTTTCGACCGGGGGAGGATACGCGCGCGTCTCCGGATCGCCCCCGCACATGGGATACTTCGGTGCGCATGGACCGCCCCATCCGCATCGTGATCGCCAAGCCCGGCCTGGACGGGCACGACCGCGGCGCCAAGATCATCGCCCGCAGCCTGCGCGACGCGGGGATGGAGATCATCTACACCGGCCTCCACCAGACGCCGGAGCAGATCGCGGCGACCGTGGTTCAGGAGGACGCCGACGCCGTCGGCCTGTCGATCCTCTCCGGCGCCCACATGACGCTGGTGCCCCGCGTGGTGAAGCTGCTCCGCGACGAGGGCGCCGACGACGTGGTCGTGATGGTGGGGGGCACGATCCCCCGCGACGACATCCCCGCTCTGAAGGAGCTCGGCGTGGCCGAGGTGTTCACGCCCGGGGCGCCGATCCAGGGGATGATCGACTTCATCAACCAGGCCGTCCCAGCCGCCCGCGGCCGGTAACCCGGCCGCCGGGGCGCCGATGCGACGAGCCCCGGCCGTCAGCGGGACCCAGGCGCTGGCCCTGCGGCGGGCGGCGTTCGCGGCGGCCGCCCTCTGCGCCACCGTGACGGTCCACGCCGCGACCGCCGGGACGCTCGACCTGCTGCCGGTCGCGCCCGCCTTCTGGGGCTTCCTGGTGTGCGCGGCGATGCTGTGCGGCAGCCGCGGGCCCGTGTTCCGCCCGCGCGGCGCGCTGCGGGCCTTCGGGGTGCTGCTGGCCGTCCAGCTGGCGCTGCACCTCGTGCTCGTGAAGGCGCCGTGGGCGCTCGGCGTCCGGCCGCACCACGAGTTCCCCCTCGTCACGGCTCCGTCCCTCGTGGGCCACGTCGCCGTGGCGCTGCTGCTGGCCCTGGCGATCGCGAAGGGCGAGCGCGTGCTGGCCGCGCTCACGCGGGCGGCCGAGGCCGTCCGGCGCGTCCTGCGCGGCCGGCCGCCGCGCCGGCCCGTGCCGCCGCTGCGCCTGGTGGCGCTCGTCGCGGCGCCGGTCCTCCCGCTCCGCACCACCGGCACCCCGAGCCGCGGCCCTCCCCTGACGGCCTGAGCGCCGGGCGCCGCCCGGCGCCCCGCACGCCACCGTCTCGCGGGCCCACGGGCCCGCCTCGTCCAGGAGGACCTCATGAAGGTCAGGATCGCCCTCGCCGCGGCGGCCGCGGCGACGCTCGCCGCCGCCCCGTCCGCGCTCGCCCACGTGACCGCGAACCCGGGCACCGCCCCGGCGGGGAGCTTCGCCAAGATCGACTTCCGCGTCCCCAACGAGCGCGACGACGCGTCGACCCGGAAGGTCACCATCGAGTTCCCGCCCGGCGTCTTCTTCGTCAGCTTCAAGACGAAGCCGGGGTGGACGCGCACGGTGCGGTGGGTGCCCGTGGACCCGCCCGCCAGCCCCTTCGGCGCGCCGATCACCCGGCGCGTCGCGTCGGTCACGTGGACGGGCGGCCGCATCCGGCCGCTCGAGTTCGACGAGTTCAGCGTCAGCATGCTGATCCCGTCGAAGCGCGGGACGACGCTGCGCTTCCCGGCGACCCAGTTCTACGGCACGGGCGAGGTGGTGCGCTGGGGCGACGCCGCCGCCGACGGCGAGCACCCCGCGCCGCGGGTCCGCATCACGAAGGCCCAGGCCGAGTAGGTCACGCGGCCCCGGCGGCGCCCGCGCGGCGCCGCCGGGGCCGCGCGCGGGGTCCCCGAACCCTGGGCGGGACCAGCCGGTAGGCTCCCCGGAGGACCGAGGAACCGAGCACAGGTTTGGGGGGCTGAATGAAGATCGCGGTCTGCGTGAAGGAGGTTCCGGACGCAGGTCCGAACCGCCGCATCGACCCGAGCACGTTGAGGATGGACCGGTCGGGTGACCGGTCGCTGAACGCGTACGACCTGCACGCCATCGAGCAGGCGATACGTCTGAAGGACGCCGCCGGCGACGGCGAGGTCGTCCTGGTGTCCATGGGCACCGCGAAGGCCCTGGAGTCGCTCCGCAAGGGGCTGGCGATGGGTGCCGACCGCGCGCTGCTGGTGTCCGACGACGCCGCCGCCGGCTCCGACCTGGTCGCCACGAGCAAGGTGCTCGCGAAGGCGCTGGAGGGCGAGTCGCCGGACCTGGTGCTGTTCGGCCAGCAGGCCACCGACGGCGACGGCGCCGTCCTCTGGGCCGCCGTGGCCGACCGCCTGAAGCTGCCGGTCGTCTCCCAGATCTCCGAGCTCGAGGTGTCGGGCGGCAGCCTCACGGCGAAGCGCCAGACCGAGCACGGCTACGACACCATCCGCGCCGCCCTCCCGGCGGTGCTGGCGGTGGCCGACTCGCTCAACGAGCCGCGCTACCCGTCGCTCAAGGGGATCATGGGCGCGAAGAAGAAGCCGCAGGACACCAAGGCCCTCGCCGACATCGGCGTGGACGCCTCGGAGGCCGGGGAGTCCGGCTCCCGCACCACCGTCCTGGGCCTCGGCGACCCGCCGTCGCGCGGCGAGACGATCAAGATCGAGGACGACGGCGACGCCGCCCAGAAGATCCTCGACTTCCTCGTGGAAAGGAAGCTGGTTTGAGCACCCTCGTCTTCCTGGAGCACCACGGCTCCGCCATCCAGAAGGGTGCGCTCGGCGTCCTCTCCAAGGCCGCCTCCCTCGACCCCGACACGGCGGGCGTCCTCGTCGGCTCCGGGGTGCGCGAGCTGGCGGCGCAGGCCGGCCAGTACGGCGCCAAGACGGTCTACGTGGCCGACGACGCCAGCCTCGAGTCGCCCCTGCCGCAGCCGCGCGTCGACGTGCTCGCCGCGCTCGTGCGGGACAAGGGCTTCCAGAACGTCCTGTTCGGGGCCTCCGTCCTCGCGTCCGACGTCGCCGGCGGCCTCTCGGCCCGCCTCGACGCCGGCCTCAACTGGGACATCAACGACCTGGAGGTCCGCGACGGCGCCCTGGTGGGCAAGCGGTCCGCCCTGGGCGACACCGTCCGCGCCGACGTCGGCTGGAGCGCCGAGCCGCGCCTCGGCCTGGTCCGCGCCGGCTCCTTCGAGGCCACCGCCACCGGCGGGGACGCCTCGGTGGAGGACGTGCCCGTCTCGCTCGAGGACTTCTCCTCGAAGGCCGAGCTGGTGGAGCACACCCAGGAGGAGTCCACCGGCCCCTCGATCGAGGACGCCGACATCCTGGTCACCGGCGGCCGCGGCCTCGGCGGCCCGGAGGGCTTCGGCCCGCTCGAGGAGCTCGCCGCCGCGCTCGGCGGGGCGGTCGCCTCGACCCGCGCCGTGGTGGACTCGGGCTGGTACCCCTACCCGACCCAGATCGGCCAGACCGGCAAGGTCGTGTCGCCGAAGGTCTACATCGGGTTCGGCGTGTCCGGCGCGATCCAGCACAAGGTCGGCATGCAGACCTCGCAGGTGATCATCGCGATCAACAAGGACGGCAACGCGCCCATCTTCGAGTTCAGCGACCTGGGCGTCGTCGGCGACCTCAACGCGATCGTCCCGCAGCTCACCGCGCTCGTGAAGGCGCGCAAGGGGGGCTGACCCCTCCGGAGGACTCGTCCTCCGGATATTGACGAATCCTGCAGGTTTGACGGAGGGTCGCCGCGCACATGCGGCGACCCTCCTCATCCCGGCTGCTCCGCGTCGCGCTCGGCACCGTCGCGGCGGGCCTCGCGCTGCTGCTCGCGGGCCCGGCGGTCGCCGCCGTCGTGCCCACGTTCACCCGGGTCACGCAGGAGGGCGGGATCGCCGCCGACTGCACCGCCCCGCTCCCCTCGGGGGCGGGCGCCGCCTCGGCCACCTACGCCCACTCCGCCGGCATCGGGACGATCCGGACCGACTGGAGCATCCCCGCGCAGATCACGCCCGGCGCGCAGGTCACGCTGAGCCTGCAGATCAACGCGACCCAGGGGTTCGCGGGCCTCATCCTGCTCAACGCCCCCGCCGAGTTCGGCGGGGCGACGGCGCCGTTCGAGGTCGCCGGGAGCGTCGGGCCCGGCGGCGGCTTCTTCAGCGGCTTCAAGACGATCACGTTCACCCCGACGCGTGCGTTCGCGCCCGGCGAGACGCTCTCCCTCCGGCTCGGGAACGGGTGCAACGCCTTCATCTACGAGTACGTCGCCACGGGGAGCCCGGACCCCGCGCCGATGACCCCATCGACGCCGGTGACGCCCACCCCGCCGGCCGCCCCGCGCGTCGTCTCGCGCACGACCCCGCCGGTGCCTGGCGTGGTCACGAGCTACGCGGCGCCGCGGCCGGGCGCGGTCGCAGCACTCCCCTTCCCAGCGACCGGTTGCGCCCCGCCCGCGGCGGCGACGGCCCGCGAGGCGGCACCGGCGGCAGGCGGGGACTGCACCGTCGACATCTTCCTGCGCCGCAAGGGCGGCGGCGTCATCGACGAGCCCGACGCGACGTTCGGCGGCGACCTGCGCGTGAGCGACGAGAACCTCCAGAAGGGCTTCAACGTCTGCCGGGTCCTCGTGTTCGGAGGCCTCACCGACTTCCTGGTGATCGCGAGGAGCTACGCGCAGTGCACCCTCGTGGTGTCGCGGATCCTCCAGCGGGACGAGGACATCCGCCGGCGCCGCGCCCGAAAGGCGAACGAGCACGCGGTCGACTCAGCTCGCCGGTGCCGGTCCCTGTCCGCACGGCTGACGGGGCGCCAGGCGGGGACCTCACCGGTCGTGACGACCTGCCGCCGCATCCCCGACGGCGTGCGGATCACGCTCCGCCCCGCGCGGAAGGGCGCGGCGATCGGCGCGCTCGTCAGGCGCTCGTCCAAGCTCATCGTCGGCCGCAGCGGCGCGGGCCGGCCCCGCCCCGGCGACCGCGTCGACGTGCTCTGGACGGTCACCCCGTCGGCGGTACCCTGACCCGCACGGCGTCCGGCGCGGCTCCGTGCGCTCCGGGTCACATCCGTGCCCGGATCGTGCTTGTCCGCCGCGCTATATTCGTCATGCGGGTCGCCGATCGGCGACCCTTCGTGCGAGGACGAAAGGCAGCAGCATCATGAAGACCGACATCCACCCCGAATACGTCGTCGCGCACGTCCGCTGTACCTGCGGCAACGAGTTCGAGACGCGGTCCACCAAGCCCGAGATCAAGGTGGAGATCTGCAGCAACTGCCACCCGTTCTACACGGGCAAGCAGAAGCTCGTGGACTCCGGCGGCCGGGTGGAGCGCTTCCAGCGCAAGCTCGCCCGCAGCCAGCGCGCAGGCTCCTAGGGACCCGGCGGTCCCGGGCCGCCGCGAGGGCGAGGCCCCAGCCATGAGCGACGCGGCCGCGAGGTCGCTCGTCGAGCAGATCCTGCGCACCCGCGACGAGCTCTCGGAGGCGCTGGCCGACCCCGGCCTGCCCTCCGACCGGGCGCGGTACGCGGACGTGAACAAGCGCTGGTCCGACCTGACCGGCGCGTTCGCGCTGGCCGAGCGCTGGCGGGACGCGGAGGGCAGGGCGGACGAGGCGCGCGCGTTCCTGGCGGAGGACGACGACGCCGACATGCGGGAGATCCTCGAGGAGGCCGAGGGCGAGCTCGACGACCTCGCCCCGCAGATCCGCGAGGCGATGATCGAGCCCGACCCCGACGACGACCGCGACACCCTCGTCGAGATCCGCGCCGCCGCGGGCGGCGAGGAGGCCGCGCTCTTCGCGCGGGACCTGCTCGACGTCTACACCCGGTACGCGGAGTCGCGGGGGCTCAAGGTGGAGCTCATGTCCTCCGCCGAGGCCGACGCCGGCGGCCTGCGCGAGGCCACGATCGCCGTGAAGGGCCGCGGCGCGTTCGCCGTGTTCAAGCACGAGGCGGGCGTCCACCGGGTCCAGCGCGTCCCCGCGACCGAGAGCCAGGGGCGCATCCACACCTCCACCGCCACCGTGGCGGTGCTGCCGGAGGTCGAGGACGTGGACATCACCATCGACCGCAACGACATCAAGCGCGACGTGTACCGCTCCAGCGGCCCCGGCGGCCAGAGCGTCAACACCACCGACTCCGCCGTGCGGCTCACCCACCTGCCCACCGGCATCGTGGTGTCGATGCAGGACGAGAAGAGCCAGCTCCAGAACTACGAGCGCGCCATGAGGGTGCTGCGGGCGAGGCTCTACGAGCGGGCGCGCGCGGAGCGCGAGGCGGAGATGTCGCACGCCCGCAAGTCGAGCATCGGGTCGGGCGACCGCTCCGAGAAGGTGCGGACGTACAACTTCCCCCAGAACCGGGTCACCGACCACCGGGTGGGGGTCACGATCCCGCTGCGCGAGCAGGTGCTGGTGGGCAACCTCGGCAGCCTCACGGAGGCCCTCGCCGCCGAGGAGCGCCGCCGCCTGCTCGAGGAGCAGTCCGAGTCGAACGGCGACGCGTCATGAGTCCCGACCCCGCCCTCCTGCGCATCGAGTTCCTCGGGCTCACCGTCCGCCACGACGACGTCGAGATGCCGCGCGACGACCTCGCCGCCTTCTTCGCCGACGTCAGCGACCGCTACGGCCTCAACCGGTTCGAGTATCACTCCGACGCCGGCGCCACGCTCTCCAGCCACGACGGGTCGGAGAGCGTGCTGCGGCCCACCCACATCGCGTCGTGCGGGGTCACCGGCTTCGGCTATCTCGAGGGCGCCGAGCGGGTGATCGGCCTGGTCGGCGAGGCCGTCGAGCGCTACGGCATCGGCGAGCTGTGGGTGGAGGACATCACGATCGTCGCGGTCTGGGACGTCGGCGACGAGGACGCCGCCCGGGCCCTGCTGGTCGACAACGTCCTGCAGATCGACGACGACCGGCTCGACCTGCTCCAGGGCGACGACGTGTCGCTGGGGCTGCGCATCTGGCGCCGCCGCGGGGAGCGGTCGCTGGAGTGCGCCGTCGAGCCGATGCACTCCGAGCCGTCCAAGGTCTACATCCGGCTCGTCGAGACGTCGTCGGAGGCGCTGCCCGACGTCGCAGCCCTGCGCGAGGCCGCCGACGCCGTGCACGAGTTCCTGCTCGGGCCGCTCGCGGCGTTCATGATGGCGCGCGCCCGCCGCTGAGCACCGACGGCCCGCTCACGATCGCGGAGGTCCTCCGGCGGAGCCGGGACTTCCTGGCGGAGCGCGGCTCTGCGTCGCCCCGCCTCGACGCCGAGCTGCTGCTCGCCCACGCCCTGGGGACGGAGCGGCTGGCGCTCTACACCGACTCGGAGCGGCCGCTCACCCAGACGGAGCTGGCGCGCTGCCGCGAGCTGGTCGCCCGGCGCGGGAAGCGCGAGCCCGTGGCGTACCTCACCGGCGAGCGGGCGTTCCGCCGCCTCCGGCTGCGGGTCGGCCCGGGGGTGCTGGTGCCCCGGCCCGAGACCGAGCTGCTGGTGGAGTGGGCGCTGGAGCTGCTGGCGCCCGGCGCCGCGGTGCTGGACTGGGGCACCGGCAGCGGCGCGATCGCGATCGCGCTGGCCACGGAGGGGGAGCGGCTCCGCGTGACCGGCAGCGAGGTGTCCCCGGAGGCGCTCGCCCTGGCGGAGGGCAACGGTGCCGCGGCCGATGCAGCGGTCGAGTGGGTGCGGTCGGACGGGTTCGCGGAGCTCGCCGGGCGGGCGTTCGACGCGGTGGTGGCGAACCCGCCGTACCTGTCCGACGCCGACCTGGCCGGCGCGCCCCCGGAGCTGGCGTTCGAGCCGCGCGGGGCGCTCGTCTCCGGGCCCACCGGCCTCGAGGCGATCGGGGCGATCGTGCACGACGCGCCCGCCCACCTCCTCGCGGGCGGGTGGCTGCTGATGGAGGTCGGGGCGGGCCAGGCGCCCGCCGTCGAGGGCCTGCTGCGCGACGCCGGCGCCCGCGACGTCGGCCACCGCGACGACCTGGCCGGGATCGCCCGCGCCGTGGGAGGGAGGTTCGGGTGAGGGACTGGGCCGCGATCGCGGACGAGGCGCTGGCCGGCGGAGCCGTCGGGCTGCTGCCCACGGACACCGTGTACGGGCTCGCCGCGGCGCTCGACAGCGAGGACGGCGTGGCCGCCCTCTACGCGCTGAAGGGGCGCCCCCGATCGCAGCCCTGCCAGGTGCTCGTCTACCACCGCGACCGGCTCGACGAGGCGCTGGCCCCGCTCGACGACCGGACGCGGGACGCCGCCCGGGCGCTCCTGCCGGGGCCGGCGACCTGCCTGGTGCCCGACCCGGCGGCGCGCTTCGCCGCCGCCTCCGGCGACGCCGCCGGCTCGGTCGGGGTGCGCGCGCCGCTGGTGGACGGGCCGCTCGCCGAGATCGCGCTCTTCCTGGTCGCGACCAGCGCGAACGACCCGGGGGGCCCCGACCCCGCGCGCCTCGACCAGGTCCCGGATCGCATCCGGGACGCCGTCCGGCTCCAGATCGACGCCGGCGAGCTGCCGGGCACCGCCTCCGCCGTCGTGGACCTGCGCGAGGTCGCCGGCGGCGGCCCTGCGCGCCTGCTCCGGCCGGGGCCGGACCCGGAGGCGGTCGTGAACGCCCTCACGCCACTCGGGATCGACGTGGAGCGTCCGGGGTAGGCGTGTACCCTCGGAGGCCGATCCACCACCACAGCCGGGGGGCGGCGTGAGCTTCATCGACGACGACAGCTACCTCTCGCAGGACATCTCCGAGGCCGACCCCGAGGTCGCCCGCCTGCTCGGCGCCGAGCTGGAGCGCCAGAGCGACACGCTGGAGATGATCGCGAGCGAGAACTTCACCAGCCACGCGGTGCTGCAGGCCGTGGGCTCGGTCCTCACCAACAAGTACGCGGAGGGCCTCCCGGGCAAGCGCTACTACGGCGGGTGCGAGGTCGTCGACGAGGTCGAGCAGCTCGCCATCGACCGCGCGAAGCAGGTGTTCGGCGCCGACCACGCCAACGTGCAGCCCCACTCGGGCTCGACCGCCAACGAGGCGGCGTACACCGCGACGCTCACCCCGGGCGACCGCGTGCTCGCGATGGCGTTGTCGCACGGCGGCCACCTCTCGCACGGCCTGAAGGTGAACTTCTCCGGGAAGCTCTACGAGTTCCACCACTACGGGGTGCGCCGCGAGGACGGGCGCATCGACATGGACCAGGTGCGCGACATGGCCCGCGAGGTCCGGCCCGCCCTGATCGTCGCCGGCGCCTCCGCCTATCCGCGGATCATCGACTTCCCGGCGTTCCGCGCGATCGCCGACGAGGTGGACGCGCGGTTCATGGTCGACATGGCGCACATCGCCGGCCTGGTCGCCGCGGGCGTCCACCCCACGCCCGTGGGCATCGCCGACGTGGTGACCACCACCACCCACAAGACGCTCGGCGGCCCGCGCGCCGGCATCGTGCTGTCCAACGACTGTCTCTTATACACATCTAGATGTGTATAAGAGACAGGTTCATGGTCGACATGGCGCACATCGCCGGCCTGGTCGCCGCGGGCGTCCACCCCACGCCCGTGGGCATCGCCGACGTGGTGACCACCACCACCCACAAGACGCTCGGCGGCCCGCGCGCCGGCATCGTGCTGTCCAACGAGGACCTGGCGGCGAAGGTCGACAAGGCCGTGTTCCCGGGGCTCCAGGGCGGCCCGCTGATGCACGTGATCGCCGGGAAGGCCGTGGCCCTGGGCCAGGCCCTCACCCCCGAGTTCCGCGCCCGGCAGGAGGCGATCGTCTCCACCTGCGCGGCCCTCGCCGAGGAGCTGCTGGCGGGCGGCGTCGACCTGGTCAGCGGCGGCACCGACAACCACCTGGTGCTCGTCGACCTGTCGGCCACCCCGCTCACTGGCCTGGAGGCGGAGGACCGGCTGCACGCGGCCGGCATCACCGTCAACAAGAACGGCGTCCCGTTCGACGAGCGGCCGCCCACCGTCACGTCCGGCCTGCGCATCGGCACCGCCGCCCTCACCACCCGCGGCCTGCGCGAGCCGGAGATGCGGGAGATCGGCCAGATCATCGTCGCGACCCTCCGGCCCGAGGCCACCGAGGGCGACCTCGAGGCGCTGCGGGTCCGCTCCCGCGCCATCGGCGACCGCTTCCCGCTGTACCCGCGCCTCCACGCCGGGACCGCCGTGTGACGCGTGGCGGCTCGTGCCGTCGCGCACGCGGCCGAGGCTGATGGTCGGCTAATCGAACCTGACCGATCCGACGATCGCCCGGATCTCCTGGTCGAGCTGTCCGGAATGCACGCTCGTTGCCGCTGCGAGGAAGAGGCGCGTGCCGTTCACCGTGGCGACCCATACCTGCATCGTGTCGCCCGCGTGCACGTGCCAGAACGCACCGCCGAGCCGGTGGTTGGCCCAGCGGTAGAAGAACCCGGGGTCGCAGCCGACCTTCTTGCGGTTGGTGCGAAGGGTGAGCACGACGTGCTTCGCAGGGCGTCCGCCGAGGGTGACGTTCGAAGGCCCCTCGACGAGCCTCGTGCCGGGCGCGGTCGCCACTGCGGCCGCGAGCGCGGCGGCGGATCGACCGATCGACGGGCCCAGCACACGGGCGCACGGATCGGCGTGGTCACCGTGGGGGAAGCTCGACCAGTAGATGATGCCCTCGGCACCTTGCGGCCCCTCGATCGACCTGTTGAGCGAGATACGCCCCCTCGGCTTCTTTCCGGGCGCGACGGTGAACCGCTCCCAGCCCCCCATGGCCGACACCGCGAACGAGAACCGAACACCGTTCTCGATCAGTTCATACCGTGGACCGGGTTCCTGCGCCGTGGCTGAGGGCGAGGCCGACGGCGACACCAGCGTGACGCCGGCGACCGCGACCACCGCGGCGGTGGCCATCACCGCCGGCCCAGCGGCCATCTTCAGGCGCATCGTCGTCCTCCTCGTTCGCGCGGCATGTGATCTCCGCCGCGCAGACTGCCCCCCTCGGGTTTCAAGCCCGTTTCAGGCGCGCAACACTGTTCGCGTCCCCGTCGGGGAGGTCGGCGGATGAGTTGCGGATCCTGGGCCCGCTCGTGCACGTGATCGCCGGCAACCCGCCTGCACGCCGGGGCCGCCGTGTGACGACCGGCGCCGCCACCTATCGCGAGGGCCCGGCGCCGCCGGGCCTCGCGCCGTGGGTGGCGTGCAGCTGGGAGCTGCGCGCCGGGCCGGACGGGCACGTCCACCGCGTGCTCCCCGACGGGTGCATGGACCTGCTGTGGGACGAGGCGTCCGGCCTGCACGCCGTGGGGCCAAACCTGACGGCGTTCCTCTCCCGCCTCGCGCCGGGCGCCGCCGTCACCGGGGTGAGGATGCGGCCGGGCGGCGCGCCGCCGCTGTTCGGCGTGGGGGCGGAGGCGCTCCGCGAGGCCACCGTCCCGGCCCCGGAGCTGTGGGGCGACGACGCCCGCCGCCTCGCCGCGCGGATGGAGGGCGACGGCGGCCCCGCCGAGCGGGTGCAGCGGATGCTCGGCTGGCTCGGCGCCCGCGCCCGGCGCGCGCCGCGGCCCGACCCGCTCGTCGCGGAGGTCGCCCGCCGGATGGCCGCCGACCCGCGCACATCCGTGGAGCGGATCGCCGGCGACGAGGGCATCGGCGCCCGCCACCTGCGCCGTCGCGTGGTGGCCCAGGTCGGCTACGGGCCCCGCCGGCTGGCGCGGGTCCTGCGCCTCCAGCGCACCGTCCTGCTCGCGGAGGCCGAGCCGGACGCGGGCCTCAGCGAGCTGGCCTTCCGCGCCGGCTTCGCCGACCAGGCGCACCTCTCGCACGAGTGCCGCGACCTGGCGGGCGTGCCGCCGTCGCGCCTGCTCGCCCGCACCCCCTAGCCGTTTCGTACACGACAGGGGCCCCGCCGCCGCGCGACACTCCCCGCATCGAGCGAGAGGAGGCCGCCATGGCGGACCGCGCACGGCTGGGCTGGGTGATCGTCTACGTCCCCGCGGTGGAGGACGCGATCGCGTTCTACGAGCGGGCATTCGGGCTGGAGCGGACGTTCATCGACCCCTCCGGCACGTTCGGGCAGCTCGCGACGGGCGACACCGCGCTCGCGTTCGCCCACGAGTCGCTCGCCGTCGGCAACTTCGCCGGCGGTGTGCAGATGCCCGACGGCGCGGCCGCGCCGTTCAACGTCGAGCTGGCGATGGTGTTCGACGACCCCGTCGCCGCGTTCGCGCACGCGGTCGAGGCTGGCTGCGCGTCACTGAGCCCGCCGGAGGAGCAGTCGCACGGGCAGGTCGTCGGCTGGGTCCGCGACCCGTGGGGCACGCTCATCGAGGTCTGCTCGCCGGTCGGCTGAAGTGTCCGCGAATCGCCGGAATCGCCGGATGCGGCGGCCCCCTGTGAAGGGGCTGTGAGGGTTCGGCAATGTTCCCTGGGAACGCCGCGGCGCGCGCGACCGGGGCGCATAGCGTGACCGCCGTGCCAGCGACCCTCCGCCTCCACCGGGCGCCGCGACGGCGCGCGGCCGCCATCGCCATCGCCGCCGCGGCCGTCGCGGGGGTCGCCCTGGCCGCCCACGCCGAGCCCGCGTCGGCGAAGGTCGAGATCGGCGTCTACCAGGACGACCCGGTCCGGGGCATCCCGGCGCTGCGGGCCGCCGCCGGGCCGAAGGCCACCCGGGTCATCAGCGTCTACGTGACCGGCGGGAAGACCGTCGATCCCCGGGTGATCGCCCTGGCGAAGCGCACGAAGGCCCGGCTGATGGTGTCGTGGATGCCGGACGCCGGGAAGGACGGCGTCCGCCAGCCCAAGTACCGCCTGGTCCGCACGGTCCGCGGCGCCCAGAACCGCGGCCTCGTCGCGCTCACGAAGCAGATCCGGAACCTGCGCCCCGCGCCGATCCTGCGGCCCATGCCGGAGCCCAACACGCCCTGGTACGCCTGGTCGGGGACCGTGAACCGCAACACGCCGGCGGCGTACGTGTCGGCCTGGAAGGCGGTGCGGAAGACGGTCCGGAAGGCCGGCGGGACGCGCATCCAGTTCCTGTGGGCGCCGTACGCCCGCAGCATCCCCGACACGCCCGCCAACGCGATCGCCGCGTACTTCCCCGGCGTCACGCAGGTCGAGCTGGTCGGGACGAGCGCGTACAACTTCGGCAACGTCGGCGGGCTCGCCTGGACCGAGGCCGACGCCCTGTTCGAGGACGCGTACCGCCAGATCTCGGCGCTCGCGCCGAAGCCGTTCTGGATCGCCGAGACCGGCTCCAGCGCCGCCGGCGGGAGCCGCGAGAAGTGGATCGGCCGCCTGCCCGGGCTCCAGTCGTCGATCCCGAACCTGGCCGGCGTGGTGTGGTTCGACGTCCGCGACGGGAACGGCGACTTCCGCATCTCGACGCGCGCGTCCAGCCGCAAGGCGTTCGCCGCCTTCGCGCGGAGGGCCGGCCGGTGAGCCCGCGCCTGGCGCCGCCTCCCCGCCGCCGCCGGCTGCACAAGCCCGCGCCCGGCGGCGCGCAGGCCGCCCTGACCACCGCGATGGTCGACCGGCTGATGTGGCGCACCGGCTTCGGGCCGACGGCCGAGGGCCGCGCGGCGCTGAAGGGGAGGTCGCTGCACGTCGCCGTCGACCGGCTCATGGCGGCGCCCCAGGGGCCCCTGAAGGGGCCGGCGCCGGTCCGGTCGGACGGGACGCCGCTGCTGCCCAACGAGCGCGACATCGACCTGGTCCACGCCTGGTGCGACCGCATGCTGCGCACGGGCAACCCGCTCGTGGAGCGCCTCACGTTCTTCTGGCACCGGCACTTCGCCACGTCGCGCGAGGAGGTGTCGCCGCCGCAGCTGCTGACCACCCAGAACGAGCTGCTGCGGCGCTACTCGGACTTCAACGCGTTCCCCACCGCGAACTTCCGGACGCTCACGTACGAGGTGGGCGAGGGCCCGGCGATGCTCCGCTACCTCACGGGCGAGGACAACACGAAGCGGGCGGTCAACGAGAACTACGGCCGCGAGCTGATGGAGCTGTTCACCCTCGGCGTCACCGACGCGGCCGGCAACCCGAACTACAGCGAGGTGGACGTCCGGGAGGCGGCCCGCTCCGCCAGCGGGTGGCAGATCGAGGACGACAACCCGGACGCGGTGAAGAGCGTCTTCACCCGGACGCGGTGGGACGACGGCTCGAAGACGGTGCTCGGCAAGACGGGCGCCTTCGACCACCGCCAGCTCGTGGACGTGGTGATCTCGCACCCGAGCCACGCGCCGTTCCTGGTCCGCAAGCTCTGGCACGAGTTCATCCCCACCGACCCGGATCCGGCGACGCTGCGCGACCTGGTGGGGGTGTACACGCGGTCGCGCTTCCGGCTGAAGCCGCTGGTGCGCAGGATCCTGACCCACCCGGCGATGCTCGCCTCCATCAAGGAGCCGACCATGATCAAGCCGCCGGTGGTCTACGCGGTCGGGGTCATGAAGGCGCTCGGCCTCGGGATCAGCGACGACTCGCTCTACAACGCGCTCCGCGACATGGGCCAGATCCCGTACTTCCCGCCGACGGTGGCGGGCTGGGAGGGCGGCACCGCGTGGCTCAACACCAACGCCGCGCTGGCGCGCTTCGCCGCGGCCAACCGGTTCCTGACGCTGGCCTACGCGAAGCTGCCGTCGAAGGCGCCGGAGGACGTCGCGGGCGAGACGCCGGCGCAGGCGTTCGCCCGCGCCCACCAGGCGGTCGGCCAGCCGTGGCTGGCGAAGGGGAGCATCAGCTCGCTGCGGTACTACGCGGCCCACGCCCGCGTCGCGTCCGCGAACGACCGGATCGCGCGCCAGCGGGTGTTGCGCGCGTTCATGCTCGGCGGCCCCGACGCGCAGGTGATGTGATGGACGAGCCCGTCATGGACCCGGGCGCGGCGGAGGCGATCCGCTGCGCCGACTGCGCCCGCTCCGACAGTCTCGTCGAGGGCCTCGATCCGGTGGACGCCATGCCGCTCACCGCCGAGGCGATGGCCGGTTTCCCGGACGGCGTGCCGCGGGCGCGGGGGCCCCGCGGCCTCGACCGGCGCCAGTTCCTGCGCACGGCTGCGCTGGGGATGGCGTCGGTCTACGCCGCTTCCCGGATCGACTGGACGCGTGCGTTCGAGGCCGCGGTGGCCGACGCGGCGAGCCCGTCGAACCAGCTGGTGGTGATCTTCCTGAACGGCGGCAACGACGGCCTCAACACCGTCGTGCCCCTCGGCGAGCTCGCCGCCTACACCTCGGCGCGCCCGCAGCTCGCGCGGATCCAGGGGCCGTCCACGGCGACCCAGGTCGGCTCGACGGTAATGCCGGGCACTGGGGGCCTGCACGCGTGGGCCAACCCGGGGGTGTCGGGCACGGGCAATAACGGCGACACCAAGGGCTTCGACACGCTCTGGGGCGACGGCTCCGGCGGCGCGGGGTCCGACCTGGCGGTGTTCCCGGCCGCCGACTACACCCCCGCGAACCGCTCCCACTTCGACAGCCGGGACTACTGGTTCGCGGGCGCGCTCCAGAAGATGACGACCGGCTGGCTGGGCCGCTGGCTCGACCTCTACGGGTCGGCCGACAACCCCCTCCAGGCGGTGTCACTCGACTCCAGCATCTCCAAGCAGATCCGCGCCGCCAAGGCGCCGGTGAGCGCGGTGCGGGGCCTGAACGGCGTGGAGTTCCGCGTCGACGGCGTCTCCACCAGCCTCGTGAACACGACCGAGCAGATGGCCCCGCTCGCGCTCGTGCCCACCGGCGCCGGCAACGCGGAGCTGGCCCGCGCGCGGGACGTGTACGGGCGCACGGTCCAGGTGTCCCGGGCGCTGCGGCCCCTCGCGGGCGCGCCGGTCGGGGGCGGCTACCCGAACTCGAGCCTGTCGCAGAAGCTCCAGCTCGCGGCGACGCTGCTGGCGGCGAACCTCGGCACCCGGGTCATCACGCTCGACTGGGGCTCGTTCGACACGCACGGCAACCAGATCCAGAGCCAGGACCCGCAGCTCTCGACGCTCTCGCGCGCCCTCGCGGCGTTCCGCGACGACCTGGTCGCCCGCGGCATCGAGAACCGTGTGCTCACGGTCGTGTTCTCGGAGTTCGGCCGGCGCGTCGCATCGAACGAGTCCGGCACCGACCACGGCGCCGGCGGGCTGATGATGACGATGGGCTCCGGCGTGCGCGGCGGCATGCGCGGCGACTTCCCCGGCCTGTCGAGCCTGGACCGCGGCGACCTGCGCGTGACGACCGACTTCCGGGCCGTGTACTCGGCGGTGATCGCGGAGTGGCTGGGCGGCGACCCGGGCGCGGTCATCCCGGGCGGGCCCTTCGCGCTGGGGAGCCCGCTCACCGGGTGAGCCGCGCGGCCCGCCTCGCCGCGGCGCTGCTGCTGGCGGCCCTGCTCCTGGCGGCGACCGCCGCCGCGGCGCCGCGGCTGCACCGCACCAAGCGCCCGCCCGCCCCGCCGCTGCCGACGTCGCTGGCGGTCGACGAGTCGGAGTGGCAGGTGGTGCCGAGCCAGCGCGTCGTGGCGGCGGGGCCGGTGACCCTCCGCGTCTACAACCGGGGCGAGGACGACCACGACCTCGCCGTGGTGGACGCGGCAGGCCAGAAGCAGTCGATCCTGCTGGGGCCCGGGGCGAGCGGCACCCTGCACGTCACGCTGGGGCCGGGGTCGTGGAAGCTCTACTGCTCGCTGTTCGCCGGCACCCCCGACAGCCACGAGGCCGCGGGAATGGCCGCCGTCATCCGCGGGCGGCGCGCGCCGGCCGCGCGCGCGGCCCTCAGCCGAACAGCCAGCCCATCGCGGTGACCGATCTGGCGACGTAGGCCGGACGGTCCGCGTCGAGGCCGTAGGCCATGTCCTCCAGCGCCCCGCACCGGGCGCGGAACGCGACGCGCGTCCGGGTGGGCCCCGGCTCCGGCGGGGCGAGCGCCGCGAGGGCGGCGTCGAGGGCCGCCGGTCCCAGGTCGCGGAGGATCCGGCCCAGGTCGCCGGCCGGGTCGGCGACGGCAGCGTCGCTCCAGTCGATGACCCCGGTCACGGTCCCGGCGCCGTCCACCAGGACGTGCTCGGCCCCGAGGTCGTCGTGGCAGAGCACCAGGTGGGCACGCCGCGCGGCCCGCGGCGCCGGCGCGTCCAGGAACGCGCACACTGCCGCCCGGTGGGCCTTCGGGATGGCGTCCTCGATGCGGGGGTGGACGGCGCGCGCGTCCGCGAGCCACGCGGACGGCGGGTCGTGATCGACGTCCACGATCTCGCCGACCCGCGGCGTGAGGTCCGCGAGGGCGGACATGAGCCGGCCCAGCAGGGCGCCCGTGGCCGCGGCGACGCGGGCCCGGGTGGCGGCGTCGGCGTCGCCCAGCGGCGTACCGGGGAGGAGGGGGTGGGCCATCACGCCCTGCACGGGATCCACGTGAGAGGGGACCGGGACCGCGAGGGGGAGGACGCCCGCGACGGCGGCCCACACGGCCTGCAGGAGCGCGGCCTCCCGGCGGACCGCGAGGCCCCGCTCCACCGGGTCGCGCTCCAGCGCGACCCGCACCACGGTGTCGCCGCCGACGAGGAGCGCGACGTGGTCGAGGCCGCGCCCGAGGGGCCTGACATCGGTCACGCGCCCATCCTCCCACCCGTCGTACGATCCGCGGACGCAGAACGGACCTCGCGGAGGGTGGCCATTGGACACGTACGTGGTGATGCGGCGCGGCGGGTGGCGGACGCCGGAGGAGTTGGAGGCGGCGGCGGACCGGTCGAAGACGGCCGGGGCCGCGATGCCGGACGAGGTGCGCTGGGTCCGCAGCTACGCGATCGTCGAGGAGGACGGGTCGCTCGGGACCGTCTGCATCTACGAGGCGACCGACCCGGACGCCCTCCGCCGCCACGCGGCCCACGCCGACCTGCCGGTCGACGAGATCCGCCGGGTCGCCCAGACCCTGATCGCGGGGGAGGACCCGGCCGGGGTGGAGATCGCCGCGTAGCCGCGCGGGCACGGCGCCGCGCCCGGCGGCGGGTAGGCTGCCCCCGTGTCCGCACGCGAGCCCCTGGCGCTGGACGGCCCCCTCGCGGGGAACCACCTGGCGATCCTGCGCGACCACACGACCGACTCGCCGGCGTTCCGCCGATCCGCCGAGGTCCTGACGACCCTGGTCGTGGCGGCGGCGCTCCAGGAGCTCGACACGCAGGTGCGGACCGTCCAGACGCCGCTGGCCGAGACGACGGAGCGCGTCCCCGCGCGGCGCATCACCGTGGTGCCGATCCTGCGGGCGGGGCTGGCGATGCTGTCGCCGGCCCTGACGCTGCTGCCGGACGACACGCGCGTCGGCTTCCTCGGGATGGCCCGCGACGAGGAGACCCTCCGCCCCCGCGCCTACCTCGACAGCCTCCCCGCGGAGCTGGGGGGCGACGACGTCCTGGTCCTGGACCCGATGATCGCGACCGGCGGATCGGCGCTCGCGGCGCTCGGCGCCCTCCGCGCGGCGGGGGCGCGCAGCATCCTGCTGACCGGGATCATCGCGGCGCCGGAGGGGCTGGCGCGGATCCGGGAGTCCGACCCCGAGGTGCCGATCACCGTCGCCTCCATCGACGAGCGCCTCAACGACCGGGGCTTCATCGTCCCCGGCCTGGGCGACGCCGGGGATCGCCTGTACGCGGAGTCCGCGCCCGGGTGAGCCCCGCGCCGGCGTTCGTGACCGGCGCCTCGTCGGGGCTTGGCAGGGCGTACGCCGAGAGCCTCGCCGCCCGCGGCCACCCGCTCCTCATCGTCGCCCGCCGCGGGGACCGGCTCCGGGAGCTGGCCGCGTGGGCGGAGCGGACGCACGGCGTCGAGGCCCGCGTGCTGGCCGCCGACCTCGGCACCGAGGAGGGCCTCGCCGCGTGCCGCGACGCCATCGACGCCGGCCCGCCGCCCGGCCTCGCGATCCTGAACGCCGGGTTCGGCGACCACGCGCCCGTCCACGCCGCCGACCGGGAGCGCCTGGCGGCGATGGTGCGCCTCAACTGCGTCGCCGTCGTCGACCTCGCGGCCCACGTGCTGCCGGGGATGGTCGCGCGCGGCGCCGGCGCGCTGGTGGTGATGAGCTCCGCGGCCGCGTGGCAGCCGGTGCCGTACATGGCGACGTACGCCGCGACGAAGGCGTTCGGGCTGCACTTGACCGAGGCCATCGCCGCCGAGCTCCACGGCACCGGGGTCCGCGCCCTCGCGGTGTGCCCCGGACCCACCCGCACCGAGTTCGGCCTGCAGGCCGGGACGACCGGCACGCATTGGGCGATCCCGTTCGACGACGCCGGCCTGGTCGTGCGCGCCACGTGGCGCGCGCTGGCCGACGGCAGACCGCGCGCCGCGACCGGGGTCGTCGCACGTGGCAGCATGCTGGCGTCCCGCCTGCTCCCGCGCGGGCTCATCGTGCGCGGTGCCGCGCTCACCCACCGGATGTCGGTTCGTTGAAGGGCTCCGACGCCCCCACCTAGAATGCTTCCGGGCTGAGGCCCACCACTTTGACGACCACCCTCATCCCCATCATCTGCGCCGTCGTGGCGGCCGTCGTCGTGCTGGCCACGACGCCGCTCGCCTCGCGCCTGGCGCGGGCGGTCGGGGCGGTGGACGTCCCGTCGGGCCGCCGGATCCACAGCGAGCCCACCCCGCGGCTCGGCGGCCTCGCCATCCTGGCGGGCTTCCTGGTGCCGGTCCTCTACTACTTCCCCGAGGACGAGGCCGCGCGCGCCCTCATCACCGGCGCCGTGCTCATCGCGGCGCTCGGGGCCGTCGACGACATCTGGGGCCTCTCCCCGGCGGTGAAGCTGGTGGGGCAGGCGTCGTGCGCCGCGATCCCCGTCGCCGCGGGCCTCACGATCGACCACGTGACGCTGCCGTTCCTGGGCGTCGGCGACCTGGGGCCCGCCCAGTACCCGCTCACCGTGCTCTGGTTCGTGGCCCTGGTGAACATGATCAACTTCACCGACGGCATGGACGGGCTGGCCGCCGGGATCAGCGGCCTCGGCGCCACCACGTTCGCCATCCTCGCGGCGTCGCTCGGCCGCAGCGACCCGGCGATCATGGCCGCCGCCCTCGCCGGCGCGTGCGCCGCGTTCCTGGTGTTCAACTTCCACCCGGCGCGCGTGTTCATGGGCGACTCGGGCTCGATGCTGCTGGGCTTCGTGCTGGCGGGCGTCGCGATCAGCGGCGTCATGAAGACCACCGCCGCCGTCGCCGTCGTCGCGCCGCTCGTGATCCTCGCGATCCCGATCCTCGACACGTCGTTCGTGGTGCTGAAGCGGCTCAAGCACGGCCTGCCGGTCTACGGCGCCGACCGCAGCCACTTCCACCACCGCTTCTTCAACATCGGGTGGGGGCAGCGGAAGACGGTGCTGGCGCTCTACGCCTGGTGCGCCCTCATGGGCGCCGTGGCGGTGACGCTGCGCTTCGTCTCCTACAAGAACGACGACGGCACCATCGACCTGGTCGGCGCCATCGGCCTCTCGCTCGGCGCCGTCGTGGCCGCGGCGGCCGCGATCTACCTCGTCTACGTCCTCGAGATCCTCAAGTGGCGCAGCACCCCGGTCGTCACGCTGGTGCGCCAGCGCAGCGCGGCCCGCCGGTCACGGGAGCTCGCCGGCCGCTGAGCCGCGCGGTCCCGCTCAGCCGAAGGGCGGGACGATCACCAGCACCGGGTCGCCGACGGAGCCGCCGGTCGGCACGAGCGGGATCGTGAGGGTCCAGCGGTCCGGGTCGGCCACGACGCGGTTCAGGAGCGGGGCGCTGAAGGCGGTGGACGCGAGCGGCTGCACCAGGTCGGATGGCGCGCCGAGCGCGGTGGACACCCCGGAGCCCTGCACCACGATGTGCATCGACACCGGGCCGGGCGCGGTGGGCGTGAAGGCGAGGGCGGCCGACCCGTCGCCGCCGATCGGGGCGTCCAGCGCGACGCCCGGTCCGCGGACCTGGACGACCACGGCCAGCGCCTTCCACGCCGCCTCGGGCGTGACGCCCAGGCCGGCGGCCAGGCCGAGGGGGTCGGCGCCGAGCTGCAGGGTCACCTGGGCCGGCTCGCCCGCCACCAGCGGGGGCGTCACCAGGCCGCCGGGCGGGATCGGGAGCCCCGTCGTCTCCCGGCCCCACGAGGCGACCAGCGCCGAGGCGCCGGGCCGGGGCAGGAGCGGGGCGGCGGTACAACCGGTCACSCCGGCCTTCGCGGACGCCGGCTGGCGGAACGCGCTGCGGTACTGGGCGGTGAAGGCCTCGATGGAGTCGCGCACCCGGTAGGCGCCCGGGCCGTTGCCGAGCGCGGCGCAGGCGCTGCCGTTCTTGGCGCGCGTCCACTGCGCCGCCTGGTCGCCCGCGACCATCGCGACGTGCACGCGGCCGGCGCCCCGCGTCGCCGACGCCTGGCGCTGGGTCTCCGCCGGCCAGGTGAGCCACTCGAGCGGCGTCCAGCCGCGGGTCTTCATCCACACCCCGCCGGAGCGGCCGAGCGCGGTGCGCAGCCGCAGCGTCGCCGGGTCGGAGAGGAGGGGCCCGCCGTCGGAGGCGAGGTAGATCTGGATGCGGCCGGCCATGGTCCCGCCGCCGGGGTACGGGGCGGGCTCGGAGGCCAGCGCGGTGAGGGCGGCGGCCAGGTTGTCGCCGTCGCCGTCCCGGAACGGGTTCCCGATCTCGTCGATCACGGCCGCGTGCCCGCCCGCGTCGCCGACCGCCTTGCGGAGGAGGGCGGCGATGGCCGTCGGGCTGCGGCCCAGCAGGGCCGACCCGGGCACCGAGTCCAGCTCGCGGCCGGGGCCGTAGACGGCGTCGCCGGTCCGGATCTGGAAGAGCTCGTCGTTCGAGACCTGGAGGCCCGCGGCGAGGGCGCGGCGGAGCACCGGCGCGTCGTCGTCGAGGAGACTCGAGCGCGCGGCAGCGGGCGCCGCGATCGCGAGGGTCGCGGCGATGGAGAGCGCGACCGCGGCGAAGCGCGTATCCGTCCTGGGCATCGCCGTGATCCTTTCTCGGCCGCGCCTGGTCGACAACTGGCCGAAAGAGCAGGGATCCATGGGGTTCGTCGGGTCCGCGTACCGGTCGAAAACCGGCATTCGCCACGGAGGGGTGGATCCCTGGGATGATGGGAATCCCCTCATACGGAAGGTTCGGCGGGACGAGTGTCACGGGGCCGCGCGATGCCGTTGAACGCCCTTCTCAGGCGTCGATATACTGCCCCGCGCTTCGTCGGTCCCGTGCTGCGCGCGAACCGGCTGTGCGCGTGAGTCAGAACCGACCGGAGGATCTCGATCCCGCCCAAGAGCTGCGCCCCGTGTCCGAGGGACGACCGATGACGACTGCGGCACCCGCGCCCCCGTCGTCGACCCCGCGCCCCCTCACGGCGATCGCCTCCGGTATCGGCCTCATCGTTGCGGTGCTGTGCCTGCCGCTCGTGCTCCTCATGGGCGGGCCGCTCAACGGGTGGATCCTCGGCGTGGTCCTCTGGTCCGCGAATTGGTGGCTCCAGCTGTGGACCGCCAAGCTCATCCAGGACGCGAACCCCACGACGGCCGTCGGCCTGGTGGGCCTCTCGTTCATCGCGCGGGCGTGGCTCACGGCGATCATCCTGTTCGTCATCGCGCTCCGGTACGACGAGGAGATCGGCCTCACCGCCGGCGTCATCTTCCTGGTCGCGTTCACGTGCGACCTCGGCGGCAGGACCGTCCTGTACGCCATCAACCAGCGAGCGAGGAGTGAGGCGCCCCGGTGAGCCTGCGGAATCTGTGGCGCGCGTGGATCCCCGCGGCCCTCGGGCTGCTCCTGCTGCTCCCCGCCCTGGCCTCGGCGGCGTCGGAGGACTTCGACCCCTCCACCGAGTTCGCGACCGACCCGTACGTGAAGATCGAGCTCGGTCCCCTCGACCTCTCGATCAACAAGGCGGTCGTCTACCTGCTGCTGGCGAGCGCCATCTGCATCGGGGTCGGGATCTTCGTGATCCGAGGCGGGCTGAAGATGCGCCCGACGCGCGCCCAGAACGTCGTGGAGCTCGTCTACGAGTTCGCCGAGCAGCAGATCGCGAAGCCCACGCTGAGCGAGAAGGTCTACGGGCGGTACTTCCCGTTCATCGCGACGCTGTTCATGTTCCTGCTCGTCAGCAACCTGATCAGCTTCATCCCGCTGCCCGTGTCGCACGAGAGCGGCACCCTGCCGTTCGGGCTGCCGGACCTGTCGCTCTACGCCGCCACCGCGAACATCAACGTCACGCTGGCGCTCACGCTCGTCGTGTTCATCGCCTTCAACTACGAGGGCGTACGCGCCCACGGGCCGATCGGCTACCTGAAGACGCTGGTCCCTGACGCGCCGAGCGTGATCAAGCCCTTCATCTTCGCCCTGGAGCTGCTCTCCCAGCTGCTGCGGCTCGTCAGCCTCTCGGTTCGTCTTTTCGCGAACCTCCTGGCCGGCCACCTGCTCATCATCATGTGCGCCGGCTTCATGGTCCTGCTCGGCAACTTCGCCGGGCTGATCGCCATCCCCGTCGGCGTGTTCTTCTACACGTTCGAGTGGGTGCTCATCGCCGGCCTGCAGGCGTTCATCTTCGCCATGCTCAGCGGCATCTACATCGGCTTCGCCGTCCAGTCGGATCACTAGCAGTCTGCAAGGAGGGTTCTCCCGTGGCACTTGAAGGCAATGTTGAGGACGCAGCAAAGGTTCTCGCCCTTGGTCTCGCCACCGGCTTCGGCGCCATCGGCCCGGGTGCCGGCGTCGGTTACCTGATGGGCAAGACCGTGGAGGCCGTGGCCCGCCAGCCCGAGCTCCGCGGCGAGATCATGTCGCTGATGTTCCTGGGCCTGGCCCTGACGGAGGCGATCGTGTTCTACGCGCTCCTCATGGGCTTCGTGGCCTTCTTCATCGGCTAGCGAGATGCTCGAGATCGGCACACTGGCGACGTTCCTGCTGCCGCTCCAGGCGGCAGCTGCGGACGACAGCGGTGACAACCCGCTCCTGAAGGCCAGCCCGGGTCTCATGATCTGGACGCTGGTGATCTTCGGGATCACCCTGTTCATCCTGAAGCGCTACGTCTTCGGGCCCGTCGGCGCCGCCATCGAGAAGCGCCGCAGCGACATCGCCGCGAGCATCGAGGAGGCCGAGAAGAGCCGCGAGGAGGCGACCCAGCTCCTCGAGGACTACAAGGTCCGCCTCGCCGAGGCGCGCAAGGAGGCCGACCGGCTGCGCGACCAGGGCCGCAAGGAGGGCGAGCGCCTCCAGGCGGAGATCGTCAGCGACGCCCAGGGCCAGCGCGAGCGGGTGCTCAGCGACGCCGAGCTGCAGATCCAGGCGCAGGCCAGGGCCGCGGCCAGCGGCATCCGCGACGACGTCGTGCAGCTCGCGCTGCTCGCCGCCGAGAAGGTGTCGCGCCGGTCGCTGTCCGACGACGAGCACCGCAAGCTCATCGAGCAGGCGATCGACGAGGCCGACCTGTCGGCGCTCGCCGGTAACGGGGCGAAGCCCGCCTCGTGAGCGTCGCCGCGACATACGCGGAGGCGCTCTTCGAGGCGGCGCGCGACGCCGGCGCGGTCGACGCGATCGCCGAGGAGATCTCCGGGTTCGCCGCGGCCGTCGACGAGTCGGCGGACCTCCGGCAGTTCCTCGACAACCCGGAGATCGAGGGGCGCGCGAAGAAGGAGGCGGTGAAGGAGCTGAGCTCCTCCGCCAGCCCGATCACCGTCAACTTCCTCCAGGTGCTGATCGACCGGGGCCGCATCACGGAGTTCCCCGGGATCGCAAAGGCGTTCGCCGAGCGCGTCGCGGCCGAGGAGGGGCGGCTCGAGGTCGAGGCCGTCACCGCCGTGCCGCTGCCCGACGACCTCCGGAACCGGATCGTCGAGGACATCTCCCGCAAGACCGGCAGGAGCGTCGACCTGACGGAGTCGGTCGACCCCGAGATCGTCGGCGGCCTGGTGCTCCGCATCGGCGGCGCCGTCGTGGACGGCTCGGTCCGCCACCGCATCGAAGAGCTGCGCGCGGCGCTGCAGGCCGCGCCCGTCGACGCGGCGCTGGCCGCGGACGCATCCTGACCCGAACGACCACCGACCTGAGCAGAGAGGCCACGCGCAGATGAAGCTCCGTCCCGACGAGATCACGAAGGTCCTCCGGGGCCAGATCGAGCAGTACTCGGGCACCGTCGACGTCGAGGAGGTCGGCACCGTCCTCCAGGTCGGCGACGGCATCGCCCGCATCCACGGCCTCGAGTCCTGCGTCTCGCTCGAGATGCTCGAGTTCCCCCACGGGGTCACCGGCCTCGCGCTGAACCTCGAGGAGGACAACGTCGGCGCCGTGCTCCTGGGCGACGACACGCTCATCAGCGAGGGCGACCAGGTGCGCCGCACCGGCAAGGTCATCCAGGTGCCGGTGGGCGAGGCGCTCCTCGGGCGCGTGGTCGACCCGCTGGGCAACCCGCTCGACGACCGCGGGCCGATCGAGACCGAGCACTACCGCCCCGTCGAGTTCAAGGCGCCGGGCGTCGTGCAGCGCCAGCCGGTGAAGGAGCCCCTCCAGACCGGCATCAAGGCCATCGACGCGCTCATCCCGATCGGCCGCGGCCAGCGCGAGCTGATCATCGGCGACCGCCAGACCGGCAAGACGACGATCGCGGTGGACACGATCATCAACCAGGCCGGCCAGGACGTGCACTGCTTCTACGTCGCCATCGGCCAGAAGGCCTCCACCGTCGCCACGGTGGTGGAGCGCCTGCGCGCCGCCGGCGCCATGGAGTACACGACGGTCGTCGCCGCCACGGCCTCGCAGGCCGCCGCGCTGAAGTACCTCGCGCCGTACGCGGCCGCCGCGATGGGCGAGTACTTCCTCTACGGCGGCCAGCACGCCCTCTGCATCTACGACGACCTCTCCAAGCAGGCCGACGCCTACCGCCAGATGTCGCTGCTGCTGCGGCGCCCGCCGGGCCGCGAGGCGTTCCCCGGCGACGTCTTCTACCTCCACAGCCGCCTCCTGGAGCGCGCCTGCAAGCTCAGCGACGAGCTGGGCGGCGGCTCGCTGACGGCCCTCCCGATCATCGAGACCCAGGCCGGTGACGTGTCGGCGTACATCCCGACCAACGTGATCTCGATCACGGACGGGCAGATCTTCCTCGAGTCGAAGCTCTTCTTCTCGGGTGTCCGCCCGGCCCTGAACGTCGGCATCTCGGTGTCGCGGGTGGGCGGCTCCGCGCAGATCCGCGCGATGCGGAGGGTGGCCGGCCGCCTCAAGCTGGAGCTCGCCCAGTACCGCGACCTGGAGGCGTTCGCCCAGTTCGGCTCCGAGCTCGACGCCCAGACCCAGCGCACGCTGGCCCGTGGCGCCCGGTTCGTCGCCACCCTGAACCAGCCCGCCTACGCGCCGTGGCCGGTGGAGGAGCAGGTCGCGATCATCTCCGCCGCCAACACCGGCGTGCTGGACCGGATCGACGTCGCCCAGGTGCCGGAGGTCAACGAGCAGATCCGCCGTGAGCTGCGCGACCAGGCCCCGGACGTGCTCGCCGGCATCCGCGACACCAAGGACCTCTCGGACGAGGCCGCGGCGAAGATCGAGGAGATCGCCAAGAAGGTGGCCGACCAGTTCGCGCCGGCCGAGGGCCCGACCGACCAGCCGAGCGCCGAGGCGGTGGAGGCCGACGAGGCCGCGGAGGCCGAGGCCGAGGCCGAGACCGAGGAGACGGCGGGCACCGCCGCCTAGTGGCCACCCAGCGCGACATCAAGCGGCGGATCGACTCGGTCCGCAACACGCGCAAGATCACCCGCGCCATGGAGCTCGTGGCCTCCGCCAAGCTCCGCCGGGCCCAGGAGCGCATCGAGTCGCTGCGCCCCTACGCCCAGGCGATGCGCCGCCTGATGGCCCAGGCCGCCCGCCAGAGCGGCGGGGCCCAGCGCCTCGCGCTGCTCGAGGAGCGCGACGTGGAGGGCACCGCGGTCGTCGTCGCGATCACGGGGGACCGCGGCCTGGCCGGCGCGTTCAACGTGAACATCGTCCGGCGGGCGATGAACGTCGCCGAGGAGCTGCGCGAGGAGGGCTTCACCGAGGTGGTGTTCACGACGGTCGGCAAGAAGGGTGCCGGGACACTCGCGTTCCGCGGCCTGCCGATCGACCGCGCCTTCCAGGGCTTCTCCGTCGAGCCCACCTTCGCCGACGCGGAGCAGGTGAAGGAGCACCTCGTCGGGCGGTTCACGGAAGGCGAGGTCAACCGCGTCGTCATCGTCTACAACACCTTCAAGTCGGTCCTCGAGCAGACCGTGACCACCGAGCAGCTGCTGCCGGTGGAGCGCAACGTGGTGCTCGACGAGGACGAGGAGACCGAGGACGACCACGCGCCCACGCGGGGCCTCGCGCTGGTCGAGCCGGACCCTGAGGAGCTCCTGGAGCACCTGCTCCCGAACTACCTCGACACCACGATCTACCGCGCGCTGCTGGAGAGCGCCGCCGCGGAGCTCGCCGCCCGCCGCACCGCCATGCGCAACGCGACCGACAACGCCGGCGAGCTCATCGACCAGTACACGCTCGCCATGAACCGGGCCCGCCAGGCCGCGATCACCCAGGAGATCCTGGAGGTCGTTGCGGGTGCCGACGCCCTGACCTAGACCGCCCGAGGAGACAGCACCCACGATGGCCACGACCGCCCAGAGCACCGGCACGATCCTCGAGATCAAGGGGGTGGTGATCGACGCCCGCTTCCCTGACGGGGAGCTGCCGAGCATCTACAACGCGGTGGAGATCGACCGCGGCGGCGACGCGGCCCCGCTGATCGCCGAGGTCCAGCAGCACCTGGGCGACGACCGCGTCCGCGCGGTCGCCTTCGACACCACGGACGGCTTGGCGCGCGGCACCAAGGTGACCGACACGGGCGGGCCGATCTCGGTGCCCGTCGGCGAGCGCACGCTCGGGCGCATCTTCAACGTGCTCGGCGACACGATCGACGAGGGCGGCGACGTCTCCGCCGGCGAGCGCTGGCCGATCCACCGGGCCGCGCCCGCGTTCGACCAGCTGAGCCCCACCGAGGAGATCTTCGAGACCGGCATCAAGGTCGTGGACCTCCTGGCCCCGTACGTGAAGGGCGGGAAGATCGGCCTCTTCGGCGGCGCCGGCGTGGGGAAGACGGTGCTCATCCAGGAGCTGATCCACAACATCGCCCAGGAGCACGGCGGCCTCTCGGTGTTCGCCGGCGTCGGCGAGCGCACCCGCGAGGGCAACGACCTCTGGCTGGAGATGAAGGAGAGCGGGGTCATCGACAAGACCGCGCTCGTGTACGGCCAGATGAACGAGCCGCCCGGCGCGCGCCTCCGCGTGGCCCTGTCCGGCCTCACGATGGCGGAGTACTTCCGCGACGAGGGCGGCCAGGACGTGCTGCTCTTCGTGGACAACATCTTCCGGTTCGTGCAGGCCGGCTCCGAGGTGTCGGCGCTCCTCGGCCGCATGCCCTCCGCCGTGGGCTACCAGCCCACGCTCCAGAGCGAGATGGGCGACCTGCAGGAGCGGATCACCTCCACGCGCAAGGGCTCGGTCACATCGGTGCAGGCCATCTACGTCCCCGCCGACGACCTCACCGACCCCGCCCCGGCCGCCTCGTTCGCCCACCTCGACGCGACGACGGTGCTGAGCCGGTCCATCGCGGAGAAGGGCATCTACCCGGCCGTGGACCCGCTCGACTCGACCAGCCGCATCCTCTCGAAGGAGGGCGTCGGCCCGGAGCACTACGCGGTCGCGACCCAGGTGCAGGAGATCCTCCAGCAGTACAAGGACCTCCAGGACATCATCGCGATCCTCGGCGTCGACGAGCTCACCGACGAGCAGAAGCTGGCCGTGTCGCGCGCCCGCCGCATCGAGCGCTTCCTCTCCCAGCCGTTCAACGTCGCCGAGGCCTTCACCGGCACCCCCGGCAAGTACGTCCCGCTGTCGGAGACGATCCGCGGCTTCAAGGAGATCGTCGAGGGCCGCCACGATGACCTTCCCGAGGAGGCGTTCTTCCTCGTCGGCGGGATCGACGAGGCCGTCGAGAAGGCCGCGGAGCTGAAGAACCGGTGAGCACGGCTGTCGGACAGGAGCGCAAGCGCATCGGCGTGCGGCTCCTCACGCCCGAGGGGGCCGTGTTCGACGACCTGGCCTACATGGTCATCGCGCCGAGCATCGAGGGCGAGGTCGGCATCCTGCCGCGCCACACCCCGTTCATCGCGTTCCTCCGCCACGGCGAGGTCCGCATCAAGCTGCTCGACGACACCGAGCTGATCTACGCCACGACCGAGGGCTACGTGTCGGTCGAGGAGGACCGGGTCCTGATCCTCACCGAGCAGGCGGAGAAGGCGGACGAGATCGACCAGGAGCGCGCCCGCGCGGCCCTGGAGCGCGCCGAGGCCGAGCTCGCCGAGGCGGGCGACGACGAGGTGAAGCGCGTCGCCGCCGAGTCGGCCCGCCGCCGCGCCGAGAACCGGCTCCGGGTGGCGGACAAGGGCTAGCTGTAGTCACCCGGAGCGTTGTTGACGGATCCGGGTTGACGCGAGGAGGGCCCCCGGGGGTCTGTGGAGGTATCTGACGCCACCACGCCCCGGAGGTCCTCGTGGCCCACGCTAACGCCCGTCTCACCGTCCACGGAAGGGCCCTGCTCGTCGAGCGGATCCTGGCCGGACACCGCCCAGCCGATGTCGCCCACCAGATGGGCTGCTCACCCGCCACCGCCTACAAGTGGTTGCGCCGCTTTCGCGATGAGGGCCCGGGCGGGCTGGCGGATCGATCGAGCCGGCCCCATCGCTGCCCGCATCGCACGCCGCCGGCCCTCGAGGCGCGCATCCTGGCGGCCCGGCGGGTCCATCGGCGTGGGGCCGAGTGGATCGGCGCCGAGCTGGGGATCGCGCCCTCGACGGTCGGCCGGGTGCTGGCACGCACCCGGGTGGCGCCCCTTCGCGACCTGGACGCCCTCACCGGCCAGCCGGTGCGCCGCGGGCCGATGAGCCGGGTGCGCTATGAGCGCGGCCGGCCCGGGGAGCTGATCCACATCGACGTCAAGAAGCTCGGGCGGATCCCCGAGGGAGGGGGCTGGCGGGCCCATGGGCGCACAAGCGGCGTCGACCGCCACCAACGGCTCGGCTACGACTACGTGCATTCGGCGATCGACGACCACTCACGACTGGCCTACTCGGAGATCCACCCCGACGAGCGCGGAGCGACCTGCGCCGGCTTCATGGAGCGGGCGGCGGTGTTCTTCGCCGATCACGGCATCACCCGCATCGAGCGGGTGATGACCGACAACGCCTTCAACTACCGCCTGGCAGCTGACTTCCAGGCGGCCCTGGGCCAGCTGGGTGCCCGCCACATCCTGATCCGCCCGCACTGCCCCTGGACCAACGGCAAAGTCGAGCGCCTCAACCGCACCCTTCTTCGGGAGTGGGCCTACAGCCGCGTGTTCACCAGCAACGCCCAGCGGGCCGCGTGCCTGCCACAGTGGCTCTGGCACTACAACACGCGCCGCCGCCACAGCAGCCTCGGCGGCCTTCCCCCGATCAGCCGCCTGTCAACAACCTGGTGAGCGACTACAGCTAGCCCTCCCGGGGCGGCAGGCCCCGGACGAGGATCCGGCACCCGGCGGTGCGCGGGTCCCTGGGCTCGAAGACGGCGAGCTCGGCGTCGTCGTCGATGCGTTCCAGCGCCCCCCGGACCAGGCCCCGGTGCAAGGCGCAGATCAGGTGGCCGCCCTCCGCGAGCACCGCGTCCTTGAACGGGCACGCGCGCAGCCGCACGTCCAGCTCTCCGCGGCGCCGGCCGGCCTTCGAGGTGACCTCCTCGGGCGCGAAGCCGAGCCCGGCGAGTGAGGCGGTCAGCGCCTCGGGACCCCCCTCGCCGGCGACGAGCTCCCGGCCCCGCTCCCACCCGAACGCCTCGACGTCGTCCTCCGTGGCGCGCATCCGCCGGACCAGCTCCAGGAGCAGGCGCACCAGCTCCCGGTGGCCGACCGCCGCGACCCCGGCGGGGGCGGCGAGCGTGTAGCGCACGCTCGGCCGCCCGCGCCGTCCGGTCGGGGCGGTGGGGGCGGCGACGACCACCCCGGCCCGCTGGAGCCGGTCCAGGTGCTGGCGGATCGCGTTGGGGTGCAGGCCGACCCGCGACGCGAGATCGGCGACGGTCAGGCCGTCGCCGGCGGCGCCGAGCGCCTCGGCGATCGCCTGCCGCGACGGGTGGGCGAGGGCGCCGGCCTCCTCGGGGGTGAGGCTCGTCACCAGATAAGTCTAGTTGTGAGCGGTGAAAATCAGTGGCGGGCCTGATGGCCCTCTCGGTTTTCTACGGGCAACACTAGACAAAAGGGAGACCACACTGGAGATACGAAGAGCGAGACCCGGAAGGAAGCAGCGATGTTCGATCGCGGAACACCCCACCCCACCCACAAGGCCCGCTGGCCGCTGGTGCTGGCGGCGGTCCTCGCGTTCACGCTGACCAGCACCGGCCTGGTCGCCGCCATCCGGCAGGCCGACGGCGCCGATGCCGCGCGTCCGGCCGCTGCCGCGGCCGCCCCGGCCGCGACCACCATTGACCACGCCGCGATGGCGACGACGACCCCGGACGCCGCCCCGATCGACGTCGCGAGGAACACCAACGACGCCGACGTCCCGGCCTACCGCCCGGGTGTGCAGGTGCTGAACTGGGACATGACCGAGAAGGTCGTCGAGATCGCCCCCGGCAAGGTCGTGAAGGTCTGGACCTTCGGCGACCGCGTGCCCGGCCCCGTCGCCCGCGTGCGCGTGGGCGACCTGGTCAAGGTCACGATCAACAACAAGACCGCGATGCCGCACTCGATCGACTTCCACGCCGCGCGCATCGCGCCGAACACGGCGTTCACGGACGTGAAGCCCGGTGAGAGCTGGAGCTTCGAGTTCCGCGCCACCACCCCGGGCGTCTTCATGTACCACTGCGGCACCGCCCCGGTGGTGCACCACATCGCCAACGGCATGTACGGGATGATCATCGTCGAGCCGCAGGGCGGCCTGCCTCGGGTGGACCGCGAGCTCGCGATCGTCCAGTCCGACTTCTACGTCTCGGACACCCCCGGCGCGCCGGCGGACGACGCCAAGCTTATGACCGCCATTCCCGACGTCGTCGCCTTCAACGGCTACGCCGCGCAGTACAAGGACTGTCTCTTATACACATCTAGATGTGTATAAGAGACAGGTACAAGGACCAGCCCATCACCGTGAAGAAGGGCGAGGAGATCCGGGTCTTCCTGCTGGCGGCCGGTCCGAACACCTGGTCGGCGTTCCACGTGGTCGGCACGATCTTCGACCGCGCCTGGATCGACGGGATCCACCCCGAGAACCTCGCGATCGGCAACCAGACCCTGAACCTCTCGGCCTCGCAGGGCGCGGTCGCCGAGTTCCACCTCGACCAGGAGGGGATCTACCCCTTCGTGAGCCACGACTTCACCAGCGTGGCGAAGGGCGCGGTCGGCCTCCTCAAGACCGAGCACGCCGAGGGCTCGATGAGCCACTGAGGCCCTACCCGGGGGTGACGCGGAAGTCGTCCACGACGAACTCCGCGTTGTCCCCGCGCAGGCCCACCCGCCCGGCGCCGGTGATCGGGGGTCCCCCGACGCCGGCGTCGGTGGTCTCCAACACCACCTCGCCGTCCCTGGCAAGGCGGATCGCGACGGCGTTGCCCAGGGAGTGGGCCTCCACGGCGTAGTCGTGCCACTCGCCGGGCGGTGCGGGGTCGCCGCGGCTGGCCAGCGTCACGTAGGTGCCGCCGTTCGCGTCGCCGCCGGAGACCTTCTTCTTCACCGCGACGCCGCCGTCGCGGCGGTCGACGCTCACCACGTACAGGCGCCGCTCGCTCGCGTAGCGAAGGAACACGTGGACCCCGTCCCACGGGTGCGCCGGCGTCTCCGGGGTCGAGACGAACCGGTCCAGGCGCAGGCGGAACGCCACGACGGCGTCGCCGATGTCGGCCCGCCGGGTGACCGCCCGGAACACCGCCGAGTTCGTGGCCCGCGCCGATTCGGCGTCCGGGCGGCCGTTGTCCGGGGCGCCGGTCCAGCCCGCGCCGTCGCGCGCGAAGAACGATCCCGAGGTGACAAGCCACACCGGCGACGCGACCGCCGCGACCTCCGCCGGGTTGTACGTCGCCCACTCGTTCGTGATGAGGCCGTCCGGCCCGTCGAAGTCGTCCTTCACGAGTGCGGCGGCCCCGCCGCGCGGCCAGAACGTCGCCAGCGACGCACCGGCGGCGATCACCGCGACGCCCGCGACGAGCACGCGACGATCCCTCGGCATCCGCGACGGGGCCATGGCCGAGTATCAGCCCTGTCACACCGTGCGCGAGCCCCCCGGTCGACCAGACGCCGAAACCATTCGCTGTCGGTTTCGAAAAAAGGGAGTCTGGCGCCCCCGCGTGGCCGCGGCATACCCTGAGCGGGCCCTCACGAATGCCCCTCTCGGAGGTTTTCCCGGATTCTGGACGGGACACTGGATCCGCTCGTCCTCATCGTGGCCGAGGCGGTCTCGCTGTTCCGCTGGGGCATCGTGGCGGCGCTCATGCGGGACGCGCGCTTCACGGTGCTCGAGGCGCGCGACCTGGAGGGCCTCCTGCGGGTCGCCGCCGGAAACCCGCCCGACGTGGTGATCCTGGGGCTGGACCTGCCTCCGGGCGGAGCGCTCGCCGCAATGCCGGAGGTCCAGCGGCGGCTCAGATCCCGCGTCCTGGTCCTCGGCCCCGACGACGACCTCGGAGCGGTCGGCGCCGCGATGCAGCAGGGGGCGCAGGGCTACCTCTCCCGCGAGATCGGCCCGGACGGGCTGGTCCGCGCAGTGCGCGCCGCCGTGCGCGGCGAGCTGCCGATCCCCCGCCACGCCGTCGCCGACGTCATCGCGCACCTCCGGCGGCTCGCCGAGGGGGTGCCCGACCTCGCGGCCGCCCGGGCCCGCATGGCGGCGCTCTCCGACCGCGAGCGCGAAGTGGTGGACCTGATCGCCTCCGGCGCCGGCAACCGCGAGATCGCTGAGCGCCTGGTGATCTCCCAGTTCACCGTGAAGCGCCACGTGCAGAACATCCTGCGCAAGCTCGGGCTCCACACGCGCGCCGAGGCCGCGAGCCTCGCGATGGCCGCGTCGGCCGTTCCGGCCGACCCCCGCGGCCACCTCCACTCGGCCTAGCGCGCCCCGGCGCACGCGCCGTCGTCCGCGTCCTCGCGGGGTGCGCCCGTTTCCGGCGCCCGGAGGCGGGGAACCTTGGTGGCCGGGCCCGCGCGCGCGGCGGCGGACGCTGGTCCCTGCCGTGGTCCCATGGGCCACCGCGCATGGCCCGGCCATGGTCCCGGCCGCCCGTGCTGACATGCGGAACCGCCGGCCGGCGCCCCCCGATCCGTCCCGCGACGGCAGCGGCCGCTGGCCACGGCGGCGCCGGAAATGGCCTGCATACCACCGCAGAATGGCCCGCGGTACCTGACCGAACCGGCGTTGCCCGGCACGCGGTACCTCGGCGGTGATGGCGGCACCCCGTACGCACCCTGCGTGCGCGCTGACGCCGCCGAGAGGAGCCGCCCTGCACGAGGACCCCGCGACCCACGCGGCCGGCCGGAGCAATCCGGTGCGCGCCGTGGGGTCCGCAGTCGGGAGCGTGTTGCGCGGCGGGGGCCGCGCGGTGCGGATCCTCGCGCGCCTGGCACCGCCCGAGGAGCCCGGGGCCCTCCCCACGGCGCCGCGGCCGGGGGACACGTCGGTCGACGAGGAGCCGGAGGACCGGTGGGCGGCGTCGTGGCGGTCGTCGGCGCTCGCCGCGGCGGCCGTGCTCGGCCTCCTCGTGCTGATCGCCTGGCACGTCGCCGAGCGGCTCCTCCACTACGGCTGGACCGGCCTCGGCGCCGTCTACACGATCGTCGTCACCTCGTACGTCTTCTCGCGGTTCCTCTTCGCCGCGGTCTACCGGCCGCCGAGGAACGCGGGCATCGAGCCGCACATCGCGATCGTGGTGCCCGCCTTCAACGAGGGCGAGGCGGTCGCCCGCACCATCGACTCCTGCATGGCGCTCGACTACCCGCCGGAGCGCCTCGAGGTCGTGGTGATCAACGACGGCTCGAGCGACGACACGTGGGACGTGATGCTGCGCGCCGCCGCGCGGTACCCGGCGGGGGCGGTGCGGTGCATCGACCTCGGGGAGAACCGCGGCAAGCGCGCCGCGATGGCCGCCGGGATGCGCGAGACGACCGCCGAGATCGTCGTGTTCGTCGATTCCGACTCGATGCCGGCGCGCGGCGCCGTGCGGAAGCTGGTCCAGGCGTTCGCGGAGGAGAAGTGCGCCGCGGTCTCGGGCCTCACCTACGTCCGCAACGCCGAGACGAACCTGCTCACCCGCATGCAGGCCGTGCGGTACTACATCTCGTTCCAGCTGCTGAAGAGCGCGGAGTCGGTGCTCGGCGCCGTCGCCTGTTGCTCCGGCTGCTTCGCCGCCTACCGGCGCACGGCGGTGATGGAGGTGCTCGACAAGTGGGAGCACCAGCGCTTCCTCGGCACCGAGTGCACGTACGGCGACGACCGCGCCCTCACCAACATGATGCTGCGCCGCGGGTGGGTCGCCCGCTACGACCGCCGCGCCGAGGCCTGGACGGACGCGCCCGACCGCTACGGCAAGTTCTTCCGCCAGCAGCTGCGCTGGAAGAAGTCGTGGGCCCGCGAGGGGCCGATCCTGCTCACGCACATCTGGCGGACCCGGCCGCTGGCCTTCCCGTTCGTCCTCATCGCCACGCTGTCGGGGCTGCTCAGCCCCATCGTGCTGGTCATGAACGTGCTGTGGGCGCCGCTCGCCGAGTCGCTCATCCCCGCGTTCTACCTGCTGGCGCTCTACCTGATGGCCATGTGCTACGCGCTCATGCACCGGGCGCTGCGCAGCGACGGCCTCTGGCGCTACTCGATCATCGCCACGTTCTTCTACGTCGCGTTCTCGCCGCAGCTCTACTGGGCGATCGCGCGGATCCGCGACGGCAGCTGGGGCACGCGTGACCCGGCCGAGGCCGCCGAGCCCGCGGCCGAGGACGGCGCCGGGTTCGCGGTGCTCGCCGGTCCCGTCGGGCAGGGTGGCCCGTGAGCCGGGCGATCCCGCGGCGGGCGCGCCGCCTGGCCGGCTCGGCGGTGACGCTGGTGGCGTTCACGCTGCCCGTGTACCTGTTCGCGGGGCTCAGCCCGTCGCCGTCGTACAGCCGCGAGCCGGCGCCCCGGGTGTCGCTCACGCCGGCCCAGCTCGCCCGTGCCCGGGCGTTCCCGGTCGTGGCCGGCGGCATCCCGGTGCTGACGTACCACGAGATCGCGGACGACGGAGGCCCCCGGGCCGTGAGCCCCGCCCTGCTGGCGGCGCACATGGCGATCCTCCGGGCCGCCGGCTTCCACGCGATCGGCCTGCGCGAGCTCATGGCCTACCTGGAGCACGGGGCGCCGCTGCCGCGGCGGCCGGTGCTCATCACGTTCGACGACGGCCTCCACAGCGCGTGGGCCACCGCCGACCCCATCCTCGAGACGAACGGTTTCCGCGCCGTCGCGTTCCTCATCGCCGGGCAGCTCGGCCGGCACCGCCCGTACTACATGGACGCCGGCGAGGTCCGCGAGCTGCTGGGCTCCGGCCGCTGGGACGTCGGCGCCCACACGTTCCTCGGCCACGGCGACGTCGCCGTCGACGACCGGGGCGGCACCGGGCCGTTCCTGACCAACCGGGCGTGGCTCCCCGACGCGAAGCGGCTCGAGACGCGCGACGAGTTCGCGGCCCGCGTCGCGCGCGACCTGGACCGCGGGACGGCGGCGCTCGAGGCGCTCGGCGCGCCGCGGCCCGAGGCGTTCGCCTACCCGTTCGCGGTCGACGACGCCCCCGCCGACGACCCCGCCCTGCCGGGGATCCTCCGCCGCGCGGTCGACGCCCGGTACCGCGTCTCGTTCGTCGACGACGCGGGCGCCCGCCCCGCCGTGCGCCGCGGGGAAGGGCTGAGCGAGCTGCCGCGGATCGCCGTGACCGCGGACGTCACCCCGGAGGGGCTGCTCGACATCATCCAGGCCGCCCTGCCGGTGCCGCCGCGCCTGCGCGGCCTGGCGCCCGCCCGGTGGGTGGGGGAGCGCGGCCGCCCGGTCCCGATGACCGCGTTCAGCAGCGGCCGCCTGGCGCTGCGGACGGGCGCGGGGCTCTGGGGCGCCGCGTACTTCTCCCCCGACCAGGCCGCCGCGTGGCGGGACTACGCCGTCTCGCTGCGGGTCGCGGGGCTCGGCGAGGGCGACTCGGGCGCCAACGCCACGCTGATGCTGCGCGCCTCGGAGCGGCCCCGCGACCCCCGGGTCGCGGTCACGCTCGCCGCCGGCCGGGTGACGCTCCAGAAGGTCGGCGAGGACGGCAGCGTGCCGGTGGCCTCGACCGTGGTCGAGGAGCGGCCGGACCACCGCCTCGCCGTGACCGTCGAGGGCGGCATGGCCGCGGTCTCCGTCGACGGCCACGTCGCGCTGCGCCACACCGTCCGCTGGAGCACCAGCGGCGGCATCGGCCTGGGCACGTGGCGCGCCCGCACCAAGAGCCCGCACCCCGTCTTCTCCGACCTCGTGGTGGCCCGGGCATGACCGGCCGCCGTCCCGACACCCCGCACCGCACCTCAGGAGGACCGTCGCAGTGACGCACATCGCCCACCGGACGCCACGGCGCCCCGCCCTGGCACGACGGGGGGCCGCCATCGCCATCGGCATGTTGGCGACGGCCCTCCTGCTCTTCGCCGCGCAGGGACGCGCCGCGGCCGCGCAGACCGTCGTGTCCCTCGAGTTCGACGACGGCGTCGCCAACCAGGCGCAGGTCAAGGACGTCCTGGCCGCCCACGGCATGGACGCGACCTTCTACATCAACAGCGAGCGCGTCGGCGACGCGGGCTACATGACATGGGCCCAGCTCCACGGCCTGGCCGACGACGGGAACGAGATCGGCGGGCACACGCTCACGCACCCGCATCTCACCCAGCTCACGGCCGAGCAGCAGCATCAGGAGATCTGCCAGGACCGGGCCAACCTGCAGGCGCAGGGCTTCGCGGTCACCAACTTCGCGTACCCGTTCGGCGACTTCAACACCACGACCGAGTCGATCGTCGGCGACTGCGGGTACGACACCGGCCGCGGGGTGAGCGGCATCGTCTCGCCCAACGGGTGCTTCAACTGCGACTACGCGGAGACGATCCCGCCGCAGAACCGCTACGCCACCCGTACGCCGCAGAACGTCCGGGACACCACCACGCTCGCGGACCTCCAGAGCTATGTGACCCAGGCCGAGCAGCACGGCGGCGGATGGGTCCAGGTGGTGTTCCACGAGGTCTGCGAGGGGTGCGATCCGTATGGCACGACGGCCGCGCAGTTCGGCCAGTTCCTCGACTGGCTGCAGCCGCGCGCGGGGAACGGCACCGTGGTGCGCACCGTCGCCCAGGTCGTCGCGATGCCGGCGCCGCCGGCGCCCGACCCGGCCACGAACCTCCTCGCCAACCCGTCCCTCGAGGCCGACACCGACGCCGACCAGGTGCCGGACTGCTGGCAGCTCGGGGGCTTCGGCGCAAACACGTTCAGCTGGGCGCGCACCCCCGACGCCCGCACCGGCGGGTTCGCCGAGCGGTCCACCATCTCGGCCTACACGGACGGCGACCGCAAGCTCGTGTCCCGCCAGGACCAGGGGTCGTGCGCCCCGTCCGCCGTGCCCGGCCACGCCTACATGGTGAAGGCGTGGGCGAAGCGCACCGCGCCCGCCCGCCTGGTGGCCTACACCCGGGGCGCGGACGGAGCGTGGACCTTCCTCGCCCAGGGCCCGCTGCTGCCGGCGAACTCCGCCTACGAGCAGATGTCCATGACGACCCCCGCCGTGCCGGCGGGCGCGACCAACCTGAGCATCGGCATCTCCCTCCGCGACGTGGGGACGGTCACCGGTGACGACTACTACCTCGGCGACGCGGACGGCGGCGGCGACGTGACCGACCCGAGCGTGACCCTGACCGCCCCGGCGGCCGGCGGCACCCTGTCGGGCACCGCGACGCTCACCGCCACGGCGTCCGACAACGCCGGCGTCGCACGCGTCGAGTTCCTCGTCGACGACCAGATCGTCGGGTCCGACGCGACGGCGCCCTACGCGTACGCCCTGAACACCACGACGCTGGCAGACGGGCCGCACACCGTCCGCGCGCGGGCGGTCGACACCGGCAGCAACGCGACGCCGTCCGCGGCCGTGTCGGCCTCGATCGACAACGCCCCGCCGCCGCCTGGGCCGAACCTGCTCCAGAACCCCTCCCTCGAGGCCGACACGGCCCCGGCGGACGGCGTGCCGGACTGCTGGCAGCTCGGCGGCTCCGGCAACAACGCGTTCTCCTGGGCCCGGGTGGGCGACGCCCGCACCGGCGCCTGGGCCGAGCGCAGCACGATCACCGCCTACACCGACGGGGACCGGCGGCTGATCTCCAAGCAGGACACGGGCGCGTGCGCCCCGGTGGCCGTCCCCGGCCACCGCTACCTGGCGCGCGCCTACTACACGTCCACCGCCCCGGTGCGCCTCGTCGCGTACTACCGCTCGAGCGCGGGGGTCTGGACGTTCTTCACGCAGGGCGCCGTGGTCCCGGCCTCCGCCGGCTACGTGCCCGTCCAGATGACGACTCCGCCCGTCCCGGCGGGGGCGACCCACCTCAGCATCGGCATCTCGCTGCGGGCGGTCGGCTCCGTGACCGGCGACGACTACCACCTCGCAGACGTGGACGCGGCCCCGTGACCGGGGCCCCGCCACGCCTCCCACGCCTCCAGGAGGAACCGCTCCCGTGACCCACACAGCCCACCGGACGCCGAGGGCGCACGCCCTGGCACGACGGGGGGCCGCCATCGCCATCGGACTGCTGGCACTGGCGTTCCTCCTGATCGTGGCCCAGGGCCGCGCCGCCGCGGCGCAGACCGTCGTGTCGATCCAGTTCGACGACGGCGTCACCAGCCAGCTCCAGATCCGCGACACCCTCTCCGCTCATGGCATGGACGCGACCTTCTTCATCAACAGCGGCGTCGTCGGCGACGAGGACCACATGACGTGGGACCAGATCCACACCCTCGCGAACGACGGCAACGAGATCGGGGGACACACCCTCGACCACCCGCACCTGACCCAGCTCACCGCCCAGCAGCAGCGCGACGAGATCTGCCAGGACCGCGCCAACCTGCAGGCGCAGGGCTTCACGGTCACCAACTTCGCGTACCCGTTCGGCGACTTCGACGCGACGACCCAGTCGATCGTCGGCGACTGCGGGTACGACACCGGCCGCGGGGTGAGCGGCATCGTGTCGCCCAACGGCTGCTTCAACTGCGACTACGCGGAGACGATCCCGCCGCAGAACCGCCTTGCGACGCGGACGCCCCAGAACCCGCAGTCGACCACCACGCTCGCCGACCTCCAGGGGTACGTCACCCAGGCCGAGCAGCACGGCGGCGGATGGGTCCAGGTGGTGTTCCACGAAGTCTGCGACGGGTGCGACCAGTACTCGACACCACTCTCGGAGATCAGCCAGTTCCTCGACTGGCTGCAGCCGCGGGCGGCGAACGGGACGGTCGTGAAGACCGTCGCCCAGGTCGTCTCGACGCCGGCGGAGCCCCCGCCGGACCCCGCGACCAACCTGCTCCCAAACCCGTCCCTCGAGGTGGACGCCAACAACGACCAGGTCCCGGACTGCTGGCAGCTCGGGGGCTTCGGCACCAACACGTTCAGCTGGGCGCGCACGACGGACGCGCACAGCGGCGGGTTCGCGGAGAAGTCGACCATCACCGCGTACACCGACGGCGACCGCAAGCTGGTGACGCAGCAGGACGCGGGCGCGTGCGCCCCGTCCGCGGTGCCCGGCCACGCCTACACCGTGCAGGCGTGGGCGAAGCGGACGGCGCCGGCGCGCCTCGTCGTCTACTACCGGGGCTCCGACGGCCTGTGGACGTTCTTCGCCCAGGGCCCGCTGCTCCCGGCCAACTCCGGCTACGAGCTCATGTCCATGACGACCCCCGCCGTCCCGGCGGGCGCGACCAACCTGAGCGTCGGCATCTCCCTGCGCGACGTCGGGTCGGTCACGGGTGACGACTACTACCTGGGCGACGCGGGAGGCGCCCCCACCGACACCACTGACCCGAGCGTGAGCCTGACCGCACCGGCGGCCGGGGCGACGCTCACCGGCATGGCCACCCTCACCGCCGACGCGTCCGACAACGCCGGCGTCGCGCGGGTGGAGTTCCTGGTCGACGACCAGATCATCGGGTCGGACACCACCGCGCCGTACGCGTACGACCTCAACACGACCACCCTGACCGACGGCCCGCACACCATCACGGCGCGCGCGGTCGACACCTCCAGCAACTCGACCACGTCCGCGGGGACGGCCGTGGCGGTGGACAACTCCGTCGCGCCGCCCGCCGGCTACAACCTGCTCCAGAACCCGTCGCTCGAGACCGGAGGGGCCCCGCCCGCCGGCCTGCCGGACTGCTTCCAGATCGGTGGCTCGGGCAACAACACGTTCACGTCCGGCCGGGTGAGCGACGCCCACACCGGCAGCTGGGCGGAGCGCGTCACGATCACCGCCTTCACGGACGGTGACCGGCGCATCCTCTCCCGCCAGGACACGGGCGCCTGCGCCCCGGTGGCCGTCCCCGGCCACCGCTACCTGGTCCGGGCGTACTACAAGTCCACGGCCCCGGTGCGGCTCGTCGCGTACTACCGCTCCAGCGCCGGCGTCTGGACGTTCTTCACGCAGGGCGCCGCGGTGCCGGCCTCGTCCGGCTACACCCCGGTGCAGATGACCACCCCTGTCGTCCCGGCGGGCGCGACCCACCTCAGCATCGGCATCTCGCTGCGGGCGGTCGGCCAGGTCACCGGCGACGACTTCCACCTCTCCGACGCCGACCAGGACCGCGGGGGCCCGACCACCGCGATGACCGCGCCGGCCACCGGCGCGCTCGTCAGCGGCCCGGTGGACCTCGCCGCGACCGCGTCGGACGACATCGGCGTGGCCAAGGTCGAGTTCCTCGTCGACGACCAGGTCGTCGGCACGGACACCGGCGCGCCGTACACGACCACCATCGACACCACGACGCTCACCGACGGGCCCCACACGGTCCGCAGCCAAGCGACGGACACCTCCAACAACGTCACGCTCAGCGACCCGATCACGATCCGGGTCGACAACGGCGCGCCCACCGTCGCGCTCTCGGCGCCCGCCGCCGGCGCGGTGCTGCGCGGCTCCGCCACCCTCACGGCGATGCCGACGGACGCCGTCGGCGTCGACCACGTCGACTTCCTGGTCGACGACCAGGTCGCCGCCACCGACAACTCCGACCCCTACACGGCGAACATCGACACGACCGCCCTCGCCGACGGGCCCCACGCCCTGCGTGCGCGCGCGGTCGACGGCGCCGGGCACGCCACGCTCGGCGACCCGGTGACCGTCACGGTCGACAACACCGGGCCCACGGCCGCCCTCACCGCTCCCGTGGCGAACGCCACACTGAGCGGGAACGCGGACCTGACGGCCACGGCGACCGACGCGTCCGGCGTCGACCACGTCGACTTCCTCATCGACGACCAGGTGGCCGGGTCGGACTCCTCCGACCCGTACGCCGCGTCGATCGACACCGCGACCCTGACCGACGGGGCGCACAGCGTCCGCGTCCGCGCACAGGACGCGGCGGGCAACGTCACCACCGGTCCGGCGGTCCCCGTGACCGTCCGCAATGCGCCGGCGGCAGCGCTGACCGCACCGACGGCCGGGGCGCTGCTGCGCGGCTCGGTGCCGCTCGCGGCGACCGCGTCGGCCTCGGCCGCGCGGGTGGAGTTCCTGGTCGACGGAAACGTCGTCGCCACCGACACCAGCGACCCGTACACGGCCACCCTCGACACCACCACGCTGGCCGACGGCGCGCACACCCTCCGGGCGCGCGCGGTCGACGCCGCCGATCGCGCCACGCTCGGCGACCCGGTCTCGGTCACGGTCGACAACACCGGGCCCACGACGGCGCTGACCGCCCCGGCGGCCAACGCGACGCTCGCGGGGACCACCTCGCTCACGGCGACGGCCACGGACACGTCCGGGATCGACCACGTCGATTTCCTCGTGGACGACCAGGTGGTCGGCACGGACGCGACCGCCCCGTACGCCGCGTCGTTCAACACGACGACCCTGCCCGACGGGCCGCACACCGTGCGCGTCCGCGCGCAGGACAAGGCCGGCAACGTCACCACCGGGCCGGTGGTGAACGTGTCGATCAACAACGCGCCGCCGGCACCGACGGTCGCGGTCACCGCGCCGGCCGCCGGGGCGCTGCTGCGCAGCTCGGTGACCCTCTCGGCGACCGCCTCCGGCTCGCCCGCCGTCGCGCGGGTCGAGTTCCTGCTCGACGGGGCGGTCGTCGCCACCGACACGACGTCGCCGTACAGCGTGTCGTGGAACTCGGCGACGAAGCCGGACGGGGCCCACACCCTGCAGGCGCGGGCCGTGAACACCGCCGGGACGGCGGCGACCACGACCGCGCGGAACGTCACCATCGACAACACCGCCGCGGTCTCGTCGATCTTGTGCAACGGCGCCCCGTGCGCCGCGTGGTACATGACGACGCCGGTGCAGGTGACGCTCTCGGCCACGGACGGCGCCGGCTCGGGCGTCACGGCCATCCGCTACACCACCAACGGCAACACGCCGGGCACCACCTCGCCGGCGTACACCGCGCCGTTCAACGTCACCGGCTCCTCGACGGAGGTCCGCTTCCGGGCCTACGACGCGGCCGGGAACGTGGAGGCCGTCAAATCCCAGACGATCCGGATCGACGCGGCGAAGCCGTCCGTGTCGATCCTGACGCCGTCCAACGGCTCGACCGTCCGCGGCACGGTGACCCTCTGGGCCCTGGCGTCCGACAGCGGGTCGGGCGTCCAGAGCGTCAGCTTCTACCGGGACGCTGGCGTCCTGATCGCCACCGACACCACGTCGCTGTACACGGCGTCGTGGGCCACCGGTTCCCTGACCAAGGGCAACCACACGCTCTACGCCGTCGCGAAGGACGTGGCCGGTAACACCACCACGACCTCCGTGATCACGGTCCGGGTCGCATAGAGGCGACCCGGCCTCCCGTCGCGCGCCGTCCGCGGGGTCCGGCGCGTGACAGGGAGGGGCTGCAGGTGGCCGCGCTCAGCCGAGCGCGGTCACCCGCACGTCGTCGATCTGGAACTCGTCGAAGTCGCCCCGAACGCCGATCGCGCCCGACCCCGTGATCGGTGCGTAGGCCGCGCCGCCGCAGCCGGAGGTGGGGTTGGTGCCGCCCTTGTCGGTCGCGGTCACCAGGACCTGGCCGGTGAGGTCGTCGGCGAGCTCGATGCGCACGGAGCCGTCGGTGTTGTCCCGGACCGACACCGCGAACCGCTGCCACGTGCCGGCGCTCCAGGGGTGGTGCACCTCGGGGGTCAGCTCGATGTAGGTGCCCCCGTTGTCCGGGCCGCACGGCACCTTGCGCTTGATCACCACGTCGCCGTCCGCGCGGTTGATGCTGGCGTAGTAGAGGTTCTGCTCCGTCTTGTACCGCACCCACACGTGGACGCCGTACCAGCACGTGTCGTTCCCGTCGCAGTTGCCGCTGAAGGTCGTGCGGTTGTAGAGCGCCAGGTCCACCCGGACGTTGCCGGCGATCGGCTTCTTGGTGGTCAGGCGGAAGACGTCGGAGTCCGTGCAGTTGGACGAGCTCGCGTTCGGGCCCGAGGCGCCGTTGCACGAGTCGGGCACGCCCGTCCAGCCGGTCCCGGAGCGCCGGAACAGCGAGCCGGAGGTCATCTCCCAGTCCGGTGACTGGGGGGCGCCGCCGCCGGGGTCGAAGAAGGCGTCCTCGTTGGTGATCAGCCCGTCGGACCCGGTGAACGCGTCCGAGAACAGCACCCGGCCGGTGGGCGCCGTCGGCGAGGGGGGCGCCGGTGTGGAGGGAGCCGGGGACCCGCCGCCCCCGCCGCCGGAGCCGCCTCCGCCCTTCCGCTTTCCGCCCCGCAGCACGAGCTGCAGGCCGGCGCTGGGGGCGCGCACCCGGGAGGGCGCGGCCGTCACGGCGCCGGTCCGGGCGCCGGTCACGGCGCGGTCCACCGTCAGCGCGCGGACGCCGCCGCTCCGGGT
>BFBZ01000352.1_pt1 | contig 49434 bp, 41 predicted proteins | sample 1888401 | NCBI WGS metagenome assembly BFBZ01 (sample SAMD00112614, study PRJDB3348) | symbiont metagenome | host: Chara braunii | reverse complement strand
CTCAAGAGCGGGCAGAAGCGCAAATCGATCATCACCGCATGCTGGAAGCAAGCTGAGCTGTGGTGATGTCGTGCTTTAGGTAAAGCTCAATAGTTGGATGAGCCGCCTAAAAATGCATCGTGGCCGAGGTGCCAAGCAACCAGGTGCGCCCCGGCGCTGGCTCGAAGAAGCGGCTGTTGCCTTCGTTGACGATCACAGAGCCGGCGTACTTGCGGTCGGTCAGGTTGTCGCAGCGGACAAAGGCGGAAAGCTCCCAGTGCGCTGCGCTGTAGTTGTAGCCCGCGTGCAGGGCCGCCACGGTGAAGCTGCCGGCGGCATCGGTGTTGGCGTCGTTGACCGGCACGCCGCTCAGGTGGCGCAGTTCCACGCCGCCGCGCCAGCCGGTGGCCGGCAGCCAGCCGAGCGAGGCAAACAGCGAGCCGCGCGCGATGCCCGGAATGCGGTTGCCGGCCGGGATGCGCACGTTCGGAGCCGCGCAGGGCGTGGCCGTGCAGGTGAGGAAGGCGTCGGTGTATTTGGCGGTCAGCAGCGTCGCGACGGCCTGCGCCTTCAGGTCCTGCAGCCAGTTGGCGGACCAGCCCAGTTCCAGGCCGGTGCGCTTCGTGCCGCCGGCGTTCTGGTAGGTGGTGCGGCCGCCGGTGTTGGTCTGCGTGACGATCTCGTGCCTGGTACGCGTCTCGAAGGCGGCGACGCTCAGTTCGCCCAGGCTTTCGCCGAGGCGCGCCTTGACGCCGGCCTCCACGCTGTTGCTGGTCGCCGCCTGCAGGCCGAAGTTCAGGCCGGTCTGGCCGCCGGAGCGGTAGGCGAGTTCGTTGAGCGTCGGCGTCTCGAAACCGCGGCCTGCGGTGGCGTAGAGATGAACGTCGCTGTTCAGCGTATACATCGCGCCGACGACCGGCAGCGTGGCACCGTAGTCGGTGCGGCCGCTGTCGTCAGGGTTGCCGGTGGAGATGTAGTGGTCGGTCGACTTGAAGGCCACGCGGCTGTGGCGCACGCCAGCGTTCAGGCTGAACTTGGGCGTGAGCTGCCAGCCGGCCTGCAGGTATTCGTCGAGGCTCGATACCGTGTTGTTTTCGTCGCGGCGGAGCGCACCGACCACGCCGAGCGTGTTGCCGATGAAGTTCTGGTAGCCGCGGCGGTGTTCGTCCAGCCCATCGTAGGCAATGCCGCCGACCAGCGTGAGCGGCGCGTCGAGCAGCGCGGATTTCAGCGTCCAGCGCACTTCCGCGCCCCGGTAGTCGCGGTCGAGATCGATGACGCCGCCCGGGTGCGTGGCCGGGGCCTGGGCAGCCTTCGGGATCGACTGGAACTGCTCGGCGCCGCGGTGGCCGCCGTAGGCCATGAGCTGCACGCTGTTGGCCGCGTCGAGCTGCCGCTCGTAGATCAGGCCGGCCTGCGTCTGGTTGACGGTCTTGCGCGTGTTGTAGGCCAGCGCCGAGGGGTCGACCCCACGCGGGTTGGCTTCGAACTGCGCGCGCGACAGGCCCATCGGATCCTGCGCCTCGGGCAGCGCGACGCTGTTGACGACGAGGGTCAGCTTGCTGTCGGCATCGGGATGCAGCGTGAACTTGGCATTCCCCAGGCGCCGGTCCGCGGCGCTGTGGTCACGGTAGCCGTCGGTGCGGAAGCGGCTGGCGCCGACGACGAAGCCCACGCCGCCGACCGTGCCCGAGGCCTTGGCGCCGACGCGCAGCACGCCGTGGCTGCCCGTCGCCACGTCGAAGCCGAGCCGCGTCGCGCCGCCGCCTTCCTCGCTGAAGACCTGGATCACGCCGCCCGACGAGTTGCCGTACAGCGCCGAGAACGGGCCGCGCAGCACCTCGATGTGGTCGACCGAGCCCAGCTCGACATGGGAGATCTGGCCCTGGCCGTCCGGCAGCGTCGCGGGGATGCCGTCCACATAGAGCCGCACGCCGCGGATGCCGAAGGTCGAGCGCGCGCCGAAGCCGCGCACCGAAATCTGCACGTCCTGCGCGTAGTTCTGCCGGTCGCGCGCGAGCAGGCCCGGCACGCCGCCGAGGGCCTCGGAGATGTTGACCAGCGCGTGGCCGCCGCGGATTTCCTCGTTGGAGATGCGGCTGATCGAGGCGGGTGCATCGAAGGCGGCCAGCTCGGTGCGCGTCGCGGTGACGACGACCGGCGGCAGGGCCTGCAGGTCGTTCAGGGTGGAAGGCCCCGACTGTCCGAACGAAAGCGCGGGATAGGCCAGGCAGCTGATGAACACGAGGATGCGCATGAGGTTCGACTCTCTGGTGGCGGCATGTCTTGAAGACGCATCGGGCTAGCGATGAACACGCGAGGCCTGCTCCCAGGCGATCGTCGCGACGCGGGCAAACCGTTCGCCCATGACCTCGCCGTCGGCGCTGGCGGCCGTCCCGCGGGCCACGCGCCCCTTGATGCCATGCAGGATCGCGGCGAAGCGGAACATGTTGAAGCTGATGTAGTAGTCGAGGTCAGGGATGCCGTCACGGCCGGTGCGGCGGCAGTAGGCCGCGACGTAGGCGGCCTCGTCCGGCAGGCCGGCCGCCTGCAGGTCGACGCCGGCGATGCCGCCGAGGATGTCGGGAGGCATGCGGTACATCATGGCGTGATAGGCGAAGTCGGCCAGCGGGTCGCCCAGCGTCGAGAGCTCCCAGTCCAGCACCGCCAGCACGCGCGGCTCGGTGGGGTGGAAGATCATGTTGTCGACGCGGAAGTCGCCATGCGTGATCGCCGTCTCGCCGGACGCCGGCAGGTGCTCCCGGAGCCAATCGACCAGGCGGTCCATGGCCGGGTGGCGGCCGGCGAGTTCGTCGTCCAGATACTGCTGCGACCAGCGCGCCAGCTGCCGGGCGACATAGCCACCGGGGCGGCCATAGTCGGCCAGGCCGACCGCGGCCGGATCGATGCGATGCAGGGCGGCGAGCGCGGCGTTCATCGCATCCAGCATGGCGGGGCGCTCATCGCGGGGCAGCGTCGAGAAGCTCGCATCCCAGAAGATGCGCCCCTCGACCATGTCCATCACATAGAACCAGCTGCCGATCACGCCCTCGTCGGTGCACAGGGCATGAACGCGCGGAACGGGGTAGCCGACGGCCCCCAGCTCGGCCATCACGCGCGCCTCGCGCTCCACGGCATGGGCACCCTTCAGCAGCGCGCCGGGCGGCTTGCGGCGCAGCACATAGTCGGCGCCCGGCGTGCGCAGCCGGTAGGTGGGGTTCGACTGCCCGCCCTTGAACTGCTCGACATGCATGGGCCCGGCAAACCCCGGGATGTGGGCGGCCATCCACTGAGCGAGGCGGGCTTCGTCGAAGCGATGCTGCTCGCGCACGGGCGTGGTGCCGGCGAAGTCGGAGCTTGCTTCAGCCATGCGATGCCCCTGCCAGCGCGTCGCGCTTGATCTTCTTGGCCAGCGACCATTTGTGGACCTCGGTGGGGCCGTCGTAGATGCGGAAGGCGCGCAGCTCGCGGAACACCTGCTCGACGACGGTGTCGCGCGAGACGCCCATGCCACCCATGATCTGCACGCAGCGATCGGCGATGCGGAACAGCGCCTCGGAAACCGCCACCTTGGTCATCGAGCTCTCGACGCTGCCCGTGGCGCCGGCATCGAGCACGCCCGCGCACCAGTCGATCATCAGGGCCGCCTGCTGCAGCTCGATCAGGTTGTCCGCCAGCATGAAGCCAACGCCCTCGTGGTCGACCAGCAGCTTGCCGAAGGCCTTGCGCGTGGTGGCGTAGGCGGTGGAGATTTCCTGCGCGCGCACGACGGCGCCGAACCAGCGCATGCAGTGCGACAGCCGCGCCGGCGCGAGCCGCAGCTGCGCGTAGCGAAAGCCCTCGTCGACCTCGCCGAGGATCTGGTCCGCCGGGACGCGCAGGCCGTCGATGACGATCAGGGAATGCCCACCGGGCATCGAGCTGTCGATGGTGTCGAGCACGCGCTCGACGCGTATCGCCGGGTCGGGCAGGTCGACGAGGAACATGGTGGCCTTCGCCTGCTCGCCCTGTCCGGTGCGGGCCATCACGATGCCGACCTCGGCGCCCTGCGCACCGGTGATGAACATCTTGCGCCCGTCCAGCACCCAGTCGGCCCCGTCGCGCCGGGCGGTGGTTGCGAGCATCGAAGGGTCCGAGCCCGCGCCGCCTTCGGAGGCCGGCTCGGTCATGTAGAAGGCCGAGCGGGCCTGGCCCGTGATGAGCTTGTCCAGGAAGCGGCGCTTCTGTGCCGGTGTCGCCACCTTGCCGAGCAGGAAGATGTTGCCTTCGTCCGGCGCCATCGTGTTGGTGGCCACGGGGCCCAGCGGCGAGAGCCCCGCGCGCTTGAGGATGGCGGCGGTCTCGAGGTGGGTCATGTGGCCGCCGTCGGGCAGGAGCTGCGGCGTCAGCACGCCGGCGGCAACGGCCTTCGCCCGCAGTTCGGCGACCAGGCCGGCTTCGGGGCCGTGTGCGCCGGCCCGCGGGTCGCGCTCGTACGGGATCACGACGTCCCGCACGAAAGCCTCGACGCGGTCGGCCATCGCCTGGCTGCGTTCGGTGGGGCAGGGGGTGAACATGTGGATGTCCTTCACAGGGTGCTGACGAGATGGCCGCCGTCGACGGCGAGCACGGCGCCGGTCATGTAGCGCGAAGCGTCCGACGCCAGCAGCAGCAGCGGCCCGTCGAGTTCGTGCAGCTGGCCGAGGCGGCGCTGGGGGATGCGTTTGATCAGGGCCTGTCCGGCTTCGCTCTGCCAGAAATGCCGGTTGAGCTCGGTCTCCATATAGCCGGGGGCGAGCGCGTTCACGCGGATGCCGTGGCGCGCCCACTCCAGTGCGAGCGCCTGGGTGAGCTGGATGACGCCGGCCTTGGACACCGCATACGACACCACGCCCGCGGCCTGCCGCAGGCCCAGGATGGAGGCCACGTTGATGATGCTGCCGCCACCGCGCTCGCGCATGCCCGGTGCCAGCGCCTGGGCCAGGAAGAACATGCCCTTGAGGTTGGTGTCGAGCACGGCGTCCCAGTCGTCCTCGCTGTGCGACAGGGCCGGCGTCTCGCGCACCACGCCGGCGTTGTTGACGAGGATGTCGATGGGGCCTGCGGCTGCGGCGAGTTCTTGCCGCGAGGCCGCGTCCGTGACGTCCAGGCGAAGGCAGCGCGCGACGCCATGCGCTTCGACGCGCCGTGCGACGTCGGCCAGCGAATCCATGCGGCGCGCCGCGATGACGACCTCGGCGCCGTGCGCCGCGAGCAGCACGGCGAAGTGGGCGCCGAGGCCGCTCGAAGCGCCCGTCACCAGCGCGCGCTTGCCGGCCAGCGCGCCGGGCTTTGTCGATGTCATGTCTGTTTCTCCTGTGGGAGCTGCTCCTGATCCGGAGCGAGGCGGAACGCCGTCATCAACGCGTTCAGGTGCGCGGACTGGCTGCGCAGGCATTCGGAAGCCGCGGCACTTTGCTCGACCAGCGCGGCGTTCTGTTGGGTGGCCTGGTCCAGCAGCGCGACGGCGCTGTGCACCTCGGCGATGCCCGAACTCTGTTCGGCCGTCGCGGCGGTGATGTTCTCCATGGCATCGGTGAGCTGGCGCACGGCCGATGTGATTTCGGTCATCGTGTCGCCCGCCTGCCTGACGAGCTGCGTGCCGGCCTGAACCCGCTCGACGCTGTTGTCGATCAGGCGCTTGATGTCGCCCGCGGCATTGGCCGACCGCTGCGCCAGCGCGCGAACCTCTGCGGCCACCACGGCAAAGCCCCGGCCCTGCTCGCCGGCGCGGGCGGCCTCGACGGCGGCGTTGAGCGCCAGGATGTTGGTCTGGAACGCAATGCCGTCGATCAGGCCGAGGATGTCGGCGATCCTGCGGCTGGCCGCCGAGATTTCGTCCATATTGGCCACGACCTGCTCCACCACCTGGCCGCCGCGTTGGGCGGTCTGCGACGCCGAGCTCGCCAGCTGGTTCGCCATCGCCGCGGATGCGGCGCTCTGCTGCACGGCACCGGTCAGCTCCTGCAGCGACGAAGCGGTCTCCTGCAATTTGCCGGCGGTGCGCTCCGTGCGGCCGGACAGGTCCGAGTTCCCCGCCGCCACTTCGTCGCTGGCCACGCCGATGCTGTCCGCGCACTGGCGCACGTCGCCGACGAGGCGGCGAAGCCCGTCCTGCATGTCCGCGAGCGCATTCAACAGCGCACCGACTTCATCCAGCTGGTGTGAGCGCGCCTGCGCAGAAACATCGCCCTGCGCGACCCGCCTCGACAGCGCGACCGCCTGGCGAAGCGGCCGCGTGATGCTGCGCGATATCAGGATCGCGAACAGCAGTCCGGTGGTGAGCGCCACGCAGGCCATCACGACGGTGACCCATTGCGACACCCGGGCACTCCGTGACGATTCGGTGGCGGCGGCGCTCATGGACTCGCCCATCGCCACGCGCAGCGTGGCGAGGCTGTCCATCCATTGCGCCTGGGGGTTGGAGACCTGGGTGGAATAGAAATCGGTCAGCGTCGCACGGTCCACGGTGCCGGCCAGCCCGGACATCTTGTCGAACAGCGGAAGCGCCTCCGCCTCGGCCGCGTGGACGGCATCCGCCGGCTTGCTCCACGGTGCCGCCTCGCTCGACGCGGACAGCCGTGCGAGCTTTGCATTCGCATCGGTATAGCGCTCCACCGTGGCCCGGTAGTCGTCCTGCAGGCGCTTGATCTCGTCGGGCGCATCCGCCTCGCGCAGGCCGCCCAGCACGATGACCATGTCCTGCACCGCGATCTGCATGTCGCTCGCCAGCGTTTCGCGTTGCGCATGCTCCTCGACGAGTTGCCGGGCCACCGCGGACATCGCGCCCGTCTGTACCCAGCCCGTGGCGCCAACCGCGAGCAGCATCAGCAGCACCAGCCCGAACCCCAGATGGAGCCGTGCCGCGATGGACGGATGGACGCGCTGCAACAGCCTCGGCAGACGGACGCCGAAGGCGCGCGGGGGTTGACGGGGGGCGTGGCCAGACGGGTCCAGGGCAGCGCCGATCTCAGCTTCGCGGTTCCAAGCCTCTGTCACGAGCATGCTCCTTGTTGGTCGTTCTTTGTACATTAAAATTGTACAAATGACCAAGCACAATTATCATTGTGATAACAATGAAGTTGTTCGTTTGACCACAAGGCTTGCGGCTCATGCCGGGGGCCGGAGAGGGCTGGGCATGGCGAAGGCATCAAGGGTTGACGAAACGGACAGGCCGCAAACCGAGGTGCCGGTTCGCGGCGCTCGTGCGCTGCAGTCCGAGCGCCGTCGCCGGGACATCCTGAAGGCTTCCGGCAAGGTGCTTTCAGAGGGCTTCGCGGACTTCTCCCTGCGCAAGGTCGCGGCGGCGGCCGACGTGCGCCTCAATACCGTGCAGCATCACTTCAAGGATCTCGACTCCCTGCTCCATGCCACGCTCGAATTCGTCGGCCGCGAGTTGCTGACCCGTTTCGTGGAACTGGGTCGAGGCCAGAACGAAGATCCCGTCGACGATCTGCTGGTCTTCCTCGACGAAGCCTGGCTCGCGATCCGGAAGGCGGTCGTCCGGGTGTTCTTCTTCGAACTGTGGACGATGGCCTTGCGCCGGCCCGCCATCGAGGGGATGGTCAAGCAGATGTACAGCGAATATCAGGCATCGCTGGCGGCGATCCTGCGGCGCGTGAACCCGGCCTTGACGGACGCCGAGGCCGGCGTGCTGGCCCGGCTGATCTGCTCATGGACCGAAGGCGCGCTGGTGATGGCTCACTGGGGCGGGGAAAGGGTGCCCTCTTTGAGCCTGCTGAGCATCCGGATGAAGTCGGCCTCGCTGGCGCTGGTGGGTGTCGCGAATCCGGCCGCGCGCCGTTGACTTCCGCGGATTGCCCGGCCGTGGCGGCGCGTTCAGGCCTGGCGGGCGAGTCGCCGCTGGTCGGCGTTCTCGGCGGGGGCAATCAACGCGAGACAGGCGGCCTTCATGCGAAGGCTGACGAAGCTCAGCGAAGGTGCTTCGCCATCGCTCCAGTGTGACGTGACCATGGCGCCCTCCGTCCAGCTGCAGATCAGCATGGCCAGCGTCTGGAGCTCGGTGTCCGTCAGGCCGGGATTGACTCGATGCACGATGGCCGCCACCGAGTTTCGGTACTCCGTATAGAGCTGCCTGACCAACTGCCCGATGGAGGGCCGGTGCAGTCCCATGGCCCAGACTTCGATGCTGAAGGTCCGGATGTTCGTGTCACGAATCGCCACCCACGCTTCGTCCAGGAACACCATCAGGTCGTCGCTGGGCGAGTCGTATTGGCCCGCAGCCAGCTGTCGCATGCGGGGCAGGAAACGCCCCAGCAAGGACTCGACCGTCGCGAGCACGAGCGAGTCCAGGTCGCCGAAGTGGTGTTGCACCGTGTTCAGGCGCACACCGGCCGCGGCGGCCACCTTGCGCAGGGAGAAGTCGGCGTAACCCTCCGCGAGGACGTCGGCGGAGGCTTTCAGGATGTCCGCACGTCGGCGCTCCGACTGCGCGGCGCGAACACCGCTCGGGACTGCTGCCGCAGCGTCGTCGGCTTCGTGGTCTGGGCCTGCTGGCTTGGTCATGTCTTGGGTCCTGTGGCCGGAGGGCGCGCGCGTCGCTGGTCGATGGAACAACATTCTGCCTGTTTCAGCGACAGCGCGGTGCGCGCCGGACATGGCGGACAGGGGTTTCAGCGGGCAACCGGTGAAGGCCAGCCCCTTGTGCGTAGGGGGCGTCGGACAACGCCCTCCAGCTTCCGGCTCTCCAGAGGCTGAACTTTTATTATTGTGCATGCGACCATATTTGCGGGTTTCTACTGCCGCTTGGATGTTGATTTTTATTGGTCGATAGACCAAACTTGCATCAAATGAAACGACAGGCTGGGCCATCTAGCCAGGACATCGCCAGAGGGCTCAGCAACGCTGTCCGTTTGCGCCGAAGGAGCAGATCATGAACATCTCGCACGCCAACATCCCGTCATCGCATTTCGAGGTCAGGTTCGAGTCGCTCTTCAGCGATGGCCGAGGCCTCGTCTTCCCTTGTGACGAAGAAGGCCAGGTCGATATCAATGCGCTCAGCGAGCGCCACCGCAGCAACTACTTCTTCGCCCGGGCCATGCTCGGTCGAGAGTACGCAACCCCGCGTGTCATCTCCTGCGGTCAGTCGACATGTCAACCGAGTTCCCAAAGAGAGCAGGTGGTTGGTTGACCGTCCCTGGCCTGCCAGGGACGGCGCACCTTCTCCTGCGCGCACCGGAGGCTGCTCAATGACTTAGATCCACCGCCATAAGTGCACACATTCTTCCTCGCCCCATCCATCGCCCCACCAAGGAGATTCTCATGACCTGGACTACCCCCGCATACCAAGATTTTCGATTCGGCTTCGAGATCACGATGTACGTCGCGGCGCGCTGACGCCCCGAGGCGAGCTTGCGGACGATGACCTCCCAACGACCATGAAGATCCTCGTTCTTGGCTCAGGTGCGGGTGGCGGCTATCCGCAGTGGAACTGCAACTGCAGGCTGTGCAACGGCCAGCGCAGCGGAACCCTGCAGGCGTCCGCCCGTACTCAAAGTTCCATCGCCGTTTCGCCCAACGGGGAGCATTGGCTGCTGCTGAATGCGTCCCCCGATCTTGGCCACCAGATCCGCAGCAACGCGGCGTTACACCCGCGTGGCGGCCTGCGTGGCAGTCCCATCCGCGCGGTCTTGCTGACAGACGCTCAGGTCGATCACACGACTGGCCTGCTGAGCCTGCGCGAGGGAGCGCCCCTCGAGTTGTACTGCACGTCATCGGTGTTCGAGGATCTGTCCGGCGGACTGCCTATCCTGACTACGCTGGGTCACTATTGCGGTGTGCGCTGGCACAGGATCCCCATCGGCGGAGAGCAAACCGCTGCAGCGCTGGACGTCGAGGGCTTCCCTGGGATCAAGGTTCGGGCGCTGGCGATCCCCGGCAGCGTGCCTCTCTACTCGACGCGCCGCTGGGGCGCCTCTGCGGGCGACAACATCGCCCTGCTGATCGAGGACGCAAATACAGGAAAACGCGTCTTCTACGCTCCGGGACTGGCACACGTAGGCGATCCGGAGCTGGCGTGGATGCAAGAGGCCGACTGCGTGATGGTCGACGGCACGTTCTGGACCGAAGACGAAATGATCGACGCCGGCCTGGGCGCGCGGTCTGCCAGTGACATGGGCCATCTGTCGCAAACCGGGCGCTCTGGGCCGCCGGGGATGCTCGCCGTGTTGGACAGGCTGAGCACGCGACGCAAGGTGCTCATCCACATCAACAACAGCAATCCAATCCTCGACGAATGCGGCGAACAGCGGCGGATTCTTGCGCTGTGCGGCATTGAGGTCGCCCACGACGGCATGGAGATCGAGCTGTGAGCGAAGCCTGCTGGACCGTGGACGAGTTCGAGCAGAAGCTTCGAGCGCTGGAACGCGGCTACCACATCCATCATCCATTCAACCAGCGCCTGAACCGCGGCGAGTTGAAGCCGTTCCAGGTGCGCGGCTGGGTGGCGAACCGCTTCTATTACCAGCTGTGCATCCCGATCAAGGATGCTGCAATCCTCTCCAATTGCAGCGATCGCGCGGTGCGCCGCCGCTGGATCGAACGCCTGATCGATCACGACGGCCGCGGCGATCACGAAGGCGCCAGGGCGGGAGGCATCGAAGCTTGGGTGCGCCTTGGTTTAGCCGTGGGTCTGAGCCGTCAAGATCTGTGGTCGTGCGTCCATGTGCAGCCCGGCGTGCGCTTCGCAGTTGATGCCTACGTCAACTTCGCGCGCCAGGCGCCGTGGCAGGAGGCGGCGATCTCCTCGCTGACGGAGCTCTTCGCGCCGAAGATCCATGCCGACCGGCTGGTGGGCTGGCCCGGGCACTACCCGTGGATCGATCCCGAGGGGCTGCACTACTTCCGCGGCCGCATATCGCTCGCCGAGCGCGACGTGCAGCACGGCCTGGAGATCGCGAAGACCTGGTGCGGCAGCCTTGGCCGCCAGAAGCGAGCGCTGGAGATCGTGCAGTTCAAGCTCGACATCCTGTGGGCCATGCTCGATGCTATCGAGCGAGCTTATCCCGACGACTTACCCGAGCAGGTGAGGCCGTGAACAGCGTTTCGGTACAGCGGCTCCTGGAACTCAAGCCGGCGCTGTCGTCGTTGTACCGACTGCAGTACGAGGCAGTGCAGCAGAGTTGGGTGCTGCTCTATCCGGAAGGCATGGTGCGGCTCAACGGCCCGGCCAGCGAGATCTTGTGTTGCTGCGACGGACAACGCAGCGTGAAGCAGGTGATCCGCGAGTTGCAAGAGCGTTTCGACAAGTCCGACCTGCACGACGACATCTGCAATTTCGTGCGCCACGCCTATGAACGCGGTTGGATCAGCTGAAGGCAAGATGGTCGGCCCCCCGCTGTGGCTGTTGGCGGAGCTTACCTACCGCTGCCCGTTGCACTGCGTGTTCTGCTCCAACCCCTTGGACTACGCACGCCATGGCAACGAGTTGAGCACCGCTGAATGGCGGAGGGTGCTGAGCGAGGGGCGCGCGATGGGCGCAGTGCAGCTCGGGCTCTCTGGCGGCGAGCCGTTGCTGCGCGACGACCTCGAGGAGATCGTGGCCCATGCCCACGGGCTGGGCTTCTACGTCAACCTCATCACTTCCGGCATCGGCCTGACCGAGTCGCGAGCCCGCGCCTTGAAGGAGGCAGGTCTCGATCACATTCAGCTGTCCTTCCAAGACTCGACCCGCGAGCTGAATGACTTCCTCTCATCCACGCGCAGCTTCGATCTGAAGGCCAAGGTGGCCGGCATCATCAAGGGGCTGGGCTACCCGATGGTGCTGAACTGCGTGATGCACCGCTACAACCTGCCGCACGTGGGGCGCATCATCGCCATGGCCGAGGCTATGGGTGCAGACTTCCTCGAGCTGGCCAACACGCAGTACTACGGCTGGGCATGGCTGAACCGCGAGGCGCTGATGCCCACGCGCGAGGACCTGGTCCATGCGGAGGCCATCGTCGACGACCACCGCGCGCGCCTCGCCGGCCGCATGAAGATCCTCTGGGTCTCTCCCGACTATCAGGATGCGAGACCGAAGGCATGCATGAACGGTTGGGGCGCGGTTTTCCTGCTGGTTGCGCCCGATGGCGCCGCGTTGCCGTGCCACAGCGCGCGCGTTCTGCCGGGTCTTGATATACCTTTCGTGCAGGACCGCAGCTTGAGCGAGATCTGGTACGAGAGCTCCACCTTCAATCTCTACCGCGGCTCTGCCTGGCTGAGCGATACCTGTCGCAGCTGCGATCAGCACACGCACGACTTCGGCGGCTGCCGGTGCCAAGCCTATCTGATCACCGGCGCTGCTGACGCCACCGATCCTGTGTGCCCCAAGAGCCCGGACCGTCCGCTGGTGGACAGCCTCATCGCGCGCGCCGGCGGCAGCAGCAGCATCGTCGCGCAGCCGCTGAAGTTCGTCCCGAACTTGGCACGGCAGCTTGCGCTGGTGTACCGCACCGATGCCAACTCGCGCGAGCGGTGCGACGCCGAGGACCGGGCGCATGGCTGAGTGCGCCGGGCCTCTTCACGCGGGCTGGGCGCTCGCGGTCCACGACCTGGCCGTGTTGGCGCTGCACCTGCGCCATCTGCCGGTGGCCATCGCCGCGGAGCTCGCCTTGAATGTCGTCGTCGACCGGCCGGAATGGCGTCACTGCACCGCCAACTGACCGCCCATCACCTGTCTGCGCCAAGTCGAAATTCATAGACTGATCCAAACAACTTCAACGTCAGGAGACGCCTGTGTCCACGATCACCCGAGCCATCCGAGCGTGCTTCCATGCCGCGCTGTCCCTGTCTGCGGTTGCGGTCGTCGCCCAAGAGCGAACGCCGATCGGCGCCGAGAAGGCGGGCAATGCGGCCGGAACGATTCCGGCCTTTGGTGGCAGCGAGGCGCCGACTTCCGGTTGGTCGTTCGGCAAGTACCGCGGCGACCACTGGGCGCACAAGGACGAGAAGCCCCTGTTCGCCATCGATGCGTCCAATGTGGACAAGTACGCCGACAAGCTGCTTCCCGGCCAGGTCCAGCTGCTCAAGACGGTGAAGGGCTACACCATGCCGGTGTACCCCTCGCATCGGAACTGCGCGATGCCGGACTACGTGGTCGAGAACACAAAGGCGAACGAGGGCAAGGCCAAGATCGCGGCGAACGGATGGGCCCTGGAAGAAGCGGTGCTGCCGTCGGTGCCGTTCCCGGCGCCCAAGAGCGGCATCGAGGCGATCTGGAACCTGCTGATGCGTTTCCAGGGCGTGGCGGTCGACTTCCAGTCGATCAGCACCTACGTCTCGCCGGCGCCCGGCTCGGACAAGGGCATCCTGGTGAAGGCGCAGCAGGTGTTTTACTTCCCTTGGGCCGCCAAGGGCCATGTCTCGCCCAAGTCCGAGGGCATGGTGCAGGCCGGCGTGTATTACGCCTACCGCGAACCGGCCGCGCTGGCGGGGCAGGCCATCGTGCAGCGCTACTACTTCGGGCAGGACACCGAAAGCTTCTACTACTTCACCGGCCAGCGGCGCGTGCGGCGGCTGCCGCTGTACGCCTATGACGCGCCGCTGATCGGCTTCGAGAACCAGCTGCCGGCGGATGCGTCGTATGTGTTCTCCGGCAACCCCGACCGCTTCGACTGGAAGCTGGTGGGCAAGAAGGAGGTCTATGTCCCCTACAACAACTTCAAGACCGCCAACCCCGGCGTCTCCACCAGCGATCTGCTGAAGCCGAGCTTCGTCAGCGCCGACTTCCGCCGCTACGAGTTGCATCGCGTCTGGGAGATCGTCGGCACCGTCAAGGAGGGTGTGCGCCACTCCTCGCCCAAGAAGACCATCTATCTCGACGAGGACACCTGGCATGCCATGGTCGGCGACGACTACGACGCGCAGGGCAAGCTGTGGCGCCACAAGGAGAACGGTGTCCGCCCGGCCTGGGAGGCCGGCGTCTGCACCTCGGCCATCGAGTACCACAACTACGACTTCGTCAGCGGCCGCTATGTGGCGGACAACATCGTGGCGGGTGGCGGCCAGGACATCCGCGTGATGCTGGAGGCCGGCACGGACGCGCGCCTGAAGCCGTCGTTCTACACCGCCGAGTCCCTGCGCGCGAACAGCGAGCGCTGACGCGACGGCATTCCACAGCGACGGACCATAACGAGGAGAACCAGGTGAACAACAAGATCTTTGGTGTGCCCGCGCTTGTCGCGGCGCTGGCGGCGGCGGACTACGCGCATGGTGTGGAGTTCAAGAACGATCTGTTCGAAGGATCGTTCAACAGCACGGTGACGGTCGGTGGCGGACGCCGGTCGAGCAATCCGAGCTGCAGCATCGTGGGGGACAGCGCCGCCTGCGCAGGCACGGCCGATCCCGAGCAGTGGTCCGCGGGCGACGACGGCAACCTCAATTACCGCAAGGGGGATTGGTTCACGCTCTACCTCAAGGGCACCCATGAGCTCCTGCTGAAGAACAGTTCGGGACTGAAGTTCTTCGCGCGCGGAACGTGGAAGAAGGACTTCAAGGCCGACGACACGCGACGCACCGAACTGTCCGACGACGCGAAGAAGCAGATCGTCAACAACGCCGAACTGCTGGACCTGTGGGTCAGCAAGGACTTCTCCATCGGCGACCGCAATGGGCGGGTGCGCCTCGGGCAGCAGGTCATCAGCTGGGGCGAGGCGCTCTTCCTGACCGGCGGCGTGGCGACCAATGTGCTCGATATCCAGAAGCTGCTGGTGCCCGGCACCCAGCTCAAGGAGGCCTTCCTGCCCGTGCAGGCCCTCAGCGTCAGCAGCTCGCTCAGCGACACGGTGAACCTGGAGGCCTACTACCAGTTCAAGTGGCGCCGCTCGCGCGTGCCGCCCGTGGGCTCGTACTTCAGTGCCGGCGACTACTACGACAAGGGGCGCGGGCCGCTGGCCTATCTCGGCACCAATCCGAACGTGACGGCGCCTGACCAGTACAGCACACCGGGGGCGCCGCGCCAGATGTCCCAGGACGATGCCGTGGTGGCGATCTATGGCGCGGGGAACTTCGGCATCCCGATGCTGGCCGACAAGGCGCCCAGGAAGGGCGGCCAGTACGGCCTGTCGCTGAAATGGGCGCCCGCAGGGACGCAATCCAATTTCGGCTTCTTCGCGGTCAACTACCACGACCAGCTGCCGGTGCTCACCAACGGGTCCATGGTCAACGGCAACGTCAACGGCCAGCTTGGGCTTCCAGCCGACACGCCGCTGCCGGCCCTGCAATGGCGCTTCCTCGAGAACCGCAAGATGTACGGCCTCACGAGCAGCTTCCCGCTCGGCAACTGGGCCATCGGCACGGAGCTGACCTATCGGCCGAAGGACGCCGTCACGCTGTCTGGCTGCTACGGCGCCGGTGGTGCGCTGGACGCCGCGACCAATCCCGCGCCCATCGATCCGGCCAGCTGCGAGCTGTACAAGGACATGAAGAAGTACCAGGCGAGCGTGACGGCGCTGCTGCAGCTGCAGAAGAGCGAGCATCCTTTCGTGCTGAACCTGCTCGGTGCCGACAGCGCCTTCCTGACGATCGAGGCGGCGCTCACGCGCTATCCCGGCGTCGTCAATGGCCGCATCCGGCAGACCATCAACGGCGTCGAGGTGGATCAGGTCGCGCAGGCCGGCTACTTCCTGGGCCTGGACCGCAGCGACCCCAACCACCCGATCGCGGCCCGGGTCGGCACCGCGACGTCATGGGGTTATGTGCTGGACTTCAACTGGACCTATGACGGCCTGATTCCGGGCTGGCAGCTGACGCCCGGCGTCACCTTCTCGCACAGCGTGAAGGGCGACACGCCGAACATCGTGGCCCAGTTCCTGGAAGGCAACAAGTCCGCCAACCTGTACCTGATGCTGAACCAGAACCCGACGGTCTGGCAGTTCGGCATCAACTACACCAGCTACTTCGGCGGCAAGAAGAGCCCGGTCGAACGGCAGGTGTTCAAGGACAGGGACTTCTTCGGCTTCTTCGCAAGCTACAACTTCTGACGCGTGGATTCGGACATGTCGACCCTGCAGGATCACGAGTCGCTGCGCCGGACGGATGAACGACGGCTGCTGCACGCGTTCTCCGCGCTGCGCACCCAGCCAGGCCGCGACGTGCTGGTGGTGCGCGAGGCGCAGGGCCTGGTCCTGACCGACGATCGCGGCCAGCAGTTCACCGATGCCGGCTCGGGGCTTTGGTGCAGCAACGTCGGCTACGGGCGTGCCGAGATCGTCCGTGCGGCGGCGGCGCAGATGGCGGATGTCAGCTTCTCGCACAACTTCAATGTGCTCACGAGCGAGCCGCTCATCCAGCTCAGCGAACGGCTCGTCGCGCTGGCGCCGCCGGGGTTCGAGCGGGTGCTGTACGCCATCCGAAGCCAACGACGCCCAGGTCAAGCTGGCGTGGCGCTACCACCTCGTGCGTGGCAAGCCGTCCAAGAAGAAGATCATCTCGCGCAAGGGCGGCTACCACGGCGCGACGGTGATGGCCGGCAGCCTGACCGGCCTGGAAGTGACGCACCGCGGTTTCCACATGCCGCTGGACTTCGTGCTTCATGCCGAAGCCGCCGAATAGCACCGGAGGCCGGCGAGCTTGGACGGCGACGAGGAGGCGTTCTCGCGCCATCTCGCCGAGCAGCTGGACCGCATGATCCAGGCCGAGGGTGACGACGCCGTCGCCGCCTTCATCGCGGAGCCGATCATGGGCTCGGCCGGTGCCATTCAGCCGCCGGCGGGCTGTTCGCCGGCATCGAGTTCGACGCGGACCCCGGCGCGCGCAGGCCGTTCTCAGCGCCGGCCCGGGTCACGGGCCTGCTGCAGCAGTGCATGCAGGAAGAGCGCCTGCTGCTGCGCAGCGGCCATGGCCGCGTCGTGTGCGCAATGGCGCTGCCGCTGATTGCCACGCAGGTTGATGTGGACGAGATCGTGGACCGGATCGCGCGGGCGGTCGGGCGATTCGAAGAGCGGCTACCGGCTTGCATGAGCACATAGGCGACGTGTAGACAGCCCGCAGCGAACGCAAGCCAGTGGGGCGGAAACAGTCAGCGTCGGAAGGTGGCAAGCACCGGAGAGTGCCCTACGGCGGTCGGTAAAGGGTGCCCATTGATGCGTTGAAGCACGTCGCGCAGGTAGGCATAGGGCTCCAGCCATTGAGCTTGGCCGTCTCGATCAGGCTGAAGGCCATGGCGGCAGCCCAACCGCCCGCCCGCAACCCACGAAGAGCCAATTCTTGCGAGACAGGGTCACAGGGTTGAGGGCGCGCACGGCTGCGCTACTTGGTCTGCGCTGGCGGCGCCACCGGGCCTGTGCTCGAGATCAGCAGTGCTCCGCCGCCGGTCGTCACCAGCACTGCGGTGAGCGTCGGCCGGCCGGGCAGCCTGCTTGACGAGAAGGCGATGCCATCGGCACTGCGCAGGAACAGCCCGTCGATGCCCGCACCGTAGACCCCGCCCGTGCCGTCGCCGACAAGGCTGGTGATCGAGCGCTTCTCTTCGAGCGGCAGGGCGCGCCAGGTGGCGCCGTGGTCGTCGCTGCGGAACAGCGAGCCACGCAGACCGCCGACGACGAGCGCACCGTTCGGCAACGCTGTGCCGGCCCAGAGCGAGCCGTTGTAACCGGTGGCGAGGTACGACCATTGGTGCCCTCCGTCGGTTGAACGCAGCACCTGCCCGGATTCCGACGTCACGTACAGCTGCCCCTGCGCATCGCCGAACGCGTGAAAGAGATTGCGGTCTGCCCTTGACGCTCCGGCCGGCGGCGGAACCTTCACGGGCGACCAGGTGCCGCCGCCGTCTTCGGTGGTCAGCAGCAACGACCACAGGCCGACCGCGATCCCGCGCTTGCCGTCCAGAAAGAAGACCGAGAGCAGCGGCTGATCCTTGCCGACGTCCTGCCTCTGGAGGGTCCAGGTTTCGCCGCCGTCCGTGGTGGCGAGGATGACGCCGAGGTGGCCGACGGCCCAGCCGTGACTCGCATCGGCGAAATGAACCGCGGTCAGCGTGACCTGCACGGGCACGGACTTGGCCGCGCGAAAGGTCTTGCCATCGTCGTCCGAGAGCTCGATCAGCCCTTGTTCGCCCACTGCGACCACGCGGCTTCCGGCACGCGTCAGGCCGAGCAGCAGGCTGCGGGCGATCGCCGGCGGCTGCGCATTGGGGCGCAGTTCGAGCAGCGGCGACCCTGCAGGCTCGTTCGCGGCTGACGCCGCCGAACCGCCCAAGCTGAAGACGAAGGAGAGCGCCGCGAGGCGAATCAATGCGGTCATGAAGTGAGGCTCCCGGTCAATGCACGAGAACGGAAGGCGCGTAGGCCGGCTTCCTGCGCTTGAAGACCCGCTCAAGCACGACGGCCAGCGCCGGCAGCGCGGTGAAGGCCATGATCAGATTGACCAGGAACATGAAGGCGAGCAACTTGCCCATGTCGGCCTGGAACTTCAGATCGGAGAAGGACCAGGTGGCCACGCCGACCGCGAGCGTGATCGCGGTGAAGATCGTGGCCATCCCCTCGAACTCGAGCGCCTTCTCCATGGCCTTGTGGATCGGGTCGCCGTCGGCCAGATGCATCTGCAACCGGTTGTAGATGTAGAGCGCGTAGTCCACGCCGATGCCGACAGCCAGCACCATCACGGGCAGCGTCGCCACCGTCAGTCCGATGTTGGCGCTTTTCATGAACCAGTAGCCGATAAACGTGGCCACCGTCAGCGGGAAGCAGCACGCGATGGCAGCTCGCACGTCGCGGTACACCAGCAGCACGAGCACGACGATCGTCGCGTAGACGTAAAGCATCATCGGCAGCTCGCTGCGCTCGAGCTCCTCGTTGGTCGCAGCCAGCACGCCAGCATTGCCTGCCGCCAGGCGCAGCCGGGCGTCTTTCGGCGCAGGCTCGTCTTTCGAGAAGCGCTTGACCGCGTCGGTCACGCCGTTGATCGTGGTGGCCTTGTGGTCCGCCAGGTAGAGGTGTGCGGCCGTCATGCGGCAGTCCTTGGTGTTGTAGCCGCGCACCCTTCCCAACTCGGCGCTCAGTGCCGCGTAGTTGGCCGGGTCCGCGGGGACAACATCCATCTTGGGCAGTCCCTCGTTGTAGCCCTGGTTGTAGGTGCGCAGCTGGCCGGAGTACGAATCGATCGACACGACGCCGGGCACGGAACGCATGTGCGAGACGAAGGCGTCCATGTAGCGCCCGATGGCGGTGTTGCTGCAAGGCTCGCCCGAGCCCTCGAACACGACGGTGAGCCAGTCCAGCCCCATGTCGAAATTGCTCGCGATGGCCACGGCATCGCGGTTGAACCGCGAGTCCTCGCGCAGCTCGGGCGCGCCGGGCTGCAGCGTGCCGACAATCCGGTCCCGGCTCTGCCATGCCGAGAGCCCGAGGACACCGAATGAAAGAAGGGTCACGACGATGGCGGTGCGCGGCCGCGCAACGACGGCGATCGTCCGGATGATCCGTGCTCGTGCGCTGCGCTTGGCCATAGCGCGCTCGGAATAGCCCGCGCCGAAGTGCAAGTACGACGCCGCGAGCGGGAGCATGACAAGATTGGTGATGATCTTGAACCCCACCCCGATGGAGGCCGTGATCGCCAGCTCGCGAATCATCGGGATCGGGATCAGCAGCAGCGTGACGAACGAGACGAGGGCCATCAGTAGCGCCAGCATGCCCGGAATCAGCAGGCCGCTGAAGCTGTCGCGCGATGCCTGCTCGGTCGACTTGCCGTGCGCCAAGCCACGCACGATGAAGTTGATCTGCTGAACCCCGTGCGACACGCCGATTGCAAAGACCAGAAACGGAACCAGCACCGCGAGCGGATCGAGACCGTACCCCATCAGACGCAGCGTGCCGAACTGCCAGACCAGCGAGGTGAACGAGCAGGCAATGGGCAGCAGCGTGAACCGCCAGGAATGGCAGTACCAGTAGACGGCGCCGATGGTCAGCACGATGGCCAGCCCGAAGAAGCGGATCACGCTGGCGGCTCCCTCGGCGATATCGCCCACCTGCTTGGCGAAGCCGATGATCTGCACCTCGAAGTGATCGTCCTCGAACCGTTGGCGCAAGCCTTCGAGCTGGGCGTTGTACGCGACGTAGTCCAGGTGCTGCCCCTGCGGGTCGACCTCGTACAGCTCCGCCGTGATCATGGCGGCGGACTGGTCTTGGGACACCAGCACGCCGACGAATCCGCCCTGGCTCGTGGAGGCCTGAATCTGCGCGATCGTCGCGGCATCGAGCGCCTCGGGCACGATGGTGCCGGGAATGATGGGCTGGGCCCGGAACCCTTCCTCGGTGATTTCGTTGACGAAGCTGTTCGGAGTCCACAGCGACCGGACGCCTGCCCGGTCGACGTTCGGTAGCAGCGTCACCGCCTCCGTCACCTGGAACAGCCGTGTCAGCCCTTCCTTGGTCCAGATGCTGCCCTGGCGGGCCTTCACGACGAAGCTCAGGCGATTGGTTCCGGGCAGATCCTTGGCGTAGCGATGCAGCACCTCGACGTACTCGTGCCCCAGGGGGATCTGTTTCTCGTAGCCGGCCTCGAGGTGCAGCTTCAGCGCAAACATGCCGAAAACCACGGTGACTGCCGCGAGCAAGCCCAGAACCCAGGCCCTGTGCAGGAACAGCCAGCGTTCGGCCGCGGCAACGAATGACTTTAGATTCATGAGGGCATGCGCGTGCAGTGTGAGCTGCCAGCTTACGGATATGTGCAGATCCGTACAGGTGGGGTTGGGCCATGATCCGGGCTCCTCCGGCCAACCATGTGCCGCCAGGGCGTTTCGGTGGCCTCCCGCCATCGCGGCATTCCGAACTTCCAGAGCTGCCGTCCGTCATTCTCGACCGCGCAGCGCGGTGGGCAGCTGCCCCGTCCAGCGCTTGAAGGCGCGTCGGAAGGAGCGTGCATCCGCATAGCCCAGGGCCTGCGCCACTTCGGCGATGCTCATCGGCGTATTGGCGAGCAAGTCGCGCGCACGGGCCAGGCGGGTGGCATCGCGCAGCTCGCGAAAGCTGGTCTCGCGCTTCGCCAAGCGCCGCCGAAGGGTCCGATCGCTGACATTGATCTGCCCGGCCATGTCGTCCTGGCGCGGCGCTTCGTGCAGTCCGTGGCGCAAGCGGCTCGTCACGGACTCAAGCAGGTCGTCCTGGCCAATGGGGATGGTCAGCAGCTGATTGAGCTGATGGCGCACCAGGTCGCTGGTGATGCGGTCATATCCCGGCAAGCGCGTCTGCAGCCACCGAGTCTCGATGGTCAGCCGATGTTCATCGGCCTGAAATCGCACCGGGCAGCGGAAGAATCGCTCGTACAAGCGCCGGTGTCCTTCGTCAACATAGGCCAGATCAACTTGCGCCGGGCGGAAGTTGGGGCCCAACATGGACCGGACGACGGCCACTGAGCCGGCAAAGGTCTGTTCGACGAGGAAGGCCTCGATCTCCAGATCGAACACTCGCGATGTGGCGGTCAGGTGGGCACGCGCACCATCAGTGATGAGGTGATGCTCCAGCAGTGATCCGGCTTCGGTCTGCCGTTCGAGGCCGTAGTGCACTGCCTCACCCAGCGTCTCGCAGGTCAGCATCGCCAAGCCCGCCAGGCCCCAGGAGATTGGCGTCTCTCGCGCGCCCACGGCCAGGCCCAGTGCCGGCTCGTCAAGCATGCGCTGGGCGCGCAGCACCAGGGCGCGGGTTTGCTGCTGGGAGATCAGTGCATCGGCCTGGGCCAGGCTGTGCGCATCAAGGCCGAGGCCACGGCACAAGCGCTCAGCGTGCAACCCGCGGTCCTCGGCGAGGGCCAGGAGTGAACGCGCCACGCCGGGCACGATGTTGGCCTGATGACGGGCGTCAAGGGCGACAGAGGTGGCAGTCATGACATGGAGGGATGAGACTTGGCCGTTTCGGACCCGACGTCTTGAACCTTGCCGCGCCACTGAGGCATTGCGACATGACGCCTGAAAGCCCTTTTCATCGGAACTTTCAGTACATCATGGTATGGCGCATGGGTTCCAGAGTGGGCGCAGATGTCGGCCAGAAATGTACCAGAAATGGCCGAAAAGGTTCCCTCTCTGTCGGCGGTGTTCCCTAGAGTTGCGCTTTGTCGCAACCCTGGCCATCGCCCGGACTCGCCATGCCCATGAATCTCCACAACACATCAGCCCTCCGGCCCGCCTTCTCTCTGTCTGTAATGCTCGGGGCTGCCTGGCTGCTGGCCGCCTGCAGTCCTGCCGGGCTACCGCCTCCCACCCCCTCCGTCCGACCCGTGCTCGTGGCCACCGTGAAGCAAGCGCCTCTGGGCGGGCTTCCCTTTGCCGGCGAAGTGCGTGCCCGCGAGCGCGCCGAGCTGGCGTTCGCCGTGCCGGGTGTGGTGCGCGAAGTGCTGGTGGATGTTGGCGCTTCGGTGCGTCGCGGCCAGTTGCTGGCGCGCATCGACGCTGCTCCCCAGCAGGCCCAGCTCGCCAGCAGCGAAGCCGATGGTCGACGTCTGCAGGCGCTGCTGGCTGAAGCCCAGCGTCGCGAGAAGCGCCTGCAAGCCGCCCGCGACAGCGGCGCGGCCACTGATGCCGAGTGGACCGCCGTGCAAGCCGAGGTCCAGTCTGCAGGCGAAGCCGTCGCCGCGGCCCAGGCCCAGCGCGCCGCTGCCGCGTGGAACCATGCGCAGACCGAACTGCGCGCGCCCTTCGAAGGTCGCGTCGCGTTGCGCCAGCTCGAGGTGGGGCAAGCCGTGGGCGCCGGCACCGTCGTCATCGGGCTCGAAGGTCGCGGTCGCGAGATGTGGCTGGCCGTGCCTGGTTCGCTGCCCCTGGCCGCTGGCCAGACGCTGGCCTTGACGGGCTCGTCCGGCAGCGCCACGTCGCGCGTGCTGCAGGTGTCGCCGCGCGTGGAGGCCGGCGGCAGCCGTCGTGTCCTGATGAGTGCGCCGGATGCCTGGGCCACCGGCGAGGCGGTGTCGGTGCAGCTGTGGCCGCGCGACCCGGCGGCGGTGGCCTTGCTGGTGCCGCTGAGGGCGGTACAGATGGATGCTGCCCATCCTGCGCAGGGACAGGTGCTGCGACTGCCGGCCAACGGCCAGGTGCCTGAGCATGTCCCCGTGACGCTGGGCGCCCTGCAGGGTGAGCAGGTCGAGGTGCGCAGCGGCCTCAAGGCTGGCGATCAGGTCGTGCTCGCCGGTGGTCTGGCCCTGGCAGCGGGTCAGGCGGTCACCCCGGTGAGCCGTCTGCGCTGAAGGAGTGGTCATGAGCATCACCGCCTACGCCCTGAAGCGCCCGCGCTTCGCCTTCCTCGCGGCACTCCTGCTGGTTCTTTCCGGCCTGTGGCTGGGCCTGGACTTTCCCTCTACCGAGGAGCCCCAGGTCACGATCCGCACCGCCACCGTGCTCACGCTGGTGCCTGGTGCCTCGGTCGAGCGCATGGAGCAGCTCGTGGCCCGCCCGGCTGAAGAGGCCATCCAAACCTTGCCCGAGGTCAAGCGGGTCAAGACCACGGTGCGTCCGGGCCTGGCGTTCAGCTATGTCGAACTGGAGCCCAGTGTCAGCTCGCAGAGCCTGCCCGCCGTGTGGCAGCGCCTGCGCAACCGGCTGGCCGAGGTGCAGCCGCGCCTGCCGCAGGGCGCAGTCGGCCCGTGGCTCGATGATGAGTTCGGCCGCGTCGCCGTGTTGACCTTGGGCCTGACCGGCTCCGGCTACACCCCCGGCGAACTGCGCGATCAAGCCCGCCTGATGCGCGATCGCATTAAACGTTTGCCCGGCGTCGAGCGCGTGACGTTGCACGGCCTGCGGGACGAGCAGGTGCAGGTGAGTCTTGACTTGCCCGCGCTGGCTGCGCAGGGCCTGGCCCCCACGGCCGTGGCTGACGCCCTGGCCCGTCGCAACATCGTGGCGCCTGCCGGGTTCGTGCAGGCGGGCGGTGCCGAGCTGTCGCTGCAGGTCAGCGGCGACGCCGCCAGCCTTGAAGCCCTGGCTCAGACCCCTGTGGCTCTACCCAAGGGTGGCTGGACGCCCTTGGGCCAGCTGGCGCGCGTCGAGCGGCTGCCAGTGGACCCGGCCATCACTGGTGCTTTCGTCGACGGCCAGTCGGCCGCCGTGATTGCCGTCTCGATGGGCTCCGGGCTCAACGTCATCAGCTTTGCCGACCGCCTGCGCGCGGAGATCGGCAAGCTTGAGCGCCAGCTGCCGGTGGGCATGGCTCTGGTCCCCATCACCGACCAGGCTCAGGTCGTTGGTAAGCAGCTCAAGCAGGTGGGCCAGGTGTTCCTGGAGACGACGGTCATCGTGATGGGCATCGTGGTGCTCTTCCTCGGACTGCGCACCGGCCTGATCGTCGGCGCCATCGTGCCGACCACCGTGCTCGGCAGCTTGGTGGTGATGAGGCTGCTGTCCATCGACCTGCACATCATCTCCATCGGCGCCATCATCATTGCGCTGGGCCTGTTCGTCGACAACGCCATCGTCGTGGCCGAAGACATGGAACGCCGCTTGAGCCTGGGGGAATCGCGCGAGCAGGCGGCCGCGCGGGCCGGCCGGTCGATGTTCGTGCCGCTGCTGGTCTCGTCGCTGGCCATCATCCTGACCTTCATGCCGCTGGTGCTCAGCCATACTGAAACGGGCGAGTACCTGCGCAGCATGGGTATCGTGATGGCCATCGCCTTGCTGCTGTCGCTGCTGCTGGCGGTCACTGTGACGCCGCTGCTTTGCCAGCGCTTCGCCCGTCATCATGCGGAACTTAGCCGCATGGCCCGGGCCGTTGAGGCCCTGACCGGCTGGTACCGCGACAAGGTGCGCTGGGTGCTGGGCCACAAGACGATTTACATCGGCAGCATGGTCGCGTTGCTCGTGGCCGCCGGCTGGCTGTTTGTGCACGTCCCGTCCGAACTGATGCCGGCTTCCGAGCGCCGTCAGCTGCAGATGGGCATCGAGCTCGCGCCGGACAGCAGCGGCAACACGACGCTCGAGACTGCCGGTCGCATCTCCGCAGCCCTGGCCGACAAGAAGCGCTTTCCAGAAATTCAGAGCCAGGCGGTCTACGTGGGTGAAGGTGGCCCGCGTTTCATCCTGGCGCTCAACCCACCGACGCCTGCGGCCCACCGGGCCTATGCCGTGCTCAGCCTGGCGCCGGGCTACAGCCACGACCAGGCCCTCGACAAGCTGCGCTCCAAGTTGCCTCGCCTTTTCCCGGAGGTGCGCTTCGAGGCCAAGCGCTTCTCGATGGGCTCGGCTGAATCGGGCCTGGCGGTGTTTCGCCTGTCGAGTGCCGATGGCCAGTCCCACCACGCTGCGGCGGCGAAGCTCACCGAGGCCCTGCGCGGCCTGCCCGGCATCGTCGAACTGAGCAGTGATGCCGAACGCACCACGCCGCAGCTCAATGTGCAGGTGGACCAGTTCAAGGCTGCCGCTGCGGGCCTGTCCAGCGCCGACATTGCCCGCCAGCTTGATCTGTTGCTGGCCGGACAGGCGGTCACCCAGTACCGCGACGGCGACACGCTGCTTCCCGTGGTGGTGCGTGGCGGCGCAGACGCCCGCGACCGCGTGGAGCAACTGCGCGCCGCGCCGCTGCAGCGGGCCGATGGGCGTGGCACGGTGCCCCTGGGCCAGGTGGCCGATATCCAGCTGGCCGCGCAGCCCTCGGTGCTACAGCGCTTCAACCAGGAGCGCACCGTAACAATCACCGCGAAACACGCCCGCTGGACCGCGCAGGCCCTGACAGCCGCCGTGGCTGCGGAGACGAACGCGTTGCGAGAGGGCGGTCAGGTGCGCATTGCGCTTGGCGGCGAAATCGAAGAAAGCGCCAGTGCCAACGGCGCGATCTCGGCGCTGCTGCCCGCCTGCACGCTGGCGATGTTCCTGCTGTTCGTCTGGCAGTTCGAGAGCCTGCGCAAGAGCTTCATCGTGCTGGCCAGCATTCCCTTCGTCAGCATCGGCTCGGCCCTGGCGCTCAAGCTCACCGGCACCACGCTGACATTCGTGGGTACGCTGGGCCTGCTGGCACTTGCCGGCATCATCGTGAACAACGCGGTGCTGCTGCTGGATGCCATCGAGGAGGCCCGCGCCAGCGGGATGGCCGCACTCGACGCCATCGAGGATGCCGCCGCGAAGCGCTTGCGCCCCATCGTCATGACCAAGATGGTCTGCATCTTGGGCCTGGTACCCCTCTACCTCTTCGGCGGTGCGGTTTGGACCAGCCTGGCCGTCGTGATGATGGGCGGCCTGGCGCTTGGCACGCTGATCACCCTCGGCCTCATTCCCGCTCTCTACGCCGTGGCCTACCACGTACCCGCCCCGGGCCGGTCCACAGCCTGAACACGACGCCCCATCATGAACGCAAGTCTTCAACGCCGCGCCTTCTCGCTTTGCGCCCTCGTACTCGCCCTGGCCTTGGGCGGCTGTGCCGCCGTCGCGCCCGGACCGCAACTGCCCACGCTGCAGGTCCGCCACGACGGAGCACTCCCCGCCGCCGCGGGGCGGACCGTCACGCCCGATGCCTCTGGCCGGCCCTGGTGGCGCGACCTGCGCGACCCCATGCTCGATGCCCTGGTCGCCCAGGCCGAAGGCCGCAACCTGGACCTGCAGGTCGCACTGGCTACCGTCCGCGAAGCCCGCGCCCGCGCCGGCGTCGTGCAGTCTGAGGCCCGCCCGCAAGGCAGCCTGGGTGTGCAGGCCCAGGCCGTCCGGCCGGCACTGCCCGAAGTCGACCCCTATCGTCAGAGCCTGCCCCGTCCGCCGGAACAGCGCCTGGTCAGCCTGGGCCAGGGCTTGAACTGGGAGATCGACCTGTTCGGCCGCGCCGGTACTGCGCAGGCCGCAGCTGAACGAGACGTGGATGCCGCAGCTGCCGACGCGCGAGGCGCGCAGGCCCTGGTGCAGGCCGAGGTGGTGAACCGCTATGTGGCACTGCGCCACGCGCAACAGGCCACTCTGCTGGCCGCCGAGCAGCAGGGCGTGGCCGAACGCCGGCTGGCCGAACTGCGGGACCGGGCCAGAGCCGGCCTGGCCGACCCACGCGAGTCCGACGCCGCTGCCGCCGAACTGGCCCGGCAACGCGCCGCGCATGCAGGCAGGGCGGCGCAAGTGTCGGTCGAGTGGGCCGCGCTGGCCGTGCTGGTGGGCGAGTCGCCAGCCAGGCCTGGCGCCGCAATGCAAGCACTGCAGGTCCCGGCGGCCCTGCCGATCGTGCCGGACGACGCCACCCTGACGGTCCCCGCCGACCTGCTGGCCCGCCGGCCCGACGTGGCGCGGGCTGATGCGTTGCTGCGCGCCGGCCTCGGACAAAAGGTGCTGGCCGAGCGCGCCTACCTGCCGCGCTTGTCGCTGGCTGCCACGCTGGGCCTGCAGCAGACCGCCGGCAACCTCGGCCAGGCCAATGCCCTGCGCTACGCCGCCGGCCCGATGCTGCAGTGGGACTGGCTGGACAGCGGCCGCCGTGCCGCCCAGACCGCTGCCGTGCAGGCCGGCAATGAGCGCGCCTGGGCCCAGTTCGAAAAAACGGTGCTGGCGGCGTTGGCCGAAGGCGAGTCTGCGCTGCGAGCCTGGCAGGCGCAGTGGCAGGCCTGGCAGCAGGCCCAGGCCGCCCTGCAGGCGGCCGACGAGACGCTGCGCTATACCAGCCGACGCGAAGCCCACGGCCTGGAGCCTGCGGTCGCGGTGCTGGCCGCGCGGCAGCACCGCCTGACGGCGGCACAGCAGCGGCTTGAGCAGCAGGCCCAGACCCTGGCAGCCTACACGCAGGTGCAACTCGCGCTGGCGGCCTGGCAGCCGCAGGTGCGGCCCTGACGGCACCGGCAGCGGCTCGCCTTCCCGCTCCGCCGGCCGCGCTGAAGTGGGTAATGATGGTGGCCTTGAGGGCTGGATGCGGCGGGTGCGACATGGGTGGATGGTGTCAATGCCTGACCGGGGCCGGGATGCTCGCTCTGGCACTACTCGCGGGATGTTCCAGCTACCGGCCTTGGATCAACTCCCCACTGTCGAGCGCCGCCTCAGGCCTGTCCAGCGAGACTGGACCGCAGCCGCTGCCGCCGCCTGCCAACCAGCCGGTGATGATGGCGGTCACGCTGTCCGGTGGAGGTGCACGTGCGGCCGCCTTCGGCCTGGGCGTGCTGCGCGAACTGAAGGCCACCGCCTTCACGCTGGACGGCCAGCCCACCACCTTGCTCGACCACACCGCGATGATCAGCGGCGTGTCGGGAGGCAGCATCCTGGCGGCGCACTTTGCAGCTTTCGGCGACGAGACGCTCGACCGCTTCGAGCCCGACTTCCTGCTGCTGCCCGTCGAGAGCCGGCTGATCCGCGAGGCCCTGTGGCCGCAGCGCCTGTACCGGCTCACGTCGCCGTGGTACGGGCGCAGCCAGATCCTGGCGCAACGCTTTGACGAGCTCTTCCAGGGACGCACCTTTGCCGATGTGCGGCGACGCCCCGGGGCGCCCGAGCTGATGATCACGGCGACCGACCTCACCAGCGGCGCGCCATTCGACTTCACGGTGGAGCAGTTCCAGCGCATCTGCTCAGACCTCGATGCCACGCCGCTGAGCTTCGCCGTGGCCGCGTCGTCCGCCGTGCCGCTGTTGCTGTCGCCGGTCACCCTGCAGAACCACGCCGACGCCTGCCCCCGCCCGGCATCAGCGTCCGCTACGCTGGCCGCAAACCCGGAAGACCAGAGCTACCGCAGCCGCATGCTGCAGCGCACGGCCGAGGCCTTTGGCAACGCGAGGGACAAGCCCTTCATCCACCTCGTCGACGGTGGCGTGACCGACAACCTCGGCGTGAGGCTGATGTTGGACCGGATGGTGACGCTGGGCTCAATGAGCGCGAACTTTGCCGACGTCAAGCCCGGCACGATCCGGCGCCTGGTGCTCGTGACCGTCAATTCCGAGCGTGGCCTGACCGAGCGCGTGGACAAGAGCGACCGTGTGCCGACCACGACCCAGGTGCTGGAGACCCTGATCTTCGGTGCTGCATCGCGCGAGACCGAAATCACCCTGGGCCTGCTGAACGACGACACCCAGCGTTGGCGTGCCGAGATCGAACGCACCCGCGGCCAGCCGGGCAGCCCCTTCGCAGCCGATGCCGAGATCCACGTCATCAATGTCAGCCTGCATGACGTGCCTGACGACAAGATGCGCCACTCACTGCTGCGCGTTCCGACCGCTTTCACCATCGAGGCCGTGGACGTGCAAGACCTGCAGCAGGCGGGCGCGCAGGCGTTGCGTGTGTCGCCCACCTATCAGCGGCTGCTGGAATCGCTGTCCCGGCTGAGCAGCATCCCCACGGCCCGATAGTTCAGCAGGACATCCGGCGGGCTTGGGTGCGCCGGCCACCCTGCCTGGCCTGGCGATTGGTGCGCGTCGGGAAGCTGGAAGACGAGGACTTCGAGATCCAGATCATCGGCTTCGCCAAGCAGATCGGCGACACCGCTGCTCCTGCATGACCTTCCAGGCGTCGGTGCGCAGCTTCTCTTCGATCTCGGACAGTTCCCGGAAGTGGTCGATCGCCTGCTGCATGCCGCGCTTCGCCGCCTCGGACTGCTCGGCGAACTCTTCCTTGCTGAGCGGGCTTTTCAGTGCATCCTGCCATTGCGCGAGCGTCTGCTGCAGGATCTCGTTGCGGCGCTCGACCAGTGCCTTGATGTCCTCGTAGGCTTGGCGGTTCGTCTCGGCAAGGGCTTCGAGATCCCTGTGCTGCCAGTCGGCCAGCCCTTCGAACTCGATGCCCGGAACCTGGAATTTCTCGACCAACTTGCGCAGGGCGTCGAGCGAGGGAATCTCGTCCGCCGGGGGCGTTGTCGCCATGGCGGCAACAGGCTTCTTGCGGGCGGTAGCCATGGTTCTCCTCAGCCGACCTCAGCGGAGGACAGTCCGGTGCCGCGGGCGCGCAGAAGGGCGGCCACGACCAGGCCGACCAGCATCCAGGCCCCGCCGACGGCCAGGGCGACCCGGCTCATCTGCGTCAAGACCATCAGCAGGATGACGATGCCGATGAGCGGCAGGATCAGGTGCACGAACAGCCGGGGGGAGCCGCGCCTGATCCGGTAGTAGGCGATGACCGAGGCGTTCACGGCGATGAACGCGAGGATGGCGCCGAAATTCACCATCGAGGTCAGCGTGTCGAAATGGTCGGCGAAGGGGAGGGCCACCGCGATGGACAGCGCGCCGGACGCCAGGATGGCGCGATCCGGCACGCCGTAGCGGGGATGAAGATGCCCGAGGAACGCCGGCATCTGGCGATGGCTGGCCATCGAGTGCAGGACCCGCGAGACCGCAACCACCATGGGGGGCGAAATCGAGAAGGCCAGCGTCAGCGACATGGCCAGCGTCACGATCTGGGCCAGTGCCGGATCGACACGCGCCGCGAAGGCTTCGAAGCTCGCCGTGGCCAGGTCCTTGAACTCGAATCCCGCCGCCAGGTCCGCGAAGATCCAGACCTGCATGACGGCAAGCACGGCGATGGCGGCCAGCGTCGTCAGCACCGCGCGGCCCACGAGGTGGCGCTGCTCCGACCTGACCTCGCCGGTGAGGGTCGTGATGGCGTCGAAGCCCAGATAGGACATGAGGCACAGCGACGTTGCCGCCAGCACCCCCTGGCCGCTCGACGCCGGCCCCCACCAGGCACCCGCGGTGAAGACCGGCAGCCGATGGGTGTGCATGGCGTGGAGCGTCCAGCCGATCACCAGGGCCAGCGTGAGGAACTGGCCGACCAGCGTGGCGGTGTTGAACCGGGCGCCGTTCTTCACGCCGAACCAGTTCACGCCGATGTTGTACGCGGCCATGACGAGGATCCAGGCCCAGCGCGGCACGTCGGGCACGATCAGGGACATGCCGATCCCGAACAGCACGTACATCAGCGCCGGCAGCAGCAGGTAGTCCAGCAGCACCATCCAGCCGGTCAGGAATCCGATCATGTCGCCCATGGCGGCCCGGGCGTAGCCGAATGCCGATCCGCTGCCGGCGACCTCCTTCGCCATGCTGGCGTAGGAAATCGCCGTGAAGAGCAGGGCCGCGGCGCCGAGGGCAAAGGCCAGCGGAGCCGCGCCGCCGGACAGCGCCAGCGCGAATCCCCAGGTGGAGAAGGGCCCCAGCGGCGAGATGTAAGCCAGGCCATAGACGACCAGGTCCCAGTACGTCAGGACTCGTAGAAGGCGTCCAGCGCCATTGCCCAGCATTGCGTTTTCCTGCGACATCGATTGTTCCTCTTTGCAGCGAACGAGGTGGCGCCGATGGAGGCTTGCCTCTCGCTGCCAATTTGGCTCAATGTGCAGTGGCGCGCATGGGCCCACTAGGTGCCTGTCGGCCGCGTTGAGATGCGCTGAGGCCAAATTCTCGTGGTCCCCGTGTGCTGCATGTGCGCCCTCCTTGATGCAAGCGGCTTGGTGGGCGTTGCCTCGCAGTGCTGCCGTTCCTTGAAAAAGGTTGGCCAATCGACCGCTGAGTGCTGATGACCGAATGTATGCATCAGCGATAGCTAGCGTTAACCCTGTTTCTGCAACAAGGTCGCATGACCAATAATATTTTCAGGTTGTTCATGCGGATGAGGCCACCTTGATCCGAGGGGACCTAGATTGCTAGTACGACAACCCGGGCCAGCATGGGGATGGGTTAGAAGATTGGTGTGCGAATGACCAACGTTTTGCGACTGCTGGTGGCGGCTTTGGGCACCATGGCGACGGCCCTCGCTCCGGCGGCCGCTGACCAGGATTGGCCTTTGCTTGGGATCGCTCTACCACGGCGGCGGAGAGAACCGCTCCAACGACTCCCGAACCGGCGTCACCATGGCTTTCGACCTCGCGTTCCTGCGGCAAGAGGAGAACCAGTATCTGTCGGTCCCGGTCGAGACGATCAAGACCTTCCCGGAAGAAATCCAGCGTCTGCTGGGCTGGTCGCGCAGCGCGACGTTGAACGGCTGGGTCGACATGGATGGCCAGTTGGCAGAGCCCCTTGATTTGCTGAAGCGCGAGGACTTTCGCGAAGTCGGGATGTTCTGAAGGCGGGCGTACACAAAAGAAGGTGACAGATATGAACAAGCAGAATTCATCCAACGCCCAAGTCGGCATCGGGCGCAGGCAACTGCTCAAGCTCGCGAGCGCCACGGCCACCGTGACCGGCACGAGCGTGAGCACTGGGCGGGCATTTGCCGGCGGCGCAGACAAGACGGGAGAAATTCTCGACGTCGTCATCATCGGCGCCGGACTGGCCGGCCTGACCGCCGCGCGCGACCTCAAGCGCGCCGGCTGCGAGTCCTTCTTGGTGTTGGAAGCGCGTGATCGTGTCGGTGGTCGGACCTTGAATCACGACCTCGGCAAAGGGTACTTCTCGGAAGCCGGCGGTCAGTGGATCGGCCCGGGTCAGACCGCGATCGCTGATCTGGCCCGCGAGTTGGGTGTCGGCACTTTTCCCACCTACTACCGGGGAAAGTACGTGCTGCTGGCCAACGGGGTTCGCGCCACTGTTGAATTCGATGGCAGCCTGAGCACCGATCCGAAGCTGCGGCATGAACTTGAAGAGATGGCCCGGACTGTGCCGACCGCGGCGCCATGGACCGCGCCGCGCGCCGCCGAGTTCGATGCCATGTCGTATGGCGACTGGCTGGCCTCAAAGAATCTCTCAACAGAAGAGCAGTTCAATCTTTCGCTCCTCGCGCAGGCGACGACGGGCGTGCCGCCGTCGAAATTAGGGCTGCTGCATTACCTATCTCTGATCAATTCGGCCAGCAACCACTACGAACAGCTCGAGGGCATCAAGGGCGGTGCCCAAGAGTCCCGCATCTCGGGCGGATCGCAAATCCTGTCGATCAAGATGGCGGAGGCGCTGGGCGACAAGGTTCGGCTGTCGAGCCCAGTGTTGCGTATCGAGAACTGGCAGGACGGACCGGCTGCCATCCACACACCGAAAGGGGTCATCCGCGCGCGCAGCGTGATAGTTGCGCTCTCGCCGTCACTGTGTCACCAGATTGCCTTTGAGCCGCAACTGCCGGAGAAACGCCGCGAAATGCAGCGGCGTTTTCCCGCCTATGCACCAATGCGCAAGACAGCGCATGTCTACAAGAAGGCATTCTGGCGCGACAAGGGCCTGAGCGGGTTGATCACGCAGTTGAAGGGCCCAGTCCAGTGGGCCTACGACAATTCACCGGAGGATGTTTCCTTCGGCGTTATCTCGGCCTTTATCAACAACGGTGCGTTGCCATCCGACCCCAAATCCGCCGAGGCTGAACTCACGCAGATCTACGCCCAGGCGCTGGGCGAGGAAGCATTGCATCCCGTCGCTTTCTACGACCATGACTGGGGCAAGGTCGACCGCTGGTCCTTGAGCTGTACATCGCCAATACCCCCCGGCTTTCTTACCAAGTATGGCGATGTGTTGAAGCCGTCCATCGGTCGGCTGATCTGGGCGGGCACGGAAACGGCGGACATCTGGATCACCACGATGGATGGCGCCATTCGCTCTGGTCACAAGGCGGCATTGCAGGCATTGCAGGCGGTGGCCGCAAAGAGGGCTGCATGATGAATCCCACAACGAAATCGCGCAGTCGCAGCCGTTGGCTGGTCAGCCTGTCGGGTGGCCTGATCTTGGCAGCCGTTGTTATCGCCGCCCTGGTCTACGGGCCGGAGCTCTACAGCCTGTTCCAACTGGGCAGGCAGCTCGAGCAGATATCCCGCGAGAACGAGCGGCTGGGTGGTCCGTGGCCGCGTGTCAGCGACGCTTGCATTGCCTGCCACGGTTTTGAAGGTCATGCGCGCGCGCAAGGCTATCCACGTTTGGCCGGCCAGCCGGAAGCCTATATCAAGAAGCAACTCAAGGCCTTCGCCAGCGGCGAGCGCAGCGATTCGACGATGACGACGCTCGCCGTGAGCTTGTCGGAATCCGATATCGATGGCCTGGCGGCCTTCTTCGCAAAAATGGCGCCGCAGCCGAACACAACGTTCAGTGCTGATGCAGGGCGCGTGGCGCGCGGCGAAGCACTGGTCAAGACCAAGGGCTGCGTCGCCTGTCATGGCCAGCAGTTGGAAGGTAAAGATCTGAATCCGCGTCTGGCCGGGCAGGGTTACGACTATCTGGTCGATCAGCTCACGCGCTTCAAAAGTGGCGCACGCAAGGATGTCAGCGGGGCCATGCCAGCGATTGCCGCTGCTCTTTCGCAGCAGGAGATCGGGGATATGGCGAGCTACCTCGCAAGGCCGGAGCTCGCGCAAGCCGTGCCTGCTTCTAAGGCGGACTAAGTGGCATGAACCCGTGAGCACCCTGGATGATGGAAGATTCTGGGGTGTTCGGGCCGGCGCGGGTAGAGGTCGATCAATTCATTGATGGCCTTGGGCCGTGATCTCCAAGTTGCCCCGCTGTCGTCCACTGGTACCCAGGAATGCCTGCGAGCGCTGTCCAGTCCCGTGAGGGGCTGGGTGCGCCTGACGGCCCACATCAAACAGAGCCGCCGGGCTTGTCCGGCAGGCCGTTGGTCGGCGGCACTTTCGCGGGCCCGCACGCTTGTGATTGTTGTTCAAGCGGCAGGAGCCCGGCCATGGAATTGACCCTGATGCGTGAGCTCCGCCTGGCGGCGCGCCAGCGCCAGAAGCTCGTGGGCGCAGCCAGTGCCGAGAAGGACCGCCTGCACAAGGTGTTGGTCGACGCCGGGGCGCGGTTGAACGTGCTGGTCAACGACACCTGAGCACTCCCCGTCGCGCCCCAGCGCTCCGGCCTGCGTCAGGTCGGGCTCTGCCACGTGCGCCAGGAGATGTCTTCCACATTGAGCATTTGAGCCAAGCGCAGGGCTTGCCTGCGCTCCCGCATCCCCGGCGCGCCGACCTGTTCGCCCCTGTCGCCAAGATCCGAAGGCCGGCTGCAAGGTGGGTAGCACGGCGAGTAAATTTGTGTCAACTGACTAATCTGCTGGTGGAAGTACCAATGTTTGATATTGGTCAAATGAACAACGATTGAGTCATTGAGAACATTGGGGTCGGCAATGACGGATTGGACTGAGCGGCTATGTCTCACGGCGGACGACCTTTCCCTGTCCTGCTCGGAGCTCGCGACGGGCATTCAGCTGGCGCTGGAGGAGGGCGTGGACCAGCGCCTGCTGCATGACCGGATCGAGGGGGTCAGTGTGGAGCTGGATGGGCCGGCAACCCGGGTTTCCATTCGCCAGCAGTACGCCGTTCACCGCGTCATCGCGGCGGCCTGCGCGCCTGGATTCGCGTTGCGCCTGGCCAGGCGGATGCGCCTGACGGCGTATGGCATCGCGGGCTATGCCTTGCTCAGCAGCCCGAGCCTGAGCCAGGCGCTGAACATTGCCGAGGCCTATTCGCCGCTGCTCGATCTGAAGTTCCACCTGTCCGTGCGCCGGGAGCGCGGCATGGCCTGCATCGGCTTCCACCAGCGCTACGCGATGGACGAGGACATGCGGGTGCAGTGCCTGCAATTCGAAGTGGCCAAGCTGAAGACGCTGCTGGACGACGTGATGTGCGAGCCGATGCCGGTCGCCGAAGTGGCCTGCCGCCCTGGCTTCATCGGCGGGCTGGACGATCTGCGCAGCGTGATGCGCGTTCCGACGCACGTTGACGCCCAGTTGCCGGAAGGCGTGCTGGCCGAGATCCGGTTTGATGAGTCGCGCCTCGATGCCGCCCTCCCTCAGTCGCATGCCGCCACGCACACGGCCTGCGCCAGCATCTGCGATGCCCTGATGGCCGACTTCGCGATCCAGTACGACCTGGCGCGGCGGGTCCAGGACGTGCTGCGCAAGTCGACCGGCAAGCCGCCGACGCTGCCCGGCCTCGCAAAGACGCTGTGCATGTCGGAGCGGACGCTGCGCCGCCGTCTGGAAGCGCTGGACACCTCCTACAACCTGCTGCTCGACGAGGTTCGCAAGGAGCTGGCCATCGGATACGTGACCAGCACCCGGTACACGACCGAGGTCATCGCCGAGCTGCTCGGCTACAGCGATGCGGCGAATTTCCGGCACGCATTCAAGCGCTGGACGGGCGTCTCGCCCCGCAACTATTCGGGTGGTTCCTTCCTCGTCAAGGGCGACGCGGATGGTGTGCGGCCAGCACGCGCAACCCGGCCCTCGTTCCAGCCCCATCAACTGCCCAAGTTCATCGCGCATGACGGGACGCTGAACGCCGTCGCCGCCTGGCGCAGCGCAGCTTAGGGCCTGCTCTCGTAGTGTTAACAGGCCCCAATCGGAGAGTTATCAAATGAATGCACGCGACCTCGTGTCGGTCATCGCGACCTTGTCACTAATCTTTACCGGCATCTACTTCGGTATCAGGTTCCTCAAGCTCAAGAACCAGTTGCTGGGCTGGGAGTGGATCGTGCTCGGCTTTTCCGCCAGCAACATCCTTCTGGGGATCCTGTTGCAGAACGCCAGTTTCACGGCGGTCGGCTTTTTTTGCGACGCCTTTTCCAGAGGTGTCGGCTTCCCCGTGATCGCGACGCTTGGATTCGTCGAGCTGTTCAAGGGCCGCAAGTTTTCCTGGCAGTTCGACGTCGCGGCCTTCGCCGGCGGTGCGGCCTTCGCCCTGGCGGCCAGAACGGTGTGGTTGGAGTCGCCGACCCTGCAGCAGTTCTACCTGGTGGCCGGCTTGCCGTTCAATGTGTGCATGCTCTATTTCGCGGCCAGGTTGTTTGCCGTGCGCCTCGTGGGGCATGGCATTGCGATCCTCGCCGGGCTCGCTGCTCTTTGGGGCATTTCGCTCCTCGAGGGCGGCTACATCGCCTTCCCTGGTGAGGAGACCAATGTGCTTTTCAACTGGCTGACGATCGCCGAGTTCGTGTGGGCCGTGGTGTTCGCCCAGTACTTCTTCGCCTACCGCGCCTACGAGGCGGCCACCAACGGCCGGGGAATCAGCGGTGAAGCCGTCTATCGGCACAAGGGGCGTGCCGCTTCCGCTTGAGCATGGGTGTCGCGCGCCTGAGAGATCGCCTGCGACCCCCACAAGTTGCCCGGCTGAAGTTGAACGCGCGGGCCGGATCGAACTGCGTCCAGGCCTGTCCGCGCCTTCGATGCCGGCGGTCCGGTGCGTGTTGCTTCGCAGTCTCCCGGGGCGTACGCTTCGATAGAAAAATCATTGGGCATCCGACCATATTTGTGTCGATGGTCAAGAAGGTGCATAGGAAAACTAGCGTTTACCCGGTGAAATTTAAATGGTCAAATGACCAATAATGATTTCACGCTGCTGATGAGAATCAGCCCTAGAGAGGCCGAGGAGACCGATATGACGAGAGCGACGACCCAGGCCCGCATGCAAGCGGGCAGGAAGATTGCAGTACGTGTGACCCATGCGAGTCGACTTCTGGTGGTGGCCATTGGCGCCATGGCGACGGCGCTCGCTCCGGCGGCCCCCAATCAGGATTGGCCTCTGCTCGGTCGCAATGCCGACATGCAGCACAACAGTCCGCTGCAACTGATCAACGACAAGAACGTCGGCCAGCTCGGCCTGGCCTGGGTGGCCGAGATGCCGATCAAGGACGGCCTGGCCGGCAATGCGCTCGTGGTCGATGGCGTCATCTACCAGGGCGCTCCCCGCACGCAGGTGTTCGCCAACGACCTGAAGACCGGCAAGCTGCTCTGGAAGTTCGAGGCGCCGGTCAAGATGACCGATGGGCCGAGCGTCCCTCGCTGGGCATACAACATCAATCGCGGCATCGCGGTCAGCGGTGATCACGTGTTCTACGCCTCGGCGGACTGCAAGCTCTACGCCATCAACCGCAAGACCGGCGAGCGGGTCTGGGCTGTCGAGGCCTGCGACTCCTCCCAGGAGACGGGCTTCTATGCGATGACGATGGCGCCGCGCGTCGGGGGCGGCAAGGTCTTCGTCGGCAACACCTGCGGCGACACCGGCGTCGGTCGTGGTCACGTCGATGCCTTCGACGAGAAGACGGGCAAGCCGCTCTGGCGCTTCTACACCGTGCCGGACGATCCCGCGAACGGCAAGCAGAAGACGCCCGAGCTTGAGCGAGCGGTGAAGACCTGGGGCAAGGACTGGCACTCGAAGACCAATGGCTGCGGCAGCGTCTGGGACGGCATGACCTACGACGCCAAGCTCAACCAGCTCTACATCGGTGTCGACGGCCCGGGGCCCTGGGTTCCCACGATGCGGGGCAAGGGTCACGGCGACGAGCTCTACACGAACTCGGTTGTCGCGCTCGACGCGAGCACCGGCAAATACATCTGGCACTACAAGCAGACGCCGAACGACGGCTGGAACTATTCGCCGAACGCCCCGCTGATGCTGACCGAACTGCCCGTCGGCGGCAAATCGCGGCGTGTGGTGATGACGGCTCCGAAGAACGGCTTCTTCTATGTGCTGGACGCCAAGACCGGCAAGTTCCTCTCGGCCAACAACCTCGTTCCCGTCAACTGGGCGAGTGGCATCGATCCCAAGACCGGGCGCCCGATCTTCAAGGCGGATGCGCGCTACTGGGAACACAAGGACGGCAAGGCCGTGATCCTTCCGTCGACGTCAGGTGCGCACAACTGGCACGCGATGGCCTACAACGAACAGACGGGTCTCGTCTACCTGGGTGCGGCGGTGGTGCCGTCCCTGGCGGAGTTGAAGCCGGACATGATCGGTGGCCTGAGCACGCACGACTACTTCGGCTACGAGCCCGGGAATGAGAAGTACCGGCCCTATGGCGAGCTGATCGCCTGGGATCCGGTCGCTCAAAAGGCCCGCTGGCGCGTCAAGCGCGAAATTCCTTACAGCGGCGGTACGCTGACGACCGCGGGCAACCTGGTCTTCCAAGGTACGGGCGACGGCAAGTTCGAAGCGTTTGCGGCAGACACCGGCAAGCTCCTGTGGTCATTCGACACGGGGGGGGTCGGCATGGCGGCGCCGACGACCGTCACGCTGGACGGAGAGCAGATCGTCCTCATGCCGGTCGGCAACGGTGGTTCGACATCCATCGGCCAGGTCCTGACGCGCATTGCCTCGACCCCGCGAACGCTTGCGTCCCCGTCCCGTCTGCTGGCGTTCAAGCTCGGTGCGACCGCGACGCTCGCCAAGGCTGCGCCTCTCATGCTCCCGCAACCCCCACTCCCGCGGCCGGAGAACAAGGAACAGATCCACGCCGGGGCGATCCTGTGGGAGGGCAAGGGCTGCGTGTACTGCCATGGTCACGAGGCCATCAGCTCCAACGGCAACATCAAGGACTTGCGGTTCGCCTCGGCCGAAACACACGGGCTGTTCGCCGGCATCGTCATCGGCGGGCTGCGCAAGGACCAGGGCATGCCGATGTTCCAGGACATCACGATGGATGAGGTCAACGCATTGCAGGCCTTTGTGCTCGACCGCGCCTGGGCAGACCACCTCGCCGGCGCCAAGGCCAAGCATTGAGCGACGTCTGACCAGGAGGCCCGCCATGACCCATCCGCATCAGGCCGCGCTCGTGAATGGCCAGCACCTCGACTTCATCGTCATCGGCACTGGCATCTCGGGCATCGGTGCCACCTACGCGATGCACAAGCGCTTCCCTGATGACTCGTTTGCCGTGCTCGACGAGATGGATGGCTTCGGCGGCACCTGGTGGACGCACCGCTATCCCGGCGCCCGATCGGACAGCGACTGCTACACCTATGGCTACAGCTTCAAGCCCTGGGAAACCGGCCGCGCCATCGGCACGGTCGACGAGATCCGCTCCTACCTCGGCGAGTTGATCGAGGAGAACCACCTCGCGCGTCACTTCCACTACGGACACAAGCTCACGGCCGCCAAGTGGTCGTCCCAGGATCAGCGCTGGTCGCTGGAGATCACCCGCCTCCATTCGGGCGAGACGCTGACGCTGACGACGACCTTCCTCTGGATGTGCACCGGCTACTACGACCATGGCAAGGGCTACACGCCCGAGTGGCCCGGCATGGCGGACTTCAGGGGCCAGTGGGTGCATCCGCAGCACTGGCCGCAGGACCTCGACTACACCGGCAAGCGCGTGGTCGTCATCGGCTCGGGCGCCACGGCAGCCACGCTGATCCCGTCACTGGCCGACTCCGTCGCGCACGTGACCATGCTGCAGCGCACGCCGACCTTCATGTCCGCGGATTCGCCGATCCATCCGCTGGAAACCCAACTGCGCGCGCTTGACCTGCCCGCCGATTGGATACACGAGATCATGCGCCGCGCCTTCATCGCCAAGGTCGACGGCGAGGTGGAAATCTCCTTCGCGCATCCCGAGGAAATGCGTGCTGCGCTCATCGAGCAGGCGCGCGCCCTCCTGCCCGAGGGCTTCGACGTGGAGAAACATTTCAACCCGAGCTACCGCCCCTGGCAGCAGCGCATCGCGATCATTCCCGACGGTGACTTGTTCGCCGCCATCAGTTCCGGCAAGGCCTCGGTGGTCACCGACCGCATCGAGCGCTTGGATGCCACCGGGATCCAGCTGACCAGCGGCGAGCACCTGGATGCCGACATCGTCGTCACCGCCACCGGCTTCAACATGAAGATGTTCGGCGGCGTGCCCTTCTTTGTGGACGGCGAGGCGGTGGACTTCACCCAGCGCGTCAGCTACCGCGGCTTGATGATGGAAGGCATTCCCAACATGGCCTATGTTGCAGGCTACATCCGCTCGAGCTGGACGCTGCGCGCGGATCTGGTCTCCGACCTGGTGTGCCGCATTTGCGAGCACATGGAGAAGCAGGGCTACAACGTGGTGGTACCCAAGGTGCCTGCCGCGGACGCCGACATGCAGCGCCTGCCGTGGATCGACACGGAGAACGTCAACTCGGGCTACTTCATGCGATCACTGCACCTCCTGCCCAAGCAGGGTGATCGCCATCCCTGGAAGCACGGCCTGGAGTACGCCGAGGAGCGCGTTTCCTTTCCGGCTGTACAGCCCGACGAAGAAGCACTGACCTACCGCTGAGCGCCGGTGGCGCCGCGCAACATTCGATCAATCAATCAAGAGAGTCATTCCGTGTCACTCGATCTCCACATCGCCGGGGCCATGCAGATGCTGGCCGATTCAAGCGCCAAGCCCTTCCACGAAGGCATGCAGCACAGCATCGTTCGCTTCGGCGCGATGCTGCGCGGCTGACGGAGGTCAACATGGCGAGCTGGCCCGATCCGACCTCTCGTTCCAAGGAACTCTATGACCGTGGCCTGAAGGTGCTGCCGGGCGGCATCACCCGCACGATGCCCTGGCAGGAGCCTTTCCCGGTCTATGCGGCGCGCGGAGAGGGCGCCTACGTCATCGACGTCGATGGCACGCGGCGGCTCGATCTGCTGAACAACTTCGCATCGCTGATCCACGGTCACGCGCATCCCGAGGTCGTCCAGGCCGTGCGTCGCCAGGTGGGCAACGGCTCGGCCTTCACGCTGCCGACCGAGCCGGAAGTCGCCCTGGCGGAAACGATTTGCGGCCGCGCGGCGAGCTTCGAGCAGGTGAGGTTCTGCAACTCGGGTTCCGAAGCGGTGATGAGCGCCATCAAGGCCGCTCGCGCAATCACCGGCCGCCCCAAGATCGTGAAGGCGGAAGGGGCCTATCACGGCTCCTACGACTACGCCGAGGTCAGCCTCGATTCCTCTCCCGCGAACTGGGGCGGCGATCCGAACTCGGTCGGCTATTCGAAGGGCGTTCCCAAGGGCGTGACCAACGACGTCGTCGTGATCCCGTTCAACGACGTCGAGGCCGCCGAGCGCATCATCCGTGCGAACGCCGCCGACATCGCCGCCGTCCTGCTCGACGCGGCGCCGAGCTATCTGGGCTTTGTGCAAATGTCCCGGCCCTTCATCGACATGGTCGAGCGCGTGACCCGCGAGATCGGCGCGCTCTTCATCCTCGACGAGGTGATCACCTTCCGGTCCCATGTCGGCGGCGCCCAGACCCTGCTCGGCATCAACCCGGACCTGACGACCCTCGCCAAGATCATCGGCGGCGGCTTCCCCGTCGGTGCCGTCGTCGGGCGGCGGGAGTTCATGCGGGTCTACGACCACCGCGAGGGCAAGCCGGGCCTGCCGTGGAGCGGCACCTTCACGGCCAACCCCGTGTCGATGACCGCCGGCAAGGTCACGCTGGACCTGCTCGACCAGGCCGCCATCGATCGCATGGCCCGGCTCAACGAGCGGCTGGTCGCCGGATTGAACGAGGCCTTTGCGAGGTCGGGCTTCCCGGGGCAGGTCACCGGCTTTGCGTCGAGCTTCAAGGTCTACGGCCACACCCGGCCGATCACCGACTACCGCTCCGGGTTCTCGACGCCGCAGGAAGCCGACCGGGTCGCGGCGCTGCAGCGTGCCTTGACCGTCGAGGGCTTCCACATCGCACGCAACGGCAAGGGCTTCCTGTCGACGCCGATGACGGAAGCCGACATCGACGGCTTCGTCAACGTGGTGTCCGGCATCGTGGACGCCGAGCTCAGGAGAAACGTGTGACCGACTACGTCGTCGTCGGCGGCGGTTCCGCCGGTTGCGTGCTGGCGAACCGGCTCTCTGCCAATCCGGATGTCGAAGTCACGCTCATCGAAGCGGGCGGCCGGGACAGCAGCCCCTTCATCGGCATGCCTGCCGGCTATTTCCAACTGATGAAGACCGGGCAGATCGACTGGGGTTATTACACCGAGCCCCAGCAGCATCTGCTGGGCCGGCGCCTGTACTGGCCGCGCGCCAAGGTGCTCGGCGGCTGCAGCTGCATCAACGGCATGGTCTATATCCGTGGCAGCGCCACGGACTATGACAACTGGGAGGCCATGGGCAACAGCGAATGGTCGTTCAAGGATTGCCTGCCCTATTTCCTTAAATCCGAGAACTGGAATGGCCCCAACAGCGCCATCCACGGAAAAGGTGGCCCGCTGTATACCAGCCGCTACGGCGTCCAGCATCCGCTCTCCAAGGCTTTCGTCGAGGCGGGTGTTCAGGCCGGTTATCCCTACCGGGATGATTTCAATGGCGGCGAGCAGGAGGGATTCGGCCCCTGCGACAGCACGATCAAGGCCGATGGAGAAAAGGGGGTTCGATCGAGCACGGCCTTCGCCTATATCCATCCGGTGAAGGACAGAAAAAACCTCAAGATCATCACCAAGGCGCTGGCCACCCGCGTCATCGTCGAGCATGGTCGGGCGGTTGGGGTCGAGTATCTTCGCCATGGCCGCAAGCAAACCATTCGCGCAGACCGGGAAGTTCTGCTGTCGGGCGGTGCCATCAATTCGCCGCAGCTGCTGCAATTGTCTGGAATTGGTGACCCGGCGCATCTGCGGTCGGTCGGTATCGCCGTGAAGGCGGAATTGCCGGGCGTCGGACAGAACCTGCACGACCACCTCGCCGTCGGCCTGCAATGCCGCTCGACGCAACCGAATTCTCTGCTGACCTATGTGCGCCCCGTTCGCGCGGCCGCAGCGCTGGCCCACTATCTGTGGAACCAGGAAGGCCCGGGCGCCTATCACGGTGTGGAGGCGCTGGCCTTCGTCAAGAGCCAGCCCGATCTGGTCGCCCCGGATATCCAGTATCACTTCGAGATGATCATGTACCGTGAAAACGGTCGGCACATCATTCCCGAACATGGCTTCACGCCATTCCTCAATATCTCCCGCCCCAAGAGTCGCGGCTGGCTGAAGATACGGTCGGCCGACCCGACCCAGCATCCGCTGATGCAGCCCAACTATTTCTCCGATCCGGACGATATTCGCGTCTATCGCGATGGTATCCGGATAGGGCGGGACATTCTGGCGCAGAAGGCATTCGATCCTTATCGCGGCGTTGAATATGGGCCGGGCCCGCAAGCCAAGACCAACGACCAGATCGATCAATATCTGCGGGAGTGTTCAGAATCCGTCTACCACCCGGTGGGGACGTGCAAGATGGGCTTCGACGAGATGGCGGTCGTGGATGACCGGCTGCGCGTGCGCGGCGTCAGCGGCCTGCGGGTCGTCGACGCTTCCATCATGCCGAGCATCGTCAGCGGCAATACGAATGCGCCAACGATCATGATTGCCGAGAAGGCCGCCGACTTCATTATTCGAGCGGACCGCGGCAGCAGTACGGAATCACGAAATATCGAGCGCGCCAGCGCATAAGCAGACGTCGTAGCGGTGCGTGGCACCGGAAATCATCCGAGAAACAGGAGTGAAGAATGTTTGACCATGAAATGCTGATCGGTTCTGACTTCGTCGCGGGTGCGGCGGCCGCAGAACAAGTCCTCAATCCGAAAACCGGCGCTCTGTTGATCGACCTCCCGGAAGCGTCGGTGGAGCAGGTCGACGCGGCGGTCGAGGCGGCGTCCAGGGCCTTCACCGCCTGGTCGCGGACCACCCCCGCGGAGCGCTCCCGCCTGCTGCTGAAACTCGCCGATGCGATCGAAGCCGCCGCCGAGGATTTCGCGACCCTCGAAGCGCTCAACTGCGGCAAGCCGCGCATCCGCGTCTTGCAGGACGAGATGCCGGCGGTCGCCGATTGCTTCCGCTTCTTCGCCGGCGCTGCACGCACGATGCACGGCGCCGCATCGGGCGAATACGTCGCCAACCACACGTCGATGATCCGCCGCGATGCCATCGGCGTCGTGGCCTCCATCGCGCCGTGGAACTATCCGCTGATGATGGCGGCCTGGAAGCTTGCGCCCGCGCTGGCCGGCGGCAACACGGTCGTCATCAAGCCGTCGGAGCAGACGCCGCTGACCTTGCTGAGGCTGGCGAAGATCATTGCCGGCATCTTTCCTGCCGGCGTCGTCAACGTCGTCACCGGGCGCGGCCAGAGCGTGGGCAATGCGCTGATCCATCACCCGAAGGTGGCGATGGTCTCGCTGACCGGCGACATCGGCACGGGCAAGAAGGTGCTGCAGGCAGCGACGGGCACGGTGAAGCGGACCCACCTCGAACTCGGCGGCAAGGCACCGGTTATCGTCTTCGATGACGCCGACCTGGCCAGCGTCGTCGAAGGCGTCAAGGTGTTCGGCTACTACAACGCCGGCCAGGACTGCACGGCCGCCTGCCGCATCTATGCCGGCAAGAAGGTCTACGACAAGCTCGTTGCCGACCTTTCCAGCGCGGTCAAGAGCCTCAAGTTCAACCAGCCCAACGACGACGACAACGACCTGGGTCCGCTGATCTCGGCGCGGCAGCAGCAGCGTGTGGCGGCCTTCGTCGAGCGGGCGGCGGCGCAGAAGCACATCGAGGTCACCGCGGGCGGCCGCGCGGGCAGCGGCAGCGGCTTCTTCTACGAGCCGACCGTGGTGGCCGGCGCGCTGCAGGCGGACGAAATCGTGCAGCGCGAGGTCTTCGGCCCCGTCGTCTCGGTGACGCGCTTCGACGATGCGGACGAAGCCCTGCGCTGGGCCAACGATTCCGAGTACGGCCTGGCCTCGTCGGTCTGGACCCAGGACATCTCGCGTGGCATGGCCGCGGCCGCGCAACTGCAATACGGCTGCACCTGGATCAACACGCACTTCGTGCTGACCAGCGAAATGCCGCACGGTGGCCTGAAGTCCTCCGGCTACGGCAAGGATCTCTCCATGTACGCGCTGGAGGACTACACGGTCGCGCGGCACGTCATGGTCAAGCTCGGTTGAGCGCAGCCATTTCCATTGAGCGGAGACAGGCACGATGAACAAGGTCTACCCCAGCGCCGCCGAGGCGCTGCGCGGGGTCGTGAAGGACGAGCAACTGCTGGCGGTCGGCGGCTTCGGCCTGTGCGGCATCCCCGAGGCGCTGATCGCGGCGCTGCGCGACAGCGGCGTCAGGGGCCTGACGGTGATCTCCAACAACGCGGGCGTCGACGGCTTCGGCCTCGGCCAGCTGCTGGAGACGCGCCAGATCCGCAAGATGATCTCCAGCTACGTCGGCGAGAACAAGGAGTTCGAGCGCCAGTACCTGGCCGGCGAGCTGGAGCTGGAGTTCACGCCCCAGGGCACGCTGGCCGAGAAGCTGCGCGCCGGCGGCGCCGGCATCCCGGCCTTCTTCACGAAGACCGGCGTGGGCACCGTGGTGGCCGAGGGCAAGGAGCTGCGCGAGTTCGACGGTGCGACCTATGTGATGGAGCGCGCGCTTGCCCCGGAGGTGTCGCTGGTCAAGGCCTACAAGGCCGACAGGAGCGGCAACCTGGTGTTCCGCCGCACGGCACGCAACTTCAATCCGGCCTGCGCGATGGCCGGTGAGATCACAGTCGTCGAAGTCGAGCAGCTGGTCGAGACCGGCGAGATCGACCCGGACGCCGTCCACCTGCCGGGCATCTATGTGCACCGCATCGTCGTGAACGCCAAGCCCGAGAAGCGCATCGAGAAGCGCACCTTGTCCGAGAAGAAGGGAGGCTGAGCGATGGCCTGGACGCAAGACCAGATGGCCGCGCGCGCGGCCCAGGAGCTGGAAGACGGCTTCTACGTGAACCTCGGCATCGGCATCCCGACGCTGGTCGCCAACTTCGTGCCGGCCGACAAGGAAGTCTGGCTGCAGAGCGAGAACGGCCTGCTGGGCATCGGCCCCTTCCCGACCGAGGAGGAGGTGGACCCCGACCTGATCAACGCCGGCAAGCAGACGGTGACGACCATCCCCGGCTCGTCCATCGTCAGCAGCCACGAGGGCTTCGCGATGATCCGCGGCGGCAAGATGAATTTGTCCATCCTCGGCGGCATGCAGGTCAGCGAGCGCGGCGACCTGGCCAACTGGATGATCCCCGGCAAGATGGTCAAGGGCATGGGCGGCGCGATGGACCTCGTCGCCGGCGTCAAGCGCGTCATCGTGCTGATGGAGCATGTGGCGCGCAAGAAGGACGGCAGCGAAGACCTGAAGATCATGCCTAACTGCACGCTGCCGCTGACCGGCGTCGGCGTCGTCAGCCGAATCATCACCGACCTGGCGGTGATGGACGTGACGCCGCAGGGCCTGAAGCTCGTCGAGCTGGCCGAGGGCGTCACGCGTGAGCAGGTGCAGGCGAGGACGGGCGTTCCGCTGCATTGAAAAGGCGATCGGCCCGCATGAGGCGAGCCATCGGATTCACCGGGACACCGACGGCGGGCGAATGCCCGCGGCGCAGCTGGCCCGGAGTCATCGACTGCCGCGGCCATGGCCCGGGCAGGATTGCAAGGAGACGGCGATGAAGACGGTTCGACGTGCGAGTGTGTTGCTGTGGGGCCTGCTGGCCGTCGCAGCGTTCGCTGAGACGGCGTTGATCTTGGGCTTGTCTGCCGACCTGCCCGATCCCGATGCAATGGCCGCGGCTGGCGCGACGTCCGCCTGCCTGGCAAACACGCAGCAAGGCGCGGCCTTCTGCGCCCATTCGGCCTGGCAGGCGTCCAGCTACACCGGCGACGTCTCCTGGCAGGCCCTGGAAACCAGCAACATTCGAAGGAAATAGACCCATGCTTGGAAAGATGATGGGGGATCCGCTGTTGATCTCCGGGCTGATCGCCCATGCCCAGCGCTATCACGCAGACACGGAGATCGTCTCCGTCGAGACGACCGGTGGCGTGGAACGCAGCAACTGGGGCCAGGTCGAGCGCAACGCACGGCGGCTCGCGTCGGCGCTCGGCAAATTGGGTATGCAGGCCGGCGACCGCTGCGCCACCATCGCGTGGAACAACCGCCGCCACCTGGAGATCTACTTCGGCGTCTCGGGCGGCGGCATGGTCTGCCACACCATCAACCCGCGGCTCTCGCCCGAGACCCTCGTCTACATCTTCAAGCACGCCGAGGACAAGCTGCTCTTCGTCGACCGCACGTTTCTGCCCGCGGTCGCCAAGCTGGCGCCCAGCCTGCCGACGCTCAAGCATGTGGTGTTGATGGGGCCGCGCGAGGACGAGGCGCAGGCCCTGCTGCCGGGCTTGCGCTTCTACGACGAGCTCGTCGCATCCGGCGACGACAGCTACGCCTGGCCGGTGCTCGACGAGAACCTGCCTTCGTCCCTTTGCTACACGTCCGGCACCACGGGCCATCCCAAGGGCGTGCTCTACAGCCACCGCTCCACCGTGCTGCACAGCCTGGTTGGCAACAGCCCCGACGGCATGGGCGTTTCGGCGCGCGACACCGTGCTGCCCGTCGTGCCGATGTTCCACGTCAATGCCTGGGGCGTGCCCTATGGCGCCGCGGCGCAGGGGGCTCGGCTGGTGCTGCCCGGCCCCGGCCTGGATGGCGCCAGCCTGGCCGGGCTGATCGAGGACGAGAAGGTCACGGTCGCGTTCGGCGTGCCCACGATCTGGGCGGGCCTGCTTGCCGCGCTGCGCTCGCGCGGCAGCCGGCCCGCGAGCCTGAAGCGCACCATCGTCGGCGGGTCGGCGATGCCGCCGTCGATGATCGCCGCGTTCCGGGACGAGTTCGGCGTCGAGCTCGTTCATGCCTGGGGCATGACCGAAACCAGCCCCCTGGGGACGCTCAACCAGTTGCTGGCGAAGCATGAGTCATGGAGCCCGCAGGCCCAGGCCGAGCTGCGCCAGGGCCAGGGGCGCCCGCCCTACGGCGTGCAGCTGCGCCTGACCGGCGACGACGGCAGAGAGCTGCCGCGTGATGGGCAGACGCAGGGCAATCTCCAGATCCGCGGGCATTGGATCGTGGACACCTACTTCAAGGCGGAGGCCCCGGCGCTCACCACCGACGGCTGGTTCGACACCGGCGACGTGGCCACCATCGACGCCAACGGCTTTATGGTCATCCGTGATCGAGCCAAGGACATGATCAGAGCCAAGGACATGATCAAGTCGGGCGGCGAGTGGATCAGCTCGGTCGAGCTGGAGAATGCCGCGGTCGGCTGCGCGGGCGTGGCCGAGGCTGCGGCGATCGGCGTGCACCACCCCAAATGGGACGAGCGGCCGATCCTGATCGTCACTCGGCGCGCCGGCGCCGACGTGACGGAGGAGGCGGTCAAGGCCTTCTTCGACGGGAAGCTGCCCAGCTGGCAGGTGCCCGACCGCGTGCTGTTCGTGGACGCCCTGCCGCTGGGCGGCACCGGCAAGGTGCTGAAGAACAAGCTGCGCGAAACCTACGGCGACCTGCTCGTGCGCGTTTCGCCCTAGGGCCTGTGAACGCTACGGCAGTAGGCCGCGTTGTGGCCAGGAAGGCCGCGAGCAAGGCGCAAACCGCAGCCGGGCTAGCCGCCCGGCGAGGATTTGCAACGCCGCGCGCGGCCTTCCTGGCCACAACCCGAAGGGAAGGTCGTTCGCCAGGGGCCACTCCGCGTTGCACCGCTGGCCCGCATATCAATGCGGGCGGCGCGCTGCGCCTTGATTGGCCCCTGGCGAACGACCTTCGCGGTCTATTGCCGTAGCGTTCACAGGCCCTAGCCCTTTGCATTCCCAGAGATGAGCCATTGACATGCGCATTGCCGTTCCTATCGAGACCGCAGCGGGCGAAAACCGCGTGGCACTGACACCCGAGGTGGTGAAGAAACTGGTGGCCCAGGGCCACAGCGTTTGCGTCCAGGCCGGGGCGGGCCTGCGGGCAAGTGCGCCGGACGAGGCCTATGTGGCGGCTGGCGCAACGATTGGCGGCATCGACTGCCTGTCCGCTGCCGACCTCGTCCTCAAGGTACGCGCCCCCGGCGCCGACGAGCTGGCGCTGATGAAGCCCGGCACGGCCCTGGTCGGCATGCTCAACCCCTTCGACCGCGACGGCCTGGC
>BFBZ01000351.1_pt1 | contig 49437 bp, 44 predicted proteins | sample 1888401 | NCBI WGS metagenome assembly BFBZ01 (sample SAMD00112614, study PRJDB3348) | symbiont metagenome | host: Chara braunii | reverse complement strand
TGTACCAGTTCTCCGGCATCTTCTCGAGCGGTCTGACGCCGCTCGTCGCTGCTGCCCTCGTGCAAGCCTATGCACCGAACGGCGGTTGGGCGGTCGCGGGCTACTGCGTGTTCGCCGGCATCGTCAGTGCACTCGGTGCGGTATGGATCGAAAGCCTCGCCAAGCAGCGCGCGGCTTCGGGCCGTGCCTGAGAATTAGCGTAACAACCAACAGCGAACGGCCCGGAGCGATCCGGGCCGTTTTTCTTTTTAGAGCATGATCCTGAAAAATGGGAACTGGTTTTCGGAAGAGATCATGCTCAAAACAAAGTTTAGCCGAGGCTGAGTTGCGCAAGCGCGCAGGACGCGATCCGTGCGCGCTGCGAGTCTGAGCGGCTGGTGAGAATGATCGGTACGCGCGCGCCGAGGATGACTCCGGCGCATTCGCCGCCCGCCAGATACACCAGCGACTTGTAGAGAATGTTGCCGACATCGAGGTTCGGTACCATCAGGATGTCCGGATCGCCCGCGACCGGCGAGTTGATACCCTTGATGGCGGCGGATATTTTCGAGATCGCGTTGTCGAAGCCGAACGGCCCGTCGATGGTCGCGGTTCCGAATGAGCCTTGTTTGGCGCGGGCGACCAGATCGCCGGCATCGACGCTGGAGGCGATATGCGGGTTCACATATTCGACCGCAGACAACAGGCCGATTTTCGGATTCGCCACATCGATCCTGTGCGCGAAGGCGATGACGTTTTCCAGAATCGTGATCTTGTCTTCCAGCTTGGGCGCGATGTTGACCACCGCGTCGGTCAGCATCAGCGGCTTGTGATAGGCCGGAAGATCGAACCAGAACACATGGCTCATGCGCCGCGCCTGCCGCAGATTGCCTTCGCGCGAGACGACCGCGCCGAGCAATTCATCGGTGTGCTGCGAACCCTTCATCAGCGCGCCAACCTCGCCGGTGCTTGCCAGCGCCACGGCCTTGCGCGACGCCAGAATCGGATCGTCGTCGGTCTCGACGATCTTGATCCCGTCGAGACTTGCTTTCAGCGCATCCGCGCAGCTTTCGATTTTCGCGCGCGGGCCGACCAATATCGGCTCGATCACGCCCTTGTCGCGCGCGGAGAGCGCAGCACCGAGCGAATCCGCCGAGCAGGGATAGGCGGCCGCGACGGCGAGCTTGCCTTTCGCTTTGGCGCGCTCCTCCATCGCAGCGAGGCGAGGGTGCGCGTAGGTCTGTGCCGGAGAACTGTCCATCTGGATTCCGTTATTTCGCAAGCGTCGCGGCGATGTCCTGCGCTGCGCTTTCAACGATTGAAAGTTTGGTGAGCAGATCCCGATGCGGCATACGCGTGACCGGCGCCTGGATCGCAAGTGCGGCGACACAGACATTGGAGCGGCCCTTGCGCTGCATCACCGGCACCGCCAGACACGCCAGCCCGTGCATGAACTCCTCGCGGTCGAGCGCGTATCCATCGCGCCGGATGTCGCCGAGCTCTTTCAAAAAGGCCTTCTTGTCCGCAATTGTATTCTCGGTGAGCTTCTCGAACGCCGAAGCCTCGATGACGAGGTCGCGCTTGCTCGGCGGCATCAGCGCGAGAAACAGCTTGCCGCTCGCCGAGCAATAGGCCGGCACGCGCGAACCGGGCTGAAACGTGATGCGCAGCGGCCAGCTCGACTCGACGCGATCGAGGTACGAAATCTCGGTGCCGTCGAGCACGGTGAGATTGCAGGCTTCGCCGACGGTTGCGGCGACGCGTTGCAGAATTTCGTGGCGCACTTTTCCGGTGACGCGATTGGTCAGGATGGCGAATGCGATCTGCGACGCGCGCGACGCCAGCTCGAAATGACGGCCGCCCGGCGTGCGCTGGACGAGGCCGGCAGTTTCGAGCGCGCCGAGCCAGCGATGCACCGTGGGCTTTGGGACGTTCACCAGCGACGACAGTTCAGCCAGCGTCGCCGGATGCTGGAGACCGGCCATCGCTTCGACAATGCCAAAAGGCTTCATTCCGCCTGCGAGATCGTTCATGCTGGGAAATATACACCAATATTCCGAAAAATGAAACAAAAAAAACAAAAAACCGAAAAATTCGTTGCATCTGGCTTCGGGCCATGTAATTTCCCGCCAGAAATTCAGCCGCGAAATAAAGGGTATCGGTCATGAAGATGACGACGGAAGAAGCGTTCGTAAAAGTTTTGCAGATGCACGGCATCGAGCATGCATTCGGGATTATCGGCTCGGCGTTCATGCCGATCTCCGATCTGTTTCCGCAAGCCGGTATCACCTTCTGGGATGTCGCGCACGAGACCAACGGCGGACTGATCTGCGACGGCTACACGCGCTCGACCGGTAAGATGGCGATGGCGATCGCACAGAACGGCCCCGGCATCACCGGCTTCGTCACGCCGATCAAGACCGCATACTGGAACCACACGCCGATGCTGCTGGTGACGCCGCAGGCGGCGAACAAGACCATCGGGCAGGGCGGCTTTCAGGAAGTCGAGCAGATGGCGCTGTTCCGCGACATGGTCTGCTATCAGGAAGAAGTGCGCGATCCTTCGCGCGTGCCGGAAGTTCTCAACCGCGTCATTTTGAAAGCCAAGCGTCTGTCGGCGCCCGCGCAGCTCAACATCCCGCGCGATTTCTGGACCCAGGTGATCGACGTCAATTTGCCCGCCATCGTCGAGTTCGAGCGTCCTGCGGGCGGCGAGCATGCGATTGCGGAAGCGGCGAAGCTGCTTTCCGAGGCAAAGTTTCCCGTCATTCTGTCCGGCGCGGGCGTCGTGCTCGCAAACGGCATGAAGGCGTGCGCGGCTCTGGCTGAGAAGCTCGATGCGCCGGTGTGCAACAACTACCAGCACAACGATTCATTCCCCGGCGGCCATCGTCTTGCGGTCGGCCCGCTCGGCTATAACGGCTCGAAGGCTGCGATGGAATTGGTCGCAAAGGCCGATGTCGTGCTCGCGCTCGGCACCCGCCTCAATCCGTTCTCGACGCTGCCGGGTTACGGCATCGATTACTGGCCGAAGAACGCCAAGATCATTCAGGTCGACATCAATCCGGATCGCATCGGCCTGACCAAGCCGGTCGCGGTCGGCATCTGCGGCGACGCAAAGCTCGTTGCCGAAGCGATCCTCGCGAAGCTCGGTCCGAACGCAGGCAACGCCGGCCGCGACGATCGCAAGGCGCTCGTCCATTCGACCAAGTCGAAGTGGCTTCAGACTCTCTCCAGCATGGATCACGAGGACGACGATCCGGGCACCAACTGGAACGAGGAAGCGCGCAAGCGCGACAAGGACCGCATGTCGCCGCGTCAGGCATGGCGCGCGATTCAGGCAGGTCTGCCGCGCGATGCGATCATCTCCAGCGACATCGGAAACAACTGCGCCATCGGCAACGCCTATCCGACCTTCGATGAAGGCCGCAAATATCTCGCACCCGGTCTGTTCGGCCCGTGCGGCTACGGCTTCCCCGCGATCATCGGCGCGAAGATCGGCAATCCCGACACGCCATGCGTCGGCTTTGCCGGCGACGGCGCGTTCGGCATTTCCATGAACGAAATGAGCTCGGTCGGCCGCGAGGAATGGCCGGGCATCACCATGGTCGTGTTCCGCAACTATCAGTGGGGCGCCGAGAAGCGGAATTCGATTCTCTGGTACGATAACAATTTCGTCGGCACCGAACTCGATCCGCATCTGAGCTACGCCAAGGTCGCGGAAGGCTGCGGTCTCAAGGGCGTCACCGTGAAGACGCAGCAGGAACTGACCGACGCGCTGCGCGAATCCTGCGAGGCGCAGAAGAAGGGCACCACGACCTTCATCGAAGTGCTGCTCAATCAGGAACTCGGCGAGCCCTTCCGCCGCGACGCGATGAAGAAGCCTGTTAAGGTCGCAGGCATCAACCGCGCCGACATGCGGCCGCAGAAGGTCGGCTGATCGATCAATCAGAAAATCGCCTAATCAACTGAGGAGCGCCGGCACCCCACATGCCGGCGCTCTTTTTATGTGGACCTCGGAGCGGTTTGTCCTGTTCAATTCCGGCGTGGACTTGCAGAGGAGGTTGTCATGTCCGATCACATCGATCCGACCAAGGAAGTGTTCGCCGCGTTTCGCGACAACGACCGCCCCGGCCCCATCCACATGCTCAATCTCGTTCGCCTGCACGCCAAGGCGAAGTATCCCGACGGGCGCGATGTGTCGGGTGCGGAAGCCTACCAAAGCTACGGCCGCGAAAGCGCGCCGGTGTTTCAGCGGCTTGGCGGCAAAATCGTCTGGCAGGGAAAATTCGAGCTGATGCTGATCGGCCCCGCACAGGAGCGGTGGGACCATTGCTTCATCGCGGAGTATCCGTCGGTCGCAGCCTTCGTCGAAATGATCCGCGATCCGGTATACCGCGAAGCCGTGAAGCATCGTCAGGCGGCTGTTGAAGACTCGCGGCTGATCCGCACCGCGCCGATGAAGATCGGAAAGACGTTCGGAGAGATTCCGAAGTGATTGCTCACCGGCGCATGGGATTGACAACGTATCGTCAGGAGCGGAAAGTTCAGACACGGGGAAGCGATCTCCCCGTCAGGCGACATGCCCAAGAATCGCGTCCAACTCATTGCAAGGACGCGCCATGTCTGTCTTCAACAAGTCATCGCAAAATCGACGGCCGAGAGTAGCAATCGTTTGGCGCGGCGACGCCGAGGTCAGGCGTACCGCAACTCCGCAGAACAATCGTTTCAAGCGCATTTTTGAGGAGCTTGAGGCCGCAGGAATTTCCGCGCTGCCCGTCGTCTTTGACGAAGCCTTCGCCGATTCTGTACGGGAGCAACTTCTGGCAACCGACGGCGTGCTGGTATGGGTGAATCCGCTTCAGGACGGCAAGCCGCGGCATCTATTGAATGCGATGCTCGAAGAGGTCGCAGCGAAAGGCCCGTGGGTCAGTGCTCATCCCGGCATTATCAACTTGATGGGTACGAAAGAAATTTTGTTCCGCACCAAGCATTTTGGATGGGGCACGGATACAAATCTCTACAGATCGTACACGCAACTGCGTGACGAGTTTCCCGGCGTATTGTCAACGAAAGGCCCGCGCGTTCTCAAGCAGGCGCGTGGAAATGACGGCTATGGAGTCTGGAAAGTCGAACTTGTCGCTCCGGCAGCACGAAACGTCCGCGTCGTGGAGGCGTCCGACGGCGTCTACAGCGAAACCTCTCTCGATCATTTTCTGACGCAATGCGAAGCATATTTCGGGCAAGACGGGTTCATTGTCGACCAGCCGTTTCAGGATCGGGTGATCGACGGAATGGTTCGTTGCTATGTGGCGGGCGACAGGGTCGCCGGCTTCGCTCATCAGTACCCGAAAGGTCTGCTGCCGAAAAACCACCAACGGCCTCATGCGGACAAGCTCATGTTCGGTCCCGACAAGAAGGAATTCGCTAGCCTGCGCCAACAAGTCGAGAATGAATGGGTACCGCAGATGATGGCAAAGCTCGGTATCGACAAATCGTCAATGCCCGTGATCTGGGACGCGGATTTTCTTTACGGCCCGCGAACTTCGGCAGGTCAGGACACATACATCCTATGCGAAATCAACGTCAGCTCGGTATTTGCCATCCCTGACGAGTCGCCGCGCGAAATCGCTCGCGTCGCTGCGGAGCGGCTTGGGCTTTCTTGACGGCAGATGCCGGACGCTCCTCGTTCAAATCTTGTGCCGCATGTGGTCGCCGTGAAGCGGCCACAGCCGGTCCATCACGAAATAGGTGAACGAGGTGGACCAGGCGATCAGAAACAGTCCGTTGATGCCTTCGACGCCTGAAATCAGCCGCAGCGCGCCCAGGGGATAGACATCGCCGAGACCGAGGGTCGAATACGACGTCGCGGAAAAATACAGAAAGTCGGCGAAACTGTCGTGAAGCTGGCCCTTCAGCGAACCCAATCCGGCAAGATCGATCAGCAGGTAAGCGACCGCATACATCCAGACTTCAATCGTATGCGCCGCAAAGCAGCCCACCACAACGAACAGCACTTTCAATCTCACCGCGAACTTCAGTTTGGGAATGAGCAGGGACAGAACCCGCAGCGCCTCGTAGTGCACGACAAACGAGACGATCACCAGCAGTCCGGCGAGGGTCAATGCGACGAGCATGATGCGCTCTCTCTTGAATGGCTCAATGGCTAGCGTTTTAGAAGTGAGCCTTTCCACCCGCAAGGCCCGCGCGGTTCGCTCTGTTTCACAGCTTGCAAGTGCGGCGGGCGATGCCGATTGATCTGCATCAACGCTGTCGCGGGGCGCGCGCAAGCCGGGCCGGCGCTATTGCCGTCGGGTAGTAACCGTCACCCGATCCATCGAGGTTAACGGGCGTTTTCGGGATTGCTCCATACCGGATCGCGATTATGCTCTGGGCCGGTCGGGTTGTTTGAGTGTTGCGTTGCTCCCATGATTGAATTGACCGGACGTCAGGCTGAAATTCTCAATATCGCACGCGCGTCGGGGCGCGTGACGGTCGAAGATTTGGTGCGCCGCTTCGACGTGTCGGCGCAGACCATCCGCAAGGATTTGAACGATCTGTGCGACCGTCGCTCGCTGACGCGCGTGCATGGCGGCGCGATCATCGCTTCCGGCATCGAGAACGTCGCTTACGAAGCGCGCCGGTTCGTCGCAGCCGAGGAAAAGAGGGCGATCGGAGCGGCTGCGGCGGCGATGATTCCAAACGGCAGCTCGCTGTTTATCAATATCGGAACGACGACCGAGGAAGTCGCAAGCGCGCTGACCTCGCATGAGGATCTGCTGGTCATCACCAACAACCTCAACGTCGCGATGCTGCTCTATCGGCATCCGCGCATCGAAGTGATCGTCGCGGGCGGCGCGGTGCGCCGCGCGGACGGTGCCGTGATCGGTTCGACCGCGAACAACCTCATCACACAGTTCAAGGTGGACTACGCCATCATCGGCGCCTCGGCGATCGACGCCGAAGGTGCGCTGCTCGATTTCGATTATCGCGAAGTGCAGGCCGCACAGGCGATCATCGCGAACGCGCGAAGCGTGATGCTGGTCGCCGACAGCACGAAGATGCGGCGCAGCGCCCCGGTTCGCATCGCCCATATCAGCCAGATCCAGACCTTCGTCACCGACATCGCATTGCCGGCGGGCCTGCGAACGATCTGCGACAGTCGCGGCATCGATGTGATCGAGGCGATGCCGGACAAGCCGGTTGATGCGGGGTGAATTTTCTCGCGCGTCATTTGCTTGCGAAGCGAGGCGGGGCCGGTGAGGCGAGGTGGCGGATAGCGCCCTCCGGATTCGATTTTCAGCGCGACGATTCTACGGACAGCGCGTCCGGATTCATTTCGGGTCTATGACCGGTGCCGACGGTCTTCGACCGGGTCTGCTTTGTCCTCGCGCGCACCCGTTTTCAGGGCCGTGTGACGTGATGTTGGCTTCGCGCGAGCGTCACGCTGCGTGTGAAGTTTTGCGCCGTTTCGCCGCGTTTTCTCCCTTCGATTCCAGGTCCGTCACCATCTCGCCCCGGTTCTGCCATTGCGGCTGACTTGCGGTTTTTCCTCATTTGAAGCCCCTTGCTTTCGCTTTTCGTTGTGCTCTAATCAAAAACGAAAGCGAAATCGCTGAAAACGAATACAGCGAACGCCGGGGAAGCGCATTGGGACAGGTCTACGACCTCGCTATTATTGGCGGCGGGATCAACGGCTGCGGCATCGCCCGCGACGCCGCGGGTCGTGGTAATTCCGTTTTCCTCTGTGAAATGAACGACTTGGCCAGCGGTACATCGTCTTGGTCGACCAAGCTGATCCACGGCGGCCTGCGCTATCTGGAATATTACGATTTCCGTCTGGTCCGCGAAGCCCTGATCGAACGCGAGGTGCTTTGGCAGATCGCACCCCATATCATCCGCCCGCTGCGCTTCGTCCTACCACATCATGCGGGTTTGCGGCCCGCCTGGCTGTTGCGGCTCGGTCTGTTCATCTATGACCATCTCGGCGGCCGCCACCTATTGCCGGCCGCGCGCTCGGTCGATTTTCGCCGCGACGAGACCGGACAACCCCTTGTAACCGGACGGTTTTCTCGCGGGTTCGAGTATTCCGACTGTTTCGTCGATGACGCGCGGCTTGTCGTCTTGAACGCACGCGACGCTGCCGATCGTGGCGCAACCATCAGAACACGCACGAAAGCGATCAGCGCCAGAACAGACGGAAATCATTGGAGTATTTCGCTCCAGGACACTGTTTCCGGGGCGCAGACGTCGATTGAAGCGCGCGCACTCGTCAACGCCGGCGGCCCGTGGGTCGAGGAAGTGCTGAGCGGCCGCGTTGGAATCAATGCCAAAGCGAAAGTGCGCCTCGTTCAAGGCTCTCACATCGTCGTACCGCGTCTGTATGTCCATGATCGCGCTTACACATTTCAAAATGCGGATGGCCGCGTCGTCTTCGTCATTCCTTATCAGGACGATTTCACGCTCATTGGCACCACCGATCGCGACTACGACGGCGATCCTTCCAAGGTAAAGGCTTCCGCCGAGGAGATCGCCTACCTCTGTGAGTCGGTGAACGACTATTTTGCAAAGAAAATAAAGCCGGATGATATCGTTTGGGCCTATGCAGGGGTGCGCCCGCTCTACGACGACGGCGCCAGCGATGCGAAATCCGCCACGCGTGACTATGTCTTTGAATTCGATACTCCGGGCGGATTGCCGCTGCTTTCGATTTTTGGCGGAAAGATCACAACTTATCGCCGGCTAGCCGAGGAAGCCCTTGAGAAACTCTCGCCATATTTGAATGGAGAAAAAGCGGCCGAGGGCTGGACCGCTCAAGCTGCATTGCCGGGCGGTGATCTCGACGTCTCCGCAATACCCGCGCTCGCCGATGAGCTGAATCGCAAGTTTCCGTTTCTTTCTCGGTCCTTCGCCACACGCCTCGCGCATGCCTACGGCACGCGGGCACATCGCGTTCTTGGAAACGCTTCCAGCGTCGGCGACCTCGGGCAACTGTTCGGCGACACGCTTTCCGAGCGCGAAGTTCGATACTTGATAGCTCATGAATTTGCATCGAACGCCGAAGACATCGTCTGGCGACGATCGAAACTCGGCCTGCGCCTGACAAAAAGCGAAATCGCCGGGCTAGCCGAGTGGATGGCGAAGAATGGCATCTTCATGGACAGCGAACCGCTAAGCGTGGGAGGCCGCGCATGAGCGTCGCCCTCGACCATGTCTCGCGCGAAGTGAACGGTGTGTCCTGGATTCAAGATCTGTCCCTGAGTCTTGAACGCGGAACATTGAACGTGCTTCTGGGGCCAACCCTTTCCGGCAAGACGTCCGTGATGCGGTTGCTTGCGGGTTTGGACAAGCCGACATCGGGACGAATTCTCGTCGATGGAAATGACGTTACGGGTCGCGATGTTCGCAGGCGTTCCGTCGCCATGGTTTATCAGCAGTTCATCAACTATCCCACGCTGACAGTGTTTGAGAACATCGCGTCGCCGCTTCGGGTGCAGGGAAAGTCGCGCGACGAAATCGATGCGCGTGTCGCCGATGCGGCGAAGTTGCTGAAGCTTGAACCGTATCTCAATCGCACGCCTATGCAGTTGTCGGGAGGGCAGCAGCAGCGAACCGCAATTGCGCGGGCATTGGTCAAGGGTGCCGATCTTGTGCTGCTCGATGAACCGCTTGCCAATCTCGACTACAAACTCCGCGAGGAATTGCGCGTCGATCTTCCGCGTATCTTTGAAGCGTCCGGCGCGATATTCGTCTATGCGACGACGGAGCCATCCGAGGCCTTGCTGCTCGGCGGCAATACGACCTGCATGTTCGAGGGCCGCGCCTTGCAGATTGGAGCGACACCGAGTGTGTACCATCGTCCGAATACGGAGCGGGTAGCTGAGGTTTTTTCCGACCCGCCGCTCAATACGGTGGAGATTGAAAAGAAGAACGGATCGATCGTCTATTCGGGCGGAGAAACGGCACCGGCTGCTGGCCTCTATGAAGGATTGCAGGATGGTCGCTACAGAGTCGGGTTTCGAGCACACCAGATGCAGGTGGCCAGCCGAACCGGCGATCGTCATTCGTTTGCGACGACGGTGAGCGTTACCGAGATTACCGGCTCGGAGAGCTTCGTACATCTCAAGCGAAATGGTTACAATTGGGTCGCTGTTCTACAGGGTATCCATGAGTTTCTTCCCGGACAGCATCTGGAAGCTGTCCTCGATCCACGCGATCTCTTTGTATTTGATTCAACTGGCCGGCTCGTTGCCGCGCCAACGGCGATGTGAGGCACCATCTCATGGCCCGCATTGACCTCGTCGATCTTGCTCACTCGTATGGCGGCGCATCCGCTACAACGGAATCGTATGCGCTCAAGCCGATGACGATGACGTGGCGGCAAGGCGGCGCTTATGCGCTTCTCGGTCCTTCCGGATGCGGCAAAACAACCTTGCTCAATATCATTTCGGGAATTGTGACGCCGTCGCATGGTCAGGTTCTTTTCGATGGCAAGGACATCACGCCATTGTCCACGCGCGAACGCAATATCGCGCAGGTGTTTCAGTTTCCCGTGATCTACGACACCATGACTGTCCGGGAGAATCTTGCGTTCCCGCTTAAGAACCGAAGCCTGCCGCGCACGAGCATCGAAACGCGCGTGGCGGAGATTGCGAAGTTGCTTGATCTCTCGCCATTTCTTGACCGCAGGGCGGTGAGGCTGAGTGCCGACGCAAAGCAGAAAATATCGCTCGGCAGAGGATTGGTGAGATCTGATGTTGCCGCCGTTCTGTTCGACGAGCCGCTGACGGTAATCGATCCCAACCTGAAATGGGAATTGCGGTCGAAGCTGAAAGCACTGCATCAGGCGCTCGATCTGACGATGATCTACGTCACTCACGATCAAACTGAGGCGCTTACGTTCGCCGATACCGTCGTCGTGATGCACGATGGACGCGTGGTTCAAAGCGGGACGCCAGAAGAGCTGTTTTCCAAACCCGCACATACCTTCGTTGGATACTTCATCGGCTCGCCGGGGATGAATATTGTACTAGCTGAAGTCAAGGGAAAGAGAGCACTGATCGGCGGGCATGCCATCGGTCTCGACAAGGCGTATGACAGTCTTCCGCTCGGCGCTAAAATCGAAATCGGTGTTCGGCCCGAGTTCGTGAGTGTCGCAACGCCGTCGCCTGAGTTGTTGTCGGCGAAAATCGACAGAATCGACGATCTCGGCCGTGTTCGTTTTGCACGCGTTCGTATTGGTGACGTGAAGTTTGCAGCACGCGTGCCTGCCGGGTTTTCAGTGTCAGATAGCGAAGCCGGCCTCATTTTCGATCCCGCGCACATTCACGTCTATGCAGACAGCGTTCTGGTCGAGGGGCGCGCCTGATGGAAAAGACGCTCAACAACAAAGCGTGGTTTCTGGTGCTGCCGGTGTTTCTCATCGTGGCCTTCTCGGCGGTGCTGCCCTTGATGACCGTTGTGAACTATTCCGTCCAGGATACGTTCGGTAACAATCAGTTCTTCTGGAACGGCGTAGGCTGGTTCAAGGAGTTGCTCGATCCATCGACTGACCTCGGCGGGCGCTTTCTCGAATCGCTCGGACGCAATCTGCTGTTCTGCGCAATTATCCTCGCGATTGAAGTGCCGCTCGGCATTGTGGTTGCACTCTCGATGCCGCGCGAGGGATGGGGCGTGGCTGTGTGCCTCGTCATTCTGGCGCTCCCGCTTCTGATTCCATGGAATGTGGTCGGAACGATCTGGCAAATCTTTGGCCGGCCTGACATCGGCCTGATGGGCTATGCGCTCAACAAGATTGGGCTCGACTATAACTACGTGTCCAACAATCTGGACGCGTGGGCGACTGTCGTGACCATGGACGTATGGCACTGGACAAGCCTGGTGGCGCTCTTGTGCTACGCTGGCCTGAAATCGATACCTGACGCGTACTATCAGGCGGCGCAAATCGACGGCGCGTCCCGCTGGGCGATCTTCAAGGCAATTCAGCTGCCGAAGATGAAGCGAGTCTTGCTGATCGCGGTGCTGCTACGCTTCATGGACAGTTTCATGATCTATACCGAGCCGTTCGTCGTGACCGGCGGGGGGCCCGGAAATTCGACGACATTCGTGTCGATCGAGCTTGTGAAGATTGCGCTCGGACAATTCGATCTCGGCAAGGCGGCTGCGCTGTCGCTCGTCTACAATCTCATCACGATTATTGTTTGCTGGGTCTTCTACACCGTGATGACGAATGCGGGCGCGGAGCGTCAAGGCAAGGAGGGCGCAGCATGACGCATTCCATTCCAGGCCGCCGCATCATTCTCGTGCTGTTCCTGATCTTTCTTCTGCTGCCGATCTATTGGCTCGTCAACATGAGCTTCAAGACCAACAATGAGATCGTTACGACGATGACGTTGTGGCCGCATCGGCCGACGATAGAAAACTACATGCGGATATTCACCGATGAAAGCTGGTATTCCGGCTACATCAACTCGCTGAAATATGTGCTGATAAATACCGTCATCTCGATCTCGTTCGCGCTTCCTGCGGCTTACGCGTTCTCGCGCTATCGTTTCCTCGGCGATAAGCATTTGTTCTTCTGGCTGCTGTCGAATCGGATGGCGCCGCCCGCAGTCTTTGCCTTGCCGTTCTTCAATCTTTATTCGGCGATCAATCTGTTCGACACGCCGTGGGCGGTTGCGCTGGCGCATTGTCTCTTTAACGTGCCGCTCGCCGTCTGGATTCTCGAAGGTTTCGTGTCCGGTGTGCCCAAGGAGATCGATGAGACGGCATTCCTGGATGGGTACTCGTTCCCGCGATTCTTCGTCAAAATACTGATGCCGCTGATAGCGAGCGGGATCGGTGTCGCGGCGTTTTTCTGTTTCATGTTCTCCTGGGTCGAACTGCTGCTCGCCCGGACGCTGACATCGGTGAACGCAAAACCGATTTCTGCGGTGATGACCCGTACCGTTTCAGCGGCGGGAATGGATTGGGGACTGCTAGCGGCTGCCGGCGTACTCACCATCATCCCCGGCGCCCTCGTGATCTGGTTCGTTCGCAACTACATCGCGCGCGGCTTCGCGCTCGGCAGGGTGTAGGAGCGGCGCATGGAAAACATCGCATGGATGGCCTGGACGCTGCCGACCGCGATTTTCTTCGGTCTTTTGATCGCGACGCTCGGCGTCATGACATGGCTTGCGGCTGCGTATCCGGAAGCCGAGCGTGTTGGAATTCTGCGAATCCCGACGACGCGCGGCGATCGTTTGTTCATTTCACTGATCGCCGCCGCCGTCATCCATCTTCTCTGGATCGCTTTCTTCGGCACAGAATCTCTTTTCACGATCCCGATTGGCGAGGAAGGAATTGAATTTTCGAGCCTGTGGCTCGCAACCGTAATTTCGCTTGTTTCAGCCGCCGCGATTTTTCGTGCCGTCTGAATGGCGAATAAGAGCAGATCCGGAAAAACCGGGCCTGAAGTTTGTTTTGTCGCTGCAACGGAGGAATCAAACATGCGACACTTAGCGAGAAGGACAAGTCCTTTAGCCGGGACTCGTTTTCTGACCATGACGAGCGTTGCCGCGCTTTTGGCGGCAACTATGTCGATCGTGTCACCTGCATCCGCAGACGATGCGACGGCGCAGAAGTGGATTGACACTGAGTTTCAACCATCGACCTTGTCCAAGGCCGATCAGTTGAAAGAACTTCAGTGGTTTGCAAAAGCCGCTGAACCCTTCAAGGGAATGGAAATCAACGTCGTCTCGGAAACGCTGACGACTCATGAGTACGAGTCCAAGACGCTGGCTAAGGCGTTCACGGAGCTGACCGGCATCAAGGTCAAGCATGACGTCATCCAGGAAGGCGACGTGGTCGAGAAACTGCAGACTCAAATGCAGTCGGGAAAGAACGTGTATGACGGTTGGATCAACGATTCCGATCTGATCGGCACGCATTTTCGATACGGTCAGACTATTGTGTTGTCTGACTACATGAAAGGCGAAGGTAAAGACGTCTCGGATCCGATGCTCGACGTGGATGATTTTATTGGAAAATCCTTCACGACCGCGCCGGACGGGAAGCTTTATCAGTTGCCGGACCAGCAATTCGCAAACCTTTACTGGTTTCGGTACGACTGGTTTACGAACCCCGACTACAAAGCCAAGTTCAAGGCGAAGTACGGTTATGAACTCGGCGTTCCGGTGAATTGGTCAGCTTATGAAGACATCGCCGAATTCTTCACCAACGACATCAAGGAAATCAACGGCGTCAAGGTCTATGGTCACATGGACTACGGCAAGAAGGATCCATCGTTAGGATGGCGCTTCACCGACGCGTGGTTGTCGATGGCAGGCAACGGCGACAAGGGTATCCCGAACGGCCTGCCTGTCGATGAATGGGGTATCCGTATGGAAGGCTGTCGTCCCGTCGGCTCATCCGTCGAACGCGGCGGCGATACCAACGGTCCAGCGGCGGTCTATTCGATCGTCAAATATCTCGACTGGATGAAGAAGTATGCTCCGCCGCAGGCGCAAGGCATGACGTTCTCCGAGTCGGGACCGGTGCCTGCTCAAGGTGCAATCGCGCAGCAGATCTTCTGGTACACGGCCTTCACCGCCGACATGGTGAAGCCGGGGCCGGTGACGAATGCCGATGGCACGCCGAAGTGGCGCATGGCTCCATCGCCGCACGGCGCGTACTGGAAGGACGGCATGAAGCTCGGTTATCAGGACGCCGGTTCGCTGACGATCCTGAAGTCCACGCCGCCCGATCGCCGCAAGGCAGCCTGGCTCTATCTGCAGTTCATCGTGTCCAAGACGGTTAGCCTGAAGAAGAGCCATGTCGGCCTCACATTCATCCGTGAGTCCGATATCTGGGACAAGTCCTTTACCGAGCGGGCGCCCAAGCTCGGCGGTTTGATCGAGTTCTACCGTTCGCCAGCTCGCGTGCAGTGGACGCCGACCGGCAACAACGTTCCGGACTATCCGAAGCTGGCTCAATTGTGGTGGCAGAACATCGGCGATGCGTCGTCCGGTGCGAAGTCGCCGCAGGCCGCGATGGATTCGCTTGCGGCTGCGCAAGATTCGGTGATGGAGCGCATCGAGAAATCGGGCGTGCAGGGTGCCTGCGGACCGAAGCTCAACAAGAAAGAGTCGGCTGAGTTCTGGTTTGCCAAGGCTGAGAAGGACGGCACTATCGCTCCCCAGCGCAAGCTGGCGAACGAGAAGCCGAAAGGCGAAACCATCGACTACGACGCTCTCATCAAGTCGTGGCCGGCGTCACCGCCGAAGCGCGCGTCGAACTAAAACATTACGTACAAAAATGAGGGCCGCGCAGGTTGCGCGGCCCTCAACTTTTGAAGCCCCACTTTGCTGTAAAAAGTCTGTGGCCCGTTCCCGTCGACTGTCATAAAACTGTCATATAGCGTGGCGTCGTGCGATATGGCTTTGATATATGTCGGCTGGTAGCTTGAGCCCATTAGGAAGAGGTGAGTACCGCGATGTCCAAGATTCAAAAGAAAATCGATGCTTTGCTCAAGCGTGTTCGCAAGCTCAACGAAAAAATCAAAAAGTTGAAATCGTCAAAGGCAAAGAAGAAGAAAAAACCGTCGAAGTCTTCGGCAAAGAAAAGCAAGACGGCGTCGAAAAAGAAACGCCGGGCATCGAGGAAGCGAACAGAAAAATCTCGCTCGCAATCGGGCGGTTCGAGTCCATCTCAAATTTCGACGACAACGGCGAGTCCGCCAGCCGACATCGGCAGAATCTCATAAATTCCGCCTCTAACTTCCAATATGGCTAACTTTCCGGCGGCGGCACAAAGCAGAGAATTCCCGCTTCGGGCGTGAAGCACAGCACGGCCTTTCCTGTGGGGTTGTCACGGTTTTCGAGAATTCGCTCCGCAGGGACGCGAAGCCAGAAGACTGCGGAGATATTCCACGACTGGTCGATTCTGACTTCGTAGCCCTGATTGTCGTGTCTGACTTCGGCGGGTCGGCAATCGGAAATCGAGCAGCATTCTGCTCCTGTCTCTGGCTGCCTCAGACTTTTGAACCAGGGGGCCATCGCCGGATCGGCGTTGTCGGGCGGTAGCGCGAAGGTCGGAATGCTGAACAGCACGAATGCCGTTGCTGCTGTGAGGATTGTTCGCACTTTAGCCTCCGCGCGGAGAACCAGTAGGTAGGGGGTTCGCTATCTATCCACTACAATAGGCGACTGCATTTGGTCTCAGTCAGGCACTTGCGTTTAGGATGTAGCCCGCTTGAGTGAGCGCGGTTTCTTTGTCCCACGATCCTGAAACCATTCTTCAAAGCGACGAACCGCGACAAAGAACGTGGGTACGAAGAGAACAGCCAGGCAAGTCGAAGCTATCATACCGCTAAAGACCGTGATGCCGATGGATTTTCGCGCGCTTGCGCCGGCTCCGCTCGCAAGCACAAGCGGCACAACGCCGAGAATGAACGCAAATGACGTCATGAGGATCGGCCGGAAACGCGCCCGGGCTGCCCCGACCGCAGACTCGATCAGCGGTTTGCCGTCGCGCACATGAAGTTCAATCGCCACTTCAACGATAAGAATCGCGTTTTTTGCCGAAAGTGCGATCAGCAAAATCAGTCCGATCTGCGTGTAGAGATTATTTTCGATCCGCAGTCCGCTAAGGACGAGCATGGGTCCAAGGAGCGACAGCGGCACCGCAAGAATGACGGAAATAGGCGCAAACCAGCTTTCGTATTGTCCGGCCAATACGAGATACACGAGCAGCATGGCAAGACCGAACACATAGTAGATTTGATTGCCGACGGTCTTCTCCTGATAGGACATCGCCGTCCAGTCGTAGCCTGTGCCCGCCGGCAAAGTTTTGTTGGCGATCTGCTCCATGATCGTCATTGCCTGTCCTGAGCTGAAACCTTGCGCGGGCAAACCGATAATGGTTGCGGACGGATAGAGATTATAGAGGCTGATGAGCGATGGCCCGACCGTCGGTGTAATTCTTGCGAGCGTACCGAGCGGGATCATCTCGCCTTGCTGGTTGCGTACCGTGAGATTCTCGATGTCCTTCGGCGTCAGGCGATATCGCGCGTCCGCTTGCGCATAAATTTGGAACGTGCGTCCGAATTTGTTGAACTGGTTGACGTAGGATGATCCGAGATATGAGGTGAGGGCAGAGAACACCTGATCGGTCGTCACATGCAGCGTCTGCGTCTTGACCCGGTCTACGTCGACATCGAACTGCGGTACCATCGCCCGGAATGGTGCGTTGACGCGTTGCAATGCACTCTGGCTTTGGGCGTCTGCAACGATCGTCTGCGCAATTGCCTGCAATTTGCCGAAGTCGGAATTGCCGTCGCGCAGTTCCACCTGCATCGCAAATCCGGCGGCGTTGCCGATGCCTTGAATCGGTGGTGGCGGGATCACGAGAATTCGCGCCTCCGTGACCGCTTCCAGCTTTTTGTTGAGGCCGAAAACGAGCGAGCGTAAATCCTCTCCCGCACCTCTGGCGCTCCATTCTTTCAAAATGATGTAGCCGACGCCGGCGTTGGCGAGGCTCGCATTGCTGTCGAGAGCCGATATTCCGGCGATGCCGATCACCTGTTCGACCCCGGGAGTGCTGCGCGCTAGTTCGGTGACCTTGTCGAGAGCTTGTTGCGTGCGGGCGAGCGATGCGCCATCTGGCAATTGGACGGCAGCGATCAGATAGCCCTGATCCTCGATCGGAATGAAGCCGGTCGGCACGCGCGACAGGCCGTAGCCGCCGATGCCGATAAGGATAAGCGCGGCGATCAGCGAAATTTTGTTATGAGTGACCATCGTATCGATGATTGACCCATACCGCCGCTCCATCCGTGAGTAGACGGAATTGAATCCGCGGTAGAACCAGTTGCGCTGGTCCAGCGGGACCGGCGGTCGCAGCCACAGCGCGCACTGCGTCGGCTTCAGCGTTGCCGCATTGACGGCGCTGAGCAGTGCGGTGGCGGCTATGACAAGCGCGAACTGCGCGTACATCCGGCCCGTCAGTCCCGGCAGAAATGCCGCCGGAAGGAATACCGAAACCAGAACGAGCGTGATGCCGATGATTGGAGCGAAGAGCTGATCCATCGCCTTGATCGCCGCATCGTGGCCGGACATTCCTTGCTCGATGTTGTGTGCGGCCCCTTCGACCACGACGATGGCGTCATCCACCACAATGCCGATGGCGAGCACGATCGCGAACAAGGTCGAGAGATTGACTGTAAAGCCGAGCGCAGCCATCGCGGCGAATGCGCCGATGATCGTGACAGGCACCGTCGTTGCCGGAACCAGCATTGCGCGCCAATCCTGCAAAAAAATCAGGATCACGATAAGAACGAGGAGACCTGCTTCGATCAGCGTCTTGTAAACTTCGCTGATTGATGCCGACACGAATTTCGTCGTGTCGAACGGAACGTCGAACTTGATGTCTTGCGGAAAGGCGCGCGCCAGCGACTCCATCTTCTTCTTCACGGCTTGCTCGACGTCGAGCGCGTTGGCGCCCGGCGATTGAAAGACGCCGATACCTGTCGCTGGCTGCTTATTGAGCGAGAAAATCTGACTGTAGGTCTGCGCGCCGAGCTCGACGCGCCCGACATCGCGCACGCGTGTCACGTCGCCGTTGTTGCCGGTCTTGACGATGACGTCTTCGAATTGCGAGGCGTCGTCCAGCCGCCCATTCACGTTCAGCGTGTATTGGAAAGATTGCATCGATGGGGTCGGTGGCGTGCCGACCTGACCTGCCGTGACTTGCTGGCTCTGCTGTTGGATTGCCTGAATGACATCCTGAGGCATCAGGCCGATGACTTGCAGCTTGTTCGGATCGAGCCAGATTCGCATCGAGTACTGACCGGCGCCAAAGACAGTGACGTTGCCGACGCCCGGCAATCGCGACAATTCATCGCGAAGATTGATCGTGGCGTAATTGCTCAGATAGAGACTGTCATAGGTGGCGTTCGGCGATGTCAGCGTCACGAACATCAGAATTGATGTCGATTTTTTCTGAACCGTGACGCCCTGGTTTTGAACCGACTGCGGCAACTGCGCCAATGCAGTGGAAACACGGTTTTGAACGAGGACCTGCGCAAAATCGAGGTCGGTACCGATCTTGAAAGTCACCGTCAGGGAATAGGTACCGTCGGCGCCGCTATAGGACTGCATATAGAGCATTCCCTCGACGCCGTTCACCTGTTGTTCAATGGGTAATGCGACGGTGTCGATGACGGTCTTCGCACTCGCGCCGGGATAACGTGTCGTAACTTGAACGGTCGGTGGCACGACATCCGGATACTGCGCGACCGGTAGACTGAACAGCGCCACCGCGCCGATCAGAATCATCAGAAGGGCAATGACGTTGGAAAGAACGGGCCGTTCGATGAAGAATTTTGAAATCATGGCCAGCTCTAATTTGCCGATGAAGACGGTTGATCCAATTTCCTTAATTGCGGATCGACTTTTTGGCCCGGAATGGCTCGCAATAATCCGGCGATAACCACGCGATCTTCCGGTTTGAGGCCATTTTCAATTACACGCAGTTCACCGTCGAGCGGTCCGATCTGGACCTTACGCTGCTCGACGACGTTGTCGGCGTTGACGACAAGGACATAGCGTCCACCCTGATCGCTTCCGAGCGCAGTGTCGGGGATCAGCAGGGCTTCCTTTTGCTGATCGAGAGGAACGCGAACCCGGACGAAATATCCCGGCAGTAATACGCGCTCCGGATTTGGCAGAAGTCCGCGAACGCTCAGTGTACCGGTCGATTGGTTGATGGTCGGTGACGCATAATCCATTTTACCCTTGTGGGGATAGCCCGTCTCTGTTTGCAAGCCGACCTCGACGGGAACATCCTTGAGATCTTTCGATGTCAGCCCCTTTTGCGCTGCTGCCGCTCTGATGCGCAGAACGTCTTGCTCGTTGACGTTGAAGTTCACGTAGATCGGATCGAGTTGAACGATGGACGCGAGTTGCGTGGGCGAGGCGACACCGACGAGTTCGCCAACCGAAACAAGATGTGCGCTGACGACGCCGTCGAACGGCGCCGTCACATTTGTGTAGCCGTAGTTGACGGCGGCGATCTTGGTGTTGATCTGAGCCTGCGCAAGATTGGATTGCGCGTTTTCGCGCGCCGCGCTGGACGCATCGAGCGTTGCTTGAGAAACGACCTGCCGCGAGACCAAATCCGATTGCCGCTTGAAATCCGCCTCGGTCTGCTTGGCGGAAGCCTGCAAACCGCTCTCCGCTGCCTGCGCCTGATCGAGTTTGAGCTTGTAGGTCTCCGGCTCGATGGTGAACAGCGTCGTTCCTTCCTTTACGAACGCGCCGTCCTGATAGGAGATCGACTGCAACACGCCCTGAACGCGTGCAACAAGATCGACATTCTTGAATGGGGCGGTGTTGCCGGTGGCTGTGAGGTAGCGCGTAACCGCCCGTTGCACGGGCACGCCGGCATCGACCTTTGGCGGCGGAGGCGGGACAAAATCGTTTTGGCCGCAGGCAGTCAGCGCGATTGTGGCGAACGGCACAAAAAGAAAACGAAATATGTCGGCGAAATTGCGCCGCTTGGTGCCAGCTGCTTTGAGAAGCGCAATATGATGCTTAGGCCTCATCAAATGCCTCATTTAAAAATTGCTGCGGCGCGTTCTGCAAAATTGGCGCTAGCTTAATCTGAATAGCACATTCCACTTGCGGTGGAACCGAAAACCGAAAATGATGTGGCGGTCAAAATTTGTCGAATGCTACGTTTTGTATTACTTCTGTCGCTAGAAAAAGCCGCGACGAGAACGATAAGGTTTTTCTCAAATGATTGACAGGTTCAGGCGCGCGACCGTTGTTTGTCTATTCGCCGCAGTATCTTTCTTTGTGAGTGTAGTACCAACGCTCGCACAACAGCCCACGGACGCGCAGCGTAGCGCAATTCGTTCTGCATGCCGGACAGACTATGAGGCCAACTGCTCCAGCGTCCCGCCGGGTGGCATGGCGTCCCTGCAATGTCTTCAGCAAAATATATCGAAGCTATCCGGCGCGTGTCAAAGCGCGGTCAGTGCGATCGAGCCCGCAGTTGCTCCGCCTAAGGCAGAAGTCGCCCCGTCACCGTCGGTGCCGGCCGCTGCGCCCGCAACCTCAACGACGGCCGCGCCAAAGGCCGCAACGACAGCGCCGCCGACAAAGCGTGCTACTTCCGTGCCTGCGACCACGGCTCCAGCAAGCGCATCAGCCACTCCTGCGCCGACAACCACGGATCCGGCTCCACCGCCCGTCATCGTGCTGCGTCCGTTGCGTCCGCGCGAAGAATTGTTCGTGCTGCGATCGGCGTGCGGCGGGGATGTTCGGGCGATATGCGGTGCCGTGCAACCGGGCGGCGGACGCATCGTTCAATGTCTTGCTACGAATGCACCTGCGCTGTCGCCGGCATGCAAGCAAGTTCTGGCGCAGTTTGCCGCGCAATAGAGTTTTCGCCGCCAAAGAAAGTGTATTGCAAACTTCAATCCTGAGAAAATCGGAAAGGAATTTGAAAATGCTGCGGCCGGTTGTTGCTATTGTTCTTCTTTCTGTCCCGACGCTTGCATTTGCTCAGGAACTGACCGCCGAGCAGCGAAGCGCATGTAAGAATGACTACGAAAAGTTTTGCAGCGGTACGATGCCGGGCGGCGGCAGAATTATTGCCTGTCTGAACAAGGCCGGCGATCAACTAAGCCCCGCATGCAAGAAGGTATTGCTCGCCGCCGAGAAGAAGTAGGCAGAGCTTCTCATGCTTCTGTAATTTGTAATTTCGTGCTTCGTCGTTTGAATTTAGGAGAAGTATCGATGCGAATCATTCTTTTTGCCGGCGTGATTGTTGTTTCGGGGGCGATTGTCTTTCAGGCGACACAGGCTCATGCCGTCGTCTGTGCCGATGGCGTCAAGCGGGCGGGCTGCGCTGGGCCCAATGCCGTTGTGGTCGTCAAGAAGCCGCCGCCAGTGGTTGTCTGCAAGACGGTGTGGGTGAATGGCGTCAAGGTTCGCCGTTGCACCTGACGATGTGGCCGGACTGCTGAAATCGGATGAAGGCGCCGGCCTATTAGGTTTACGCAAGCGGCGCGCGAAATGGCCCCTGAAATGCGGTCACAATCATGTCAACCGCAGGTCTCGGTTCATGATCGCGCGTCTATTGGCAGGCGCGAGACTAGCCGAAAGCCGCCGAATTGATACAATAGCGATCAAGGTGAGCTGAATCCGCTGGACATCGATTAGATGCAGCCACCCGAATTGGCCCGCTCATCTCGATATGAGTAGAGATCTCAGTCGCCATGGATCATGAGTTAACCGGTGGGCACGTTCCCCGCAGTCTGGGAAAGGCATTGCCGTCGGACGATCGGGTGCGGTTAAAAACGCGGTCGGATCCATACGATTTTGCGACCGTGCTTGTCGTTGCCGCGCTCGTCGTCCTCGCTCTTTTCACGTTCAAAGACTATGCGATTTCAAACGATGAAGGCGTTCAGCATCATTACGGCGAACTGATTATCGCCTATTACAAGAGCGGATTTAAGGATCAGGCCGTCTTCAACTTCGACAATCTCTATCTCTATGGCGGACTTTTCGACATCGTCGCCGTCTCGCTCAGCTATCTGATCCCGATCGATCCCTACGATCTGCGGCATCTTTTATGCGCTATGACCGGTATCGCCGGCATTGCAGCCGCAGCTGCGGCAGCCAGAATGATCGCGGGTCCGCGTGCCGCACTGATCGCCGCAGTGCTTTTGAGTATTTGCGGCGCTTGGTACGGCGCCATGTTCAATCACACGAAGGACATTCCCTTCGCCGCCGCGATGATGGGCGCGATGCTTTTTCTGCTCCGGATCGCGCGCCAGTTGCCATCGCCTCGCTTGAACGATGTCGCCGTGTTCGGTTTGCTCATGGGTGCGGCGCTCGGAATACGAGTGATCGCTCTGCTTCTTGTCATCTATGCGTCTTTCGTCATCCCGCTCTATCTTCGTTCGCGCGGAATGTCGCGCTGCCAATTTGCGGTACAATCGGCGCTTCGGATGTCCCCGGCTTTTATCATTGCCTATGTCGTCATGATCGCGGCATGGCCCTGGGCCGCACTTGCGCCGCTCAACCCCATTCGCGGCTTATTTGAATTCTCCGAATTTCACTACGCGATCCGGACCTTTCTCGATGGTCAGATCTACGAGATGGGGAATGTCCCTCCGGCCTATGTGCCGATCTATATTCTGATCCGCGTGCCGCTGCTCATGCTGTTCGGTTTTGCCGCCGCAATGCTTTTCTTGATGGTTCCATCTCTGTCTCGCGGAAGATCGCAGGGACATCGCAGGGACGTTGGCCTCATTGCGCTGGCTGTGATTTTTCCACTTGCCTGTCAGGTCGTTTTTCGCGGACCCGCCTTTACCGGATTACGTCATTTTCTGTTTGTCATTCCTCCATTGGCTATTGTCGGAGCGATTGGAATAGACGCTGTGCTGTCGGCGTTGGCAAAGCGCGGCCGCGCGATCGGAGCAAGCGGGTTTGCCGCCGTCAGCGCATTCGTGTTGTGGGATGCGGTGACGCTCGCGCGACTGCATCCTTACGAATATCTTTTTTACAATCAAACCGTGGGCGGTCTGGAAGGGGCATCGCGGCGTTACGACCTCGACTATTGGTTCAGCAGCATGCCTGAGGCACTCGGTCAGCTTGAGGCTTACCTGCGTCATACTGCGACGAATGATGCAAATTGGCAGAAGCAGGTTTATTCGGTCGCTGTGTGCGGCGAACGGCTGGAATTCGACAAGATCGTCACGCTTCCTCAATTGCGTTTTGATTTCAAACCGCAATGGAGTCAGTCGGAATTCTTTATCGCGCCCACTCACATGAATTGCGACAAGGATCTCGACGGAAAAATCGTCGGCACCGTTACGCGTCTCGGTGTTCCTATCGCGTACATAAAGGATCGCCGGGCTCTGACTTCTACAATCGCAACAGCGAAGTGAACGCCGTCGCTCTTATCGGGTCCGTAATCAACTTTAGAAATTAGGTCCCGAATGTCCCGAAGCGGAGACGGGCGTGAGCTTCGCATTCTTGTCGGCGTTGCGCTTATACCAGGAAAACAGCATCGCTGCGGCGCACATGATTAGAATTCCGGCGATCCCCACGAGAATATGTAAAGCCATTCCGGCAGACGTTTCGGTGAGCACGAAATATCCGAGGAACGAGAGAAACACCCCGAGGCAGTAAATTTGCAGGGAGAACTGCCCGCACAGGATCATCGGACGCAAGATATGCGATTTCAATCCGGGCCAGTTTTTCGGAACAAATCGGATGGCGATGATCGCAAGCGCCAAAAAATGAGCGAAGCGGAGAATATCGAGATCGGTTTTGTCGATCGGGTAAATCCAGTGTTCGAGCCATTGCGGCAGCGAATTTTCCAGACTTGGAAAATACCACGTCATCGTCAGTGCGAATGCTGCAAGGAGATATGTTGATGCAATCCAAAGCGCAGCCTGTGACGACAAAAACCGTGAAATCCGCTTGGCCCCTCCGAGCGCACACCACACGCCGAGCACGAAAAGCATTTGCCAGGCGAAGGGGTTGAACGCCCAAAATCCTTTCGGGTACGCCGCGAGATAGAGATTGAATTTCCAAGTGAGGAAATAGAGCACGACCGACAGCGCCAATGCGAGATCAGCCTGCCGCTTCATCAGCCACAACACCATTGGAAGCGAGAGCATCAGAACAATATAGAGCGGCAGTACATCCATATTCAGCGGACAGAATCGAAGAACCAATGCTTCGGCGATGGTAGCAGCGGGCTGTTTGATGAAGTAAGTCAGTCCCATTTCTTCGATATAAAACGGATTGTGTGCCTGCTCGGCGAGGAAGGTGATTCCTCCGACGTAAATTGTAAAAAGCAGAATATGGGCGGCGTAAATCTGCCAGACGCGCTTCAATATGCGAGCGGCAGCAACGATGAAACCGAATTTGAACATGGCGCGGCCGTAAACGATCGCCGCCGTATAGCCGGAAATGAAGATGAAAATCTCAGCCGCGTCGCAAAAGCCGTAACTGCGGATTGTGAACCAGGTCAGCACATCGGGCGAAACATGATCCGTGAAAATCAGCCAAAGCGCCAGGCCGCGAAACATATCGAGACGCAATTCACGTTCGGTGGCGCCTGATGCGGTGGCGGCTGTCGTGCCGGTTGCGGCCACGGAGTTCTGCGCCAAAGGGCTGGCCGGAACGCCCTGCGGTTCGGCGGTGACACGATCTGCAATCGACACCGCTAAAACCCCGGTTCAAAATTCGTCCCATGGCAAAACGCCGAGCGGGATATTATCGGCTTGCAGGGTGCAGGCAAGTTGCATTGGTCGAAGTGCTATTCAAAAAATGCACATCTGTGCAGATTTCGGTTGGTCATGTCTTGCTGAAATCCTTACTGTCGAGGGGCCGGGTCATTCGCTCAGGAGAAAGCCATGAAGCGTTCCGACCTCACCGAAAAGCTGCTCGACATCAAACGCGAGAACGGCTGGACCTGGAAATATATCTGCGAAAAGATCGGCGGATATTCGGATGTGCTGATTGTCGGCGCGATTCTGGGTCAGATGAAGCTCACAAAGCCGCAGGCTGCGAACGCTGCTGAGCTATTCGGGCTTACAAAATCCGAAACCGCAATGCTCAATGAAACGCCGATGCGTGGGGCCGGCGTTCCTATGCCGCCAACGGATCCCCTGATCTATCGTTTTTACGAACTGGTTATGGTCAACGGCCCTGCATGGAAGGCTCTGATTGAAGAGGAATACGGCGACGGGATCATGTCGGCGATCGATTTCGACATGGTGATGGAACGGCTGCCGAATCCGAAAGGCGATCGCGTCAAGATCACGATGTCGGGAAAATTTCTGCCGTACAAATACTACGGCGCGACCGGCAATGTTCCCGAATACGGTTTCAAGGAAGGTTAGATCGTTGCAGTTTGACGTCGCCGGTTGATCCCAAAACAACTTCACCGTCGCGGCCGTTAAGGCAGGGACGGTGAAAAGCAATTGTCAGATAACCTGCCGGACTAGAAGCGATAGTTGAAGCCGATGTCTCCGCTCGAACCGGTGCCGCCGACGCGGACCAGATTATATTGCTGCTTGTCGATATCGGCGTATCGGTACTGGAGCCGCGCGCTCCAGTTCCTGGTGAAAGCGTATTCAACGCCTGCACCAGCGGTCCAGCCGGTGTGGGTATTCTGTAACGCAAAGGCTCCGATGAAAGGATTGAACCCGCTTTCCTTGTCATGAACCCCGATGACGCCTGCAAACGCATAGGGGAGCCAGCGATCGATCGCATAGCCGAGGCGACCGACAACGCTGTAAGCCCAGTCCGTCGAAACTGAAAGCGCCGAGCCCGGCGGAATGCCGAGCGAATCTTTCATGCCATCGATACCGAACCCTTCGACGCTCGCCTCGATGCCGAGAACGATCCTGTTGGCGAATTGGTAGTTGTAGCCGCCCTGGATGCCGGCAAATCCGCCTTCAGGCTTTGGCATGCGCCCGTAAGTCGCCGTGATCGCCGCAGTATTGGCGGCATTGGCTCTTGCCCGGCCGGCGAGATAACCGGCATGCGCGCCAAGATAGAAACCCGTCCAGTTGAAGACCGGATCGATGACCGGTGCCTTGGTGTAGACGCGTGGCGCAAGATCGGCAGCGGTTGCCGTCCCGGCACAAATGACCGCCAACGGAGCGACAATGGTTGCGAGCTTTTTCATTCCCAGCCTCCGTAAAAATCCCCGAGGATTTGTAGCAAGGAGCGGTATCCCAGTATGTGTCAAAACAAACACACCTGGAACTTTTCAACAGTGATGCGGGCGCCGGGCAGGCGACCTCATTGCTGAAGGGGAGGTGGACCGCCGGGGGAGGTACGCCAGATGCACGCCCGCACGGCCGTAAAGGCCGATTTTCTGCAAGTCTCTATATACTCAAACAGAAATCGGCCCTCCCTGCGGACGCGCTCACCGACACATTCCTGAACGATCGGCTTGCCGACGCGCGCCCGGCAAGCGGCGATGACATCTTTCATCGCCGTCTGAAAACAGCCGCGTACCGCGGGCGAAGCGATTTGACGGCACGGCGCCAAATATTGCATCGGCATTCCGCCTTGCGAGGCAAGCCGTTCCTGGATGCATGTCCGAACGATGTGTCTGCCGATTGTCGCTCTGCATTTTTCAAGTGCTCCGCTGGCGACCGCCGCAAACGCGAAATCGGAAAACAGAGTTGCCCCGAGCAATATTCCGAATCCCGGCATGCGGATTCCGGAGACGCAGCGGCCTGGTCCGCGTGTAGAGGCCATCTTCACCGTCGCGATATTCGCAAATTCAATGTTGAAGCGATCACTTTTGTCGATGTTAGTGTCTAAGTTGCAGCAACGCGTATCGTTCGCGTTCGAGCCGGAGCACCGTGAATCCCGTTTCAATTGAACCTGTTTCTCATTCAACGACATGATAAAGAATAGCTGCCGGTGAATTCGGGGATGCCATGTTTGGCGTGCTAGGGCTTGGTTTGCTGCTCGGAATGCAGCATGCGTTGGAGGCCGATCACATCGCCGCCGTTTCCAGCATCGCAGCGCGACGAAACGGTATTGGCGATATTGTCAAGCATGGTTTGACATGGGGCATGGGCCACACGCTGACGCTATTCGCATTCGCCGGCGCGGCAATTCTGCTCGGGCATGCCATTCCCGAGCACGTCACGCGCCCGCTTGAAGCCGCAGTCGGCATCATGCTCGTCGGACTCGGTCTCAACGTCCTATGGCGACTGTGGCGCGACCGCATTCATTTTCACAGTCATAGTCATAGCGGCGGCCGAAGCCATATTCACGCCCATAGCCACTCCGGCGACACAACGCCTCACACCTTGAGCGTGCACGCTCACGAGCATGGCTTTCGGTGGCGTTCGCTTGCGGTCGGACTCATGCACGGCATGGCCGGCTCGGCCGCGCTTCTGGTGCTGGCTGTTTCGCAGGTTTCAAGCCCCGTCTATGGATTGATCTATATTCTGCTGTTTGGCGTCGGCTCGATGCTTGGGATGGGAATGCTCTCGGCGGCGATTGCAGTGCCGCTTGTCGTATCTGCGCACGCCCTGACATGGGCCAATGCCGCGCTTCAGATCGCAGTCGGTGTTGTCACCATCGCGATCGGGTCATTGACGATTTATGCAACGGCGATTTCCTGATCGGCTGAGCCGATCTGGACGCGTTAAAAGCATGGCTTTGCGCTTATAAAATCGGGACTTCCTGATCTAGGAGCATCAATCGGCTTGCGATTACGCCGGACGGAAAGAGTCATTCAGGAAACCTATCGACAGATTTGAACGGCACATCCAGACGCGTGGCCAGGGCATGCGTCAAACCCGCCCAATCACAAAGCTATTTCGTTCTTGCATTTGGAATACCAAGGAATGATTCTAAGGTGATCCAATAAGGAAATGAGATCGTTATGGCGAGTCACGCGACCCACGAAGTCCTTCAGTTTGAGCATCCCGGCGAAGGACGAAAGCGGGCCAAATCGACACCGAAAGGCCGTCAGATCGATCCGCAGGCTGCGGAGGAAATCGCTGCCTTGCTCGGAGACCGATCGCGCCGTCGCGATCTTCTGATCGAGCACCTGCATCTCATTCAGGACAAGTACCACCAGATTTCGGCCGCTCGCCTTGCGGCACTTGCCGACGAAATGAAGCTCGCGTTCTCGGAAGTGTTCGAGGTCGCGACTTTCTACGCGCATTTCGACGTGGTGAAGGAAGGTTCGCCCGACATTGCGCCTCTGACGATCCGCGTTTGCGACTCGCTCACCTGTGCACTCTTGGGTGCCGAGCAGATGTTGCATGAACTTCAGAACAAGGCTGGCCCCGGTGTGCGTGTCGTTCGCGCGCCATGCGTTGGCCGCTGCGATACGGCCCCCGCCGCCGAAGTCGGACACAACTTTGTCGATCATGCCAGCGTCGAGAGCGTGCTCAAGACTACGAAGCGCGGCGATACGCATGCGCATCTTCCGAAATATGTCGAGTACGATGCTTACGTTAAGAACGGCGGCTATGCGCTGCTGAACAAGTTGCGCTCCGGCAAAATGCCGAAGGAGGATTTGCTCAAGGCGCTCGACGACGCTTCACTGCGCGGCCTTGGCGGCGCGGGATTTCCGACGGGGCGCAAATGGCGCGCCGTGCTTGGCGAACCCGGTCCTCGTCTGATGGCGATCAATGGCGACGAAGGTGAGCCCGGCACGTTCAAAGATCGCTACTATCTCGAAACCGATCCGCACCGTTTTATCGAAGGCATGCTGATCGGCGCGTATGTTATCGAAGCGACAGATGTTTACATCTATTTGCGCGACGAATATCCGGCGTCGATCGAGATCATCAAGCGCGAGATCGCCAAACTGCCGAAGGAAAAGGGCGCTCCGACGCTGCATGTGCGTCGCGGTGCGGGTGCTTATATCTGCGGGGAAGAATCAGCACTGCTTGAAAGCATCGAAGGCAAGCGTGGATTGCCGCGTCATAAGCCGCCATATCCATTTCAGGTCGGTTTGTTCGGCCTCCCTACGCTCATTAATAACGTCGAGACGCTGTGGTGGGTGCGCGACATTGTCGAGAAGGGCGCGGACTGGTGGAAGTCGCAAGGCCGCAATGATCGGCACGGCCTTCGCAGCTTCTCGGTGTCCGGGCGGGTGAAGAAGCCGGGAATGAAGCTCGCTCCGGCCGGTATCACGGTTCGCGAGTTGATCGATGAATTCTGCGGCGGAATGGCGGACGGCCACAAGTTCCACGCCTATCTGCCGGGAGGCGCGTCGGGCGGCATTCTGCCTGCATCGATGGACAACATTCCGCTCGATTTCGGCACGCTGGAAAAATACGGCTGTTTCATCGGATCGGCTGCTGTCGTCATCATGTCCGACAAGGACGATGTGAAGGACGCGGCGCTCAACCTGATGCGGTTCTTTGAAGACGAGAGCTGCGGGCAATGCACACCCTGCCGTGCCGGAACCCAGAAGGCGGCAGTGTTGATGGAAAGCAAGAACTGGAACCGCGGTCTGCTCGAGGAATTGAGTCAGGCAATGCGCGATGCGTCGATCTGCGGCCTCGGTCAGGCGGCGTCGAATCCGCTGACCACCGTCATTAAATATTTCCCTGAAGAGTTTTCGCCGAAGGAAGCTGCGGAATGAGCAAGATTCAATTCGAACTCGACGGCAAAATGGTTGAAGCGCAGCCGGGTGAATCCATCTGGCAGGTTGCCAAACGTCAAGGCACCGAAATTCCGCATTTGTGCTATTCGCCGGAACCGGACTACCGCGCCGATGGAAATTGCCGCGCCTGCATGGTCGAGATCGAGGGCGAGCGCGTGCTCGCTGCGTCCTGCAAACGCATGCCGAACGTCGGCATGAAGGTGAAATCGGCGAGTGCTCGCGCGGTCTCTGCGCAGAAGATGGTGATGGAGCTTCTGGTTGCCGACCAGCCCGCGCGCGAGACCTCTCACGATCCGGATTCCAGATTCTGGAATTGGGCCGAAAAGACCGGCGTCACGGAAAGCCGCTTTCCGGCTGCCAAACGCTGGTCGAGCGACACAAGCCATACCGCGATGAACGTCAACCTTGATGCTTGTATTCAATGCGGTCTGTGCGTGCGCGCGTGCCGCGAAGTGCAGGTCAACGATGTGATCGGTATGGCTTATCGCAATCACGACGCCAAGATCGTTTTCGATTTCGACGATCCGATGGGCGAATCGACATGCGTCGCCTGCGGCGAGTGCGTGCAGGCCTGTCCGACCGGCGCGCTGATGCCGTCAGCGTATCTGGATGAGAAGCAGACGCGCGTTGTCTATCCCGACAAAGAAGTGAATTCGCTTTGTCCATTTTGCGGCGTCGGATGTCAGGTCACTTATAAAGTGAAGGACAAGAAGATCGTCTATGCCGAGGGCCGCGACGGTCCTGCCAACCACAACCGCCTCTGCGTGAAGGGCCGTTTTGGATTCGACTATATCCATCACCCGCATCGCATCACAAAACCGCTCGTGCGTCTGCCGAACGCGAAGAAGGACGCCAACGATCAGGTCGATCCTGCAAATCCTTTCACGCATTTCCGCGAGGCGTCGTGGGAAGAGGCGCTTGATATTGCAGCCAAGGGTCTTGCGAAAATTCGCGACGAGAAGGGCGTTAAGGCGCTGGCGGGATTCGGATCGGCGAAGGGATCGAACGAAGAGGCGTATCTGTTCCAGAAGCTGGTTCGCACCGGCTTCGGCTCCAACAACGTCGATCACTGCACGCGGCTGTGTCATGCGTCATCGGTCGCGGCTCTCATGGAAGGTTTGAACTCCGGAGCGGTGTCAGCCCCGTTTGCGGCGGCGAAAGACGCGGAGGTGATTATCGTCATTGGCGCGAACCCGACGGTCAACCATCCGGTCGCGGCGACGTTCATCAAGAACGCAGCCAAGAAGGGCGCGAAACTTATCGTGATGGACCCGCGCCGCCAGACGCTGTCACGTCATGCGTTGATGCATCTGCAATTCAAGCCCGGCGCCGACGTCGCGCTTCTGAACGGGATGCTGCACACGATCATCACCGAGGGCCTGACCGACGCGCAGTACATCGCCGGTTACACCGAAGGTTTCGACGATCTGAAAGAGAAGATCAAAGAGTTTCCGCCGGAAAAGATGGAGTCGATCTGCGGCATTCCCGCTGCAACGATCAAGGAAGTCGCGCGCATGTATGCGAAGGCGAAGTCTTCCATCATTTTCTGGGGCATGGGCATCAGCCAGCATGTTCACGGCACCGACAACGCGCGCTGCCTGATCGCGCTTGCGTTGACGACCGGGCAAATCGGGCGTCCCGGCACCGGGCTGCATCCTTTGCGCGGGCAGAACAATGTACAGGGCGCATCCGATGCAGGCCTGATCCCGATGTTTCTTCCGGACTACCAGCCCGTCGGCCGCACCGATCTGCGTCAGCCGTTCGAGAAAATCTGGCATCAGGAGATCGATCCGGTTCGCGGTCTCACCGTCGTTGAAATCATGAACGCGATCCATGCCGGCACTATCAACGGCATGTATATCGAGGGCGAAAACCCCGCGATGTCCGATCCCGATCTTCAGCATGCGCGTGAGGCGCTGGCGATGCTCGACCATCTCGTCGTGCAGGATCTGTTCGTCACCGAGACGGCGTTCCACGCCGACGTGATACTGCCGGCGTCTGCTTTCGCAGAGAAGGAAGGCTCCTTCACGAATACCGACCGCCGGGTTCAGATCGCGCGCCAAGTGCTCAAACCGCCGGGCGATGCGCGACAGGATTTGTGGATCATTCAGGAAATCGCAAAGCGCATGGGCCTCGACTGGCATTACAATGGTCCCGCCGATGTGTTCGCGGAGATGGCGCAGGTCATGCCTTCTCTCAAGAATATCACTTGGGAACGGCTGGAACGCGAAGGTGCTGTGACGTACCCCGTCGATAGCCCGGACAAGCCCGGCAATGAGATTATTTTCACCACGGGTTATCCGACCGAAAGCGGCCGCGGCAAGATCGTGCCCGCACGAGTCACGCCGCCTGACGAAATTCCAGACGCGGAATATCCGATGGTGCTGTCCACAGGCCGCGTGCTTGAACATTGGCACACTGGCTCGATGACGCGCCGCTCGGAAGTGCTGGACAACATCGAGCCGGAAGCGGTTGCCTTCATGTCGCCGAAGGATATGCGGCGGCTGAGTGTGTGGCCCGGAGAATTTATCCGCATGGAAACGCGCCGCGGGGCTGTCGAGGTCAAGGTTCGTTCCGATCGCGACGTTCCCGAGAACATGGTGTTCATGCCGTTCTGTTACGCAGAGGCGGCGGCGAACCTGCTCACCAATCCGGCGCTTGATCCATTCGGGAAAATTCCGGAATTCAAGTTCTGCGCGGTCCGTGTCGAGAAGGCCGAGCTGCGAACGGCTGCGGAATAATTGGGCAACGAGGTTCAATGCCGCTGGGATTGCCCGCGTTTCTTTGACGCGGGCACCGTAGGCATGCGGTGGCGTTGCTGCTAGACATCGACTCAATGTGGGTCACGCGCCCGGGTTCAATTTGAGGTCGATGATGTTGAAATTTGCTTTCCGCTGCACTCTGGCGGCCTTTTTCCTTTGCAGCATGTGGGCGTCGGATAGTTTCGCCAGGAGCGGCAGCCCCTCCGAACAGCAGCGTTGCTCCGGCGATGTTTCGAGATTCTGCCGCAAATTTATTGCGGACGGCGATTTCGCTGTTCTGGGATGCCTCAAGCAGCACCGCAGAATGATAAGCTCCGGTTGCCGAAAAGTGCTGCGAGACAACGGCCAGTAGTCCCCGCAGTTCGTCTGGTCGAGACTTGAATCAGGCACCTGCTTTCGGATGCAGACAGCCGGACATGGCCTCCGTGCCGGAACAGCGGCCGGGCAGGCGCGTTTGCAAAATGCCGAAATCGCAACGCGCCGGACTTGACGTCGGGGTCAGCCGGTTCAAATTGCATGGCAACCGCGTCGATGCAGCAAACAAGGTAGCCGGACCATGTTGGACAAAGTCTCTAAGCTCGCTCTCAAAGACGCCGATCTGCTCCGCGATGCGTGCCTGATTGGCGGCGAATGGGTCAAGGCCGACAAGGGCGGAACCATCACGGTCGATAATCCCGCGACCGGCGCGGTTGTGGGCACGGTTCCGAACATGGGCGCTACTGAAACCAGGCGCGCCATCGAAGCGGCGAACGCCGCGCTGCCCGCCTGGCGCGCAAAGACTGCAAAGGAGCGCGCTGCAATCCTGCGCAAGCTGTTCGATCTGATGATGGCGAACCAGGACGATCTCGCCGCCATCATGACGGCGGAGCAGGGCAAACCGCTGACCGAAAGCAAAGGTGAGATTGCCTATGCTGCGAGCTTCATCGAGTGGTTCAGTGAGGAAGGCAAGCGTGTGTACGGTGACACGATTCCTTCGTTCGGTGCCGACAAGCGCATCGTAGTCCTCAAGCAGCCGATCGGCGTCTGCGCGGCGATTACGCCGTGGAATTTTCCCGCAGCGATGATTACCCGCAAGGCCGGGCCTGCGCTTGCCGCCGGATGCACGATGGTTGTGAAACCGGCAAGTCAGACTCCATTGTCAGCGTTGGCTCTCGGCGTGCTCGCGGCGCGCGCAGGTGTGCCGAAAGGTGTGCTTTCGATTGTGACCGGTTCTGCAACGGAGATCGGCGGCGAAATGACGTCGAACCCCATTGTTCGCAAGGTCACGTTCACCGGCTCTACGGAGATCGGCAAGAGGCTGATGGCGCAGAGCGCCTCGACCGTGAAGCGCACGTCGATGGAACTGGGCGGCAATGCTCCTTTCATTGTGTTCGACGATGCCGATCTCGATGCCGCCGTGAAGGGCGCGATGGCGTCGAAATATCGCAACGCCGGCCAGACCTGCGTTTGCGCCAATCGCATTCTGGCGCAGGACGGCATTTACGATGCGTTCGTGAAGAAACTCACTGAAGCCGTCGCTGGATTTAAAGTGGGCGATGGCATGCAAAGCGGCGTTACGATCGGACCGCTCATCAATATGGCGGCTGTCGAAAAGGTCGAACAGCATATCAAGGATGCGGTCTCGAAGGGCGCGCGCGTTGTCACCGGCGGCAAACGTCACCCGCTGGGCCGCACGTTCTTCGAGCCCACTGTTCTGGTGGATACAAAACCGGACATGCTGATTTTTCACGAGGAAACGTTCGGTCCCGTCGCGCCGATCTTTCGTTTCAAAACCGACGAGGAAGCTATCCGGCTCGCGAACGACACCGAGTTCGGTCTTGCCGCGTATTTCTACGGCCGCGATATCGGCCGCATCTGGCGCGTGGCAGAGGCGCTTGAATACGGCATGGTCGGAATTAACGAGGGAATTATCTCGACCGAGATAGCCCCTTTCGGCGGCGTCAAGGAAAGCGGCAACGGGCGCGAAGGCTCGAAGTACGGCATCGAAGATTATCTCGAAATCAAGTACCTCTGCATGGGCGGGCTCTAGCTACGGCGGTATAGCCAGTCCCTTCAATCCGGCATCGTCGAAAGCCTTCCGGACGATGCCGTTTGTCTTCGCGCTAATGACAAAGTCCTTCACGTAGGCCAGCGCAGCCGGCTTGTCTTTTTGCACGGCGACGGAAACGTCAACTTTCTGAAACGCTCCGTCGAGAATCCGCGAACCCGGCAGTTGCTTTTGTAATGCCGGGAGCGAATCGTGCGTGAGCGCGAAAGCCTGCGCACCGCCTGCCTTCAATATTTCCAATGCTTCATCGACGGATTTTGCGCCGATCACCTTTGCATTCTTCAATGTGCGTCCGGCTGCACGCATCGTCGTCGAGCCGTTGATGCCGACTACCGTGATATCGGTGCGATCGACGTCGGCAAGCGTCTTGATATCGGTCGATCCGAGCGCAAGATAGGTGCTTTCGATCATGAAATAGGGCGGGCTGAAATCGACGCGTTTGCGGCGCTCATCGTCCGCAGGCATGAAACCGATGTCGATTGCGCCGGAGCTGCAAGCATCCGTCAGTTCGCCGGTCGTTGCCTTGACGACGTATTCGACCGGGACGCCAAGCGATTTTGCGAGCGCGGCAGCTATGTCTTTCGGGACACCGCGAATGCCACCGCTCACATCCTTGGCGGCAAACACAGGCGTGGGCGTGGGCGAATATGCGATACCCGCTCTCAAAGCCCCGGTCGGCACCAGCTGCTTCAATACGTTTTCGTCCACGCCTGCCTCCGCTGTCGCAGACCATGCGAGAAGCAGCGCAGCCAAGATGAATTTCATAAGCGGCTCCGGTCTGGCTTGGTGTTTGATCATACTAAAGGATTTGCATAGGCTACAATGCTGCAAGTGCAGCAATTCGCGTTTGATTGGAGAGCGTTGCAATGGAAGATCGCATTTCAGTTTCGATGACGGGCGGCGTCGCCGATGTCCGTCTCGTTCGCGGCGACAAGATGAATGCGCTCGATGCTGCGATGTTCGAGGCGTTGATCGACACGGCAGAGAAACTGAAAACGCAAAAGGGTCTTCGCGCCGTCGTTCTTTCGGGCGAGGGGCGAGCGTTCTGCGCAGGTCTCGATACAAGCAGTTTTACGGCAATGAGCGGCGGTGGCGAAGCCAAGCTCCGCGATCTTGCCGCCCGCACTTATGGCTTGGCCAACCACGTACAGCAGGCCGTGTGGGGATGGCGCCAGTTGCCTGTACCTGTGATCGCGGCTGTCCACGGCGCGGCATTTGGCGGCGGCTTTCAATTGACGCTCGGAGCGGACATGCGTTTTCTCGCGCCTGACACCAAGATGTCGATCATGGAGATCAAGTGGGGCCTCGTTCCGGACATGGCCGGCACGCCCATCTTAAATCAGCTCGTGCGCGACGATATCTTGCGCGAACTGACCTATACCGGCCGTATTTTCTCGGCACAGGAAGCCATGAATTATGGGCTGGCGACACGGCTGTGCGATGATCCGAGGGGTGCGGCGTTTGAAACCGCTCATGACATCGCCGGCAAAAGCCCGGACGCAATTCGCGCCATCAAGCGTCTGCTGAACAAATTGTCCATCGATCCGGGCCCGGCATTGCTCGCCGAATCCGTCGAGCAGATGAAACTGATTGGTTCACCCAATCAAACCGAGGCCGTTCGTGCCAATATCGAAAAACGTGCGCCGAAATTCGCCGATCAGTAAGGACATCGCGAGGTCGTCATGACGGATAGCAATACTGTTCTGGTCGAACGCGACGGGCCGGTTACGATTGTTTCGATCAACCGGCCTGAACGCAAGAACGCGGTCGATGGCGCGACTGCGCGGCGCCTGTTCGACGCGTTTCTCGAATTCGATGCGGATTCGCAATCGTCAGTCGCGGTGTTCACGGGCGCAGGCGGAGCATTCTGCGCAGGCGCCGATCTCAAGGCCGTAGCAGCCGGCGATAGGGAGAAGAAACGCGAACTTGGCGGCCACGACACGATCGCGCCTATGGGGCCGAGCAGGCTGCGACTGTCGAAGCCGGTGATTGCCGCTGTTGAGGGACATGCAGTCGCAGGCGGGATGGAGCTTGCGTTGTGGGCGGACATGCGTGTCGTGGCTGAAGATGCAACGTTCGGAATTTTCTGCCGCCGGTTCGGCGTCCCTCTGATTGATCTTGGCACCATCAGGCTGCCGCGGCTGATCGGCCACTCCCGCGCGATGGACTTGATCTTGACCGGGCGGCCGGTCGGTGCGCGTGAGGCATTCGAGATCGGGCTCGCCAATCGTTTGGTTCCAAAGGGAGAGGCGCGCGCTCACGCCGTCGCCCTCGCGCGTGAGTTGGCCAGGTTTCCACAGGCCTGCCTGCGCAATGACAAGCGGTCGGCTCTCAGGCAGTGGGATCTTGAAGAAGAAGCCGCGATCAATGACGAAATGCGCGGCGGTCTTGAAGTCATCGCGTCCGGAGAAACACTGGCCGGAGCAACGTCATTTTCCAAAGGCGTCGGCCGTCATGGGTCTTTCAAGTTGTAGGTCAAGAGCGTGAAGCAGATGCCCCATACCGCTGAAACAGCACAGGACCGATTGAACGGATCGGACGCCGATGACGACACGCGCCTGCGGGACGATATCCGCCTGCTCGGGCGAATTCTCGGCGACACGGTGCGCGATCAGGAAGGAGCCGATGTTTTCGACCTTGTCGAGCGGATCAGGCAGACATCGATCCGGTTTCATCGGGATGAAGACAAAAACGCGCGCATCGAACTCGGCAAGATCCTTGACGGCATGTCGGCGGGAGAAACGGTGCGGATCGTCCGCGCCTACAGCTATTTCTCGCACCTTGCGAACATCGCGGAGGATCACAACAACATTCGCCGGATGCGGCAGCACAGTCTGGCCGGCGACGAACCCGCGCCCGGAACACTCGCGCGGGCGATCAAGCGCGCATCCGATGCCGGAATTACGGCGCAGGATTTGCTGACCTTCTTTTCCTCCGCACTCGTCAGTCCCGTCCTGACAGCGCACCCTACCGAAGTCCGGCGCAAGAGCACAATCGATCGCGAGATGGAAGTTGCTGCGTTGCTCGACAGGCGCGATCGCACACAACTCACGCCGGATGAATTCGAGGTGAGCGAAGAGCAGCTTCGCCGCGCTGTGCTGACGCTGTGGCAGACCAATCTGTTGCGGCGAACCAAGCTCACCGTTCTCGACGAGGTTGCCAACGGTCTGTCGTTTTACGGCTATACGTTTCTGCGCGAAGTGCCGCGATTGCATTGTTCGCTGGAGGATCGTTTGCGAGACGGCAACGGCGGTGAAAATTCGACAGGCGAACTTGCTTCGTTCCTGAAAATGGGAAGCTGGATCGGCGGCGATCGCGACGGAAATCCATTCGTCACGGCGCAAGTCATGCGCGACACCGTGCGCATGCAGAGCACGCAGATCTTCAGTTACTATTTCGAGGAACTGCATGAACTTGGCGCAGAACTGTCGCTTGCGGCAAATCTGGCGGATGTTTCGCCCGACCTTCGTGCGCTTGCGGAACAGTCGCCGGACAAATCCCCCCACCGTGCAGGCGAGCCTTATCGTCTTGCTGTTTCCGGAATTTACGCGCGCCTGACCGCGACGGCGCTCGCGTTGAAACTGGAAGCCAGCCGCCAGCCGGTCGGCCGCGCCGAAGCCTATTCCAACGCAGCGCAGTTCAAGATCGACCTCGACATTCTCGACCGGTCGCTGAAGGCAAATCATTCGGAGGTGATCGCGCGAGGCCGGCTGCGCCAGCTTCGCCGCGCGGCGGATTGCTTCGGCTTCCATCTCGCCGCTCTCGACATGCGTCAGAATTCCGCCGTTCATGAAAGAACCGTCGCCGAATTGCTGGAAGCGGCGATGCCGGGCACCGGCTACCGCGAATTGTCCGAGGACAAGCGGATTGCATTACTATTGCGCGAAATGAAAACGGCGAGGCCGCTCGCGTCGTCCTTCGTTGCCTATAGCGACGAGACGCAGAGCGAACTCGCTGTTCTGCGAGCGGGTGCCGAAGCCCACGCCACATACGGCGCGGCCGTGATCCCGCAGTGTATCATCTCGATGACCGAAGGCATCTCGGATTTGCTTGAAGTCGCGGTGTTGCTGAAGGAGGTCGGTCTCGTCAGTCCCAGCGGCAAGAGCAGTCTGAATATCGTGCCGCTGTTCGAGACTATCGACGATCTGCGCAACTGCGCGCAGATCATGGATCAGTTGCTCTCGCTGCCCGATTACCGGAATCTGGTTCATAGCCGCGGCAGCTTGCAGGAGGTGATGCTCGGCTACTCAGACAGCAACAAGGACGGCGGTTTCGTTACCTCAGGCTGGGAGCTTTACAAGGCCGAAATCGGTCTCATCAATGTTTTCAAAAAGCATGGCGTTCGGCTGCGGCTGTTTCATGGACGCGGCGGATCGGTCGGTCGCGGCGGCGGGCCGAGCTATGACGCTATTCTGGCGCAGCCGGGCGGTGCGGTGAACGGGCAGATTCGCATCACCGAGCAGGGCGAAATCATTTCCAGCAAATATTCCAACGCCGAGGTCGGGCGGCACAATCTGGAAATTCTTGCGGCGGCCACGCTGGAGGCAAGCCTGTTGCAGCCGAAACAATCCGCGCCGCGTCAGGACTACATCACCGCGATGGAAGAGTTATCCGCGCTCGCTTTTGCGGCATATCGTAATCTCGTCTACGAGACGGACGGGTTCGAGGACTATTTCTGGGCATCGACAGTCATCAGCGAAATCTCGACGCTCAACATCGGCAGCCGTCCGGCGTCACGCACCAAGACGCGTAGGATCGAGGATTTGCGTGCGATCCCGTGGGTTTTCAGTTGGGCGCAATGCCGGCTAATGCTTCCAGGCTGGTATGGTTTCGGAAGCGCGGTGAATGCATGGATCGCAAAACATCCCGACAGGGGCATGGATTTTCTGCGCGAGCTTTATCGCGAATGGCCGTTTTTCCAGACGCTGCTCTCGAATATGGACATGGTGCTGTCGAAAAGCAGCATTGCGATTGCCTCACGTTACGCCGAACTCGTTCCCGATGAAAAACTGCGCGAGACGATCTTCGGGCGCATTCGTGCGGAGTGGCACGGTTCGATCGAAGTGTTGCTCAAGATCATGGACCACGAGCGTCTGCTGCAAGGAAACACGTTGCTCGAGCGATCGATCCGCAACCGGTTTCCCTACCTCGATCCGCTCAACCATGTGCAGGTCGAGTTGCTGAAATCGCACCGGACAAAGAATGCTGACGAACAGGTGCTGCGCGGCATTCAGCTCACGATCAATGGCATATCCGCCGGCTTGCGCAACAGCGGCTAGAATTCGTCAAATCGCGTCCCAGGAAAAAATATCGGCGGAACGGTCGAGCTTGTAGAACGACGATTTCAGCGCAGGCATGCCGTGTTCGGCGATTGTCTGTGGCGTCCAGCCTCCGTCGCGATGGATCGAGCGCAGCGGCCGCGACTGGCCCATCAGGAAAATCTCGTTCATGCGCACGGCAAAGATTTGTCCCGTGACGTCCTTGGCGGCGTCGCTCAACAGAAATACCGACAGCGGCGCGATTTTCTCCGGACCCATCTGCTGCATGCGCGCGACGCGCGCTTTCTCAGCTTCGGTTTCGGTGGGGATCGTTCCGATCAGCCGGCTCCATGCGAACGGCGACACGCAGTTCGAGCGCACGTTGAAACGCTGCATGTCGAGCGCGATGGATTTCGACAAGCCGACGATGCCGAGTTTGGCTGCCGCATAGTTGGCCTGGCCGAAATTGCCGATCAAACCTGATGTCGATGTGAAATGGACGAACGCGCCGCTTTCCTGTTCGCGGAACAGCCGCGCTGCGGCGTGCGAGGTATAGAACGAGCCCATCAGATGCACCTTGATGACCTGCTCGAACGCATCGATGCTCATGCGGTGGAAGATCGCGTCGCGCAGAATGCCGGCGTTGTTAACGACGCCGTCGAGCTTGCCGTAGGTGTTGACGGCCTGCTTGATAATTTTTCCGGCCGGAATGGCTTCGGCGACAGATTCGAAATTTGCGATTGCCGTGCCGCCGCGCTTCTTGATTTCTTCGACGACTTCTTCGGCGGGAGTCGCGTTGTTGCCCGAACCGTCCGCCGCGACGCCCGGATCGTTGACCACGACCTTTGCGCCTTCAGATGCGGCGAGAAGCGCGATCTCGCGGCCGATGCCGCGTCCTGCGCCTGTGACGACAATCACTTTGCCGTCGAGAGATTTGTTGTTCGCCATTACGTTCCCCCGGATTTTTTGTCGGTCTTCCCGCGCCGTTACGCCAATGCCTTCGTCAGCGCGGCATCGATGGCTGCAAGGCCTTTGGTAACATCGCCCTTGATGTGCAGCCGCAGTGCGCGCCGCTCGCGCTCCGTCAACACACCGAAATCGCCGCGCGCCTGAGCCGTCGCGATGATTCCGAAGCTCGCTGTCTGACCGGGCACATTGAGGTCTTCTACATCGTCCGCTGTGATTTGAATGAACACACCGTTGTTCGGCCCGCCCTTATAAGCTTGTCCTGTCGAGTGCAGAAACCGCGGACCGAAACCGACGCAGGTCGCAACGCGCTTCGCATCGCGGATTGTCATGCGCGCTTTCTGCAAAGCAGCGATATTGCTGTCGTCGCGGTCGACATAGGCGAGCAGCGCCACGTAATCATTCGTGCCGACGCACGACAACTGCGCCTTGAGCCATGAGACAAGATCGCTTGCCGCGCCGTTCTTTCGCAGGGCGTCGGCATTTTTGCTATCCGTGTAAATCTCGATGCTGCCGTCCTGCGCGACCGGCGCTTCCGCAGGAAGCGAGCCGGATTTCTCGAACGCGGATGTCAGTTCGCGTGTTTTGATTTTCGCGGCTTCCACGTCAGGCTGGTCGAATGGATTCACGCCCATCACCGCGCACGCAACCGCAGTCGCGATCTCGAACTGGAAAAATTCCTGTCCGATGTGCTGTGGGCTCGTCACTTCAATTCGCACAACCGGATGACCGGCTTTTTCAAGTTCAGCAAGCGCAGCGTCGCGCGCTGCGTCTCCGTTCAGGCGAAGATCGACGAAGATCCGGTCGTTACCGTAGTTTTTCGGTTGCCCGATCTCTTCATCGGCAAGAGGAATAATCGCCTTGCCGTTCTTGCCGGTGGATTCGGCGATGAGCTGTTCGGCCCAGGCGCCGAAATCCGCGATCTGTTTGGACGCGCTTAACGTCACCTTGTCGCGTCCGGCCTTGTAAGCCGCGCCGAGTGCGAGGCCGAGCTGGATGCCGGGATTTTCCGCCGGAGGAACGTCGGCGCCGCACGCGCGCACCATCGATGCGGTGAGATCGAGAAATTTCGCGACGTCCATTCCGGCCGCAGCCGCTGGCACAAGACCGAAAGGCGACAGCACCGAATAGCGGCCGCCGATCGTCGGCTCGCCGTGGAAGACGTGAGCGAAGCCGCGCGAGACCGCAGTCTTTTCCAGCGAAGACCCTGGATCGGTGACGGCAACGAAATGCCGTCCCGCTTTGTCTTTTAATCTTTCACCGGCGCGCGCGAAGAAGTAATCCATCAGCGCGTTCGGCTCGGTGGTGCCGCCGGATTTGCTCGACACGATGAACAGCGTTTTCTCCAGATCGATATTCGCGCCCATCCGGCTGACCTGCGCGGGCACCGTGGAATCCAGAATGCGCAATTTCGGAAATCCCGGCGCGGACCCGATAGTATTGGCGAGCACCTCTGGCCCGAGACTCGATCCGCCCATGCCGAGCACCACGGCATCCTTGAATCCCTCGCGCTTCACCCATTCGGCGAACGCCTGATATTTGGATAGCGATTTCTGCTCGCGCTCGACGACATCGAGCCAGCCGAGCCATTTATCCTCGTCCTTGCCGGTCCAGATCGAGGCGTCGCGATTCCACAACGCGCGGCCTTTGCCGTCCAAGGCCCATCGCGCGGCAAGCGTCTTGACGTCTTTGTCCAGATCGGCGCCCAGCGACAGTTTCTGACCGTCGAGCTGCGTGCCGAGAATTTTTGCACGCTTCTGCGCGACTGCGCCGAGTAATTTGTCGGCAGCCTCTGCAAATAGCTGGACGCCGTCATCGACCAGACGCTCGGTGATCGCATCGAGCGAAATGCCGGCTTTCGCGATATCGGCGAGCACGCGCTCGGCGTCGGAAACATTCTCTTCAAGGCTGTCGCGCGGTTTGCCGTGATCGCGAAACGCGTCGAGCGTCGCCGGCGGCACCGTGTTGACCGTATCGCGGCCGATCAGTTCTTCGACATAGAGTACATCGCTGTAAGCCTTGTTCTTCGTACCCGTACTCGCCCATAGCAGTCGCTGCACGCGCGCGCCTTTGGCCGCGAGCGTCTTCCAGCGATCCGACGCGATGACTGTCTTGTAATGCTGATAGGCGAGCTTTGCGTTTGCAATCGCTGCCTTGCCCTTGAGCGACTCCAGATGAGCTTTCTGATCCTTGTCGTTCGCTGAGGCAATCTTCGCGTCGAGCTGCCTGTCGACTTCGACATCGATGCGGCTGACGAAGAAACTCGCAACGCTCGCGATTGTCTTCGGATCGCCGCCCTTGCCGAGAAATTTTTCAAGCCCCTTGATGTAGGCTTCGAGAACGTCCGCATAGACCTTCTGCGAAAATAATAGCGTGATGTTGATGCTGATGCCCTGCGCGGTGAGATCCTCGATGGCGGGGAGGCCTTCCCTTGTGCCGGGGACTTTCACCATCAGATTGTCGCGCTTCACGTCGCGCCAGAGTCTCAGCGCCTCGGCCAGCGTTCCCGCCGTGTCGCGCGCGAGATAGGGCGACACCTCAAGGCTGACATAGCCGTCATCGCCGTGAAGGCTGTCGTACACCGGCCGCAGCACATCCGCAGCGTTCTGAATGTCTTCCACCGCGACGGCTTCGTATAATTCTGTGATCGGGCGGTCGCGCTCCTCCAAGAGTTTCGAGATCGCGCCGTCATATTCGTCGCCGCTGCCGATGGCCTTCTCGAATATAGACGGATTGGACGTCACGCCCTTGACGCCGTCGCGCTCGATCAGCGCCTTGAGATCGCCCCTGGCGATGAAGCCGCGTGCGAGGAAATCGAGCCAGATCGCTTGGCCGTGTTTTTCGAGTTGCTTGACGGGATTCATTGAGCCTTGATCTGCGCGGCGGGAGGTGAGGGGTTTGGGATGTATGCACATCTATAATGGCATCGGAAGGCCCGATGTGGCGTCATGCGAAATGACCGGGTTGTTCCGAAAACGCCTGCGGCGTTCGACGTTTTTCGGATTGATTTGCGGGCCTCGATTGAACAGCATCGCTCCATGAGCAGTGAATCCGATTCATCGTCAGGCCTGCAAAAGCTGTTCCGCTGGGCGACGACACCGCCGCAGGCCTATCTCGTCTATGTGCTGGCGCTGATCGCCGTTTACGGCGTCACCTTCCTCGCCGGAACGCTTGCGCCGAAAAAGCATCTCACGCGGCCGGCCGATCAGGTCTCCGCTCCTGTCGCCAAATGATCCCGGCCGGTCTTTGACGGCTGCCAGCGAACGATTCCGCATAAATCGGGGAAGAATAATCTTCGCCTCCCTTGAATGCAGGGAGTAAATCCGTCTCTTTCCGAGCAGAGCAGCGGAATTTCCTTATTAGTTTTAGGGACTTATGGACCGTTCCCTTGGCCGGGTCTACACACAGCCAATATTACAAGGCTCAAGTCACCCAAGGACGCCCGCCATGCCTGACATTTCGATTTCCGCCGGTTTCCTGATCGGTCTCGCGTTCGGCGTGGTCGGCCTGTTGAGCGGCTTCTGCCTTCTGAGCAGCCTTCGCGACTGGTGGACGGCCGATGACGGCCGCAAGATCCGCAGCTACGCGCTGGCGCTCGCTGTCGCCATCGTCGGCACCCAGTTCATCGCTGGTGCAGGTCTCGTGGACATCGGCAAGTCGCTTTACCTCCAGCCGTCGTTCTCCGCGCCGCTGATGTTCTTCGGCGGATTGCTGTTCGGCCTCGGCATGGTGCTGTCGAACGGCTGCGCGTCGCGTGCGGTCGTCCTCCTCGGCAAGGGCAACATCCGCTCGCTGGTCGTGCTGGTGATTATCGGCGTCACCGCGCAGATGACATTGAAGGGTCTGTTTGCGCCCGCGCGTCTCGCCTTCCTGCAATGGACCCAGTTCACGCCGTCCGCCGTTTCCGCACCGGCATTGCTGTCGTCGTTTGGCATTAGCGAGTCTGTTGCCCGTATCGCCGTCACACTGGTCGCGGCAGGCGCGCTGTCGGTCTTCGCATTCTCGGATCGTCAGTTCCGCCGCTCCTACGGCCAGATCGCAGCCGGTCTCGCGGTCGGTTCGCTGGTCGTCGCCGGATGGCTTGCGACCGGCTGGCTCGGTGCCGACGAGTTCAATCCGAAACCCGCCACGTCGCTGACGTTCATTTCGCCGATTGCCGACACCGTTCAGTACGTCATGTTCTCGACCGGCCTGAGCCTGAACTTCGGCATCGCACTCGTTGCCGGCGTTATCACGGGCAGCGCCGCGACCTCCATTCTCACCGGACGTTTCCAACTCGAGGGCTATACGTCGGCGGCTCACACCGCGCGCTCCATCTCAGGTGCAGTCCTGATGGGCAGCGGCGGCGCGATGGCTTACGGCTGTTCGATCGGGCAGGGCCTCACCGGCCTGTCCACGCTGGCGATGCCGTCGCTCGTTGCGGTCGCCGGTATTATCGCCGGTGCTGCGCTCGGCATCCCCGCATCGTGGTTATTCCCGCGCTCGCAACGCGCTGAGGCGATTTAATCCGCCATCTGCGATTGGCCATGCCGCATGCAATGCGGTAGCCTGATGTCCATTCCTTAGCCGGGAACGGAACGCGATGAATCGCCGCGCTTTGCTTGCTCATTTTTTTGCCGCCGGCACAGCCGCGTTTTTGGCCGGTTCCGCGCGCGCGCAGACTTCGCAGCCGCCCCGCAAGCCTGATCCCGACAAGCCGTTCGCCGAGCATTTTCTGGCGCTGCAACTCTCGGATTCCGATCCGAAGCGCCAGCGCCTTGTGCTGAGTGTCGCCAGCAACGTCCTGAAATTCTACGAGCCGGATAAAGCCGCCATCGAAGTCGTCGCCTTCGGACCCGGTGTCTCGCTGCTTTTTGAGGAAAGCGAATTTCGTCCGCTGGTCGATAGCCTCGTCACGCAGGGTGTGAAGTTCGATATTTGCGGCAATACGCTCGACACCATCGAGCGGGAGACGGGCCGGCGCCCTAAGGCCAATCCGCATGCGAGGGAAGTCGGCACCGGCGTCGCGCAATTGCTGATGCTCACCGAGAGCGGCTACACACTCGTTCGTCCATAGGAGATTTTCAAATGCGTTACGTCTATTCGGCGATTGCGGCAATTTTGATGTCGCTCGCAGTTTCTTCATCTGGATTTTCCGCCGATGCCAAACCGCATCGCGTCGCCATTCAGGTCAACGCCAACGATCCGGCGGTGATGAATCTCGCGCTCAACAACGCGACCAACATCATGGAAGATTACAAGGCCAAGGGCGAAACGGTCGAAATTCAGATCGTGACCTACGGGCCCGGATTGAACATGCTGCGCGACGACACGTCGCCGGTGAAAGATCGTTTGAAGCAGATCAAGGATGCGAGCTTTCCGTCCAAGATCACCTATGCGGCGTGCAACAACACCAAGCAGGGCATGGAAAAGCGGGAAGGCAAAACCATTACCATCGTGCCTGAAGCCGAGCTCGTTCCGTCCGGCGCTGTGACGCTGATCGAGTTGCAGGAAAAAGGCTGGTCGTACCTCAAGCCGTAATCACTCCGAGGGATTGTTGCGGCCGAGCAGGTTCGCCCAGCGGCGTTGCACGATGTCGCGCGGCGAACCGTCGACCAGAACCGCGATGCCGATGCGCGCGCCGAGCATCATTCCACCCACTGCAAATGGCCAGGACAGCGCGAGCACCGAGCCTGCGGTGATGCCCTGTCCGATGGTGCAGCCGCCGGCGAGAATTCCGCCGAGGCCCATTAGCACGGCGCCGCCGAGATGACGGCGCATCTCGATGTCGTCATCAAAGGCTTCCCAACGCAATTCGTCGCTGCGCCATGCGGCGAGAAACGATCCGGCGATGACGCCGAACACGCTGGCGACGCCGAAGTCTGCGAAATTGGAAACGTTCATCAGCGTTGCGAACAGCGCCTTGCCGATGGTCGAAACAAAGGTGAGGCTCTGCGGATTGATCGGCGTTGAAAATCCGTCGGTCAGTGATGTTGTCGCGACCCATCCGGCAACAACGCCGAGACCGAGTACGAGTCCCGCCGACAGCAAACGCGGCGCGCGGCGTAATCTGCGATCGCCGAGTGCAAGCGAACACAGCAGAAGCCCGGCAATCGCCGCGACCCAAATTCGCACGTCATTGCCCAAAGCGTGCGACGACAACGACGCCATGTCGGAGGGGACGCCGTCCGGCATCGCAATCGACAGATGTTCGAGAAAGCCGATGCGGAATCCGGACAGAACGCCGCGCAACGTCGCATAGGCCGCTGCACCGAGAACGATCGTGACGACCAGGCCGCGCAGATCGCCTGAGCCGAGCCGCACCAGCGAGCCGAAGCCGCAGGTGCCAACCATGGCCATTCCGATGCCGAACATCAGACTGCCGGTTGCAATCGCGACGACGGGGAGGGCGGGGGGCGTATAGGGAATTGCGCTTGGGTCGAGAACGCCGCCGAGGACGAGTGCCTGCGTGCCGATGATGGCGATGCCGAGCGCAAGGCCGAAGATGCGAAGCCTGCGGGAATCTCCGCCCACCAGCGCGTCTTCGATGGCACCGAACGAGCAGAGCCTGGCGTGGCGGACGGCAAAGCCTGCAGCGATGCCGATCGTCAATCCGCACAGAGCGGGCATCCACGCCAGCAGCACTTGCACGCAACTCTCCCGGTCGTCCTCAACTTTCAGCGATCAGCTTCGCACGGCTTTCGCGCGCGGGGATTACTTTTTTACGGTCGGCGGCGCGCAGAAGATGTCGTACACCACCGAGATCACGCGCCGCACGTCTTCGTTCGCGAGGCTGTAATAGATCGTCTTGCCATCGCGCCGCGTATCGACCATGCCGTCGTAACGCAGCCGCGCCAGTTGCTGCGACACCGCCGATTGCCGCATCGACAGGATGTTCTCCAGTTCCGTCACCGAGCGTTCGCGCTCCGCAAGCAGACAAAGAAGCAGCAGGCGGTTTTCGTGCGACAGGGCTTTGAGAAAATTGCTGGCCTTGCGCGCCTTGCGCATCAAGAGATCGAGTTCGGGCGAATATTCCGCGCCGTCGCGCAGCTCGGTCTCGATTTCGGAAGAGATGATGGAGGCCATGGTGTTTCGCTCGATGCGTTGTCAGATGCGATTGGTTTCAGGCGCAATTGCTGCGGTGATTTTCGCTGCGAGTTCGTCGAGCCGCCCCCAGAATGCGTCGTCGCTGGCAAATCCCTCGATGCGGCCGATCTCGCGGCCCTGATCGACGACGACGAATGTCGGCGTGTAGCGCACCGGCGATTGCAGCGTGACGCCGCTCGCGGACTGGCGATCAACATCGACACGGCGCAGCGGCAGGACTTTTGCCTCCGCCGTCTTGTCGTAGAGCGAACCGACGTCGCGCTCCCAGCGCAGGCAATAGATGCAGCTTCGGCTCTCGAACATCAGCAACTCCGCCGCGCGCGCCTTCGCAGGCAGCATCGCTGCGGCTGCGAGCACGGCCATCAACAAAATGTTTGAAGCTGTTTTGCGGAACATGTGATACATATAAACGAATTCGCATATATCTGCCAGAGCCCACCGCTGCTGGTTTTGCCGAGGGTGCCGATGCCGGATTTCAAACAACTTCATCTGACGCGGCGCGACGCGCTTGCGATGACCGGCGCGGGGCTGCTGTCGCTGCGCGCGATGCCTGCGTTGGCCGCGGCGAAACTCGGCGACGACGGCATCTATCACATGGACTGGTATCTGGAGAGCTTCCTCGATCTGTCCGAGGATCTGGCCGGTGCGACCGCGAAGGGAAAACGCTTCGCGGTGATGTGGGGCATGAAAGGCTGTCCCGGCTGCAAGCGCATGCACGAATCCTACATGGCCGACCCGAAGGTCGAAGCCTATATCCGCGACAATTTCGAGCTTCTGCATCTGAATTTTCTCGGCTCGCGCGAGGTGACGGATTTCGACGGCAGGAAACTGCCGGAAAAGCCGTTCAGCGCGACTTACGACATCAAGGGCACGCCAACGATCCAGTTCTTTCCCGAAAAGGCGGACGGCCTTGCCGCGCTCAAAGGTCAGTCGCGTGAAGTATTCCGCATGACCGGTCTGCCGGAGAAGAACGAGTTTCTCGCCATGTTCCGTTACGTGCGCGAGAAGGCTTACGAGCAGTCGCAGTTTCCCGACTGGTTCAAGAAGCAGGTGTAGCTGTTTCGCCGAAAAATCTCCTACCGCGTCGTCCCCGCGAAAGCGGGGACCCATAACCACCGCGTTGCGCGTTGACGACGTGAGCGGCGTTTCTTTGTCGCCTCCGCATTCAGGGAGTATG
>BFBZ01000350.1_pt1 | contig 49438 bp, 47 predicted proteins | sample 1888401 | NCBI WGS metagenome assembly BFBZ01 (sample SAMD00112614, study PRJDB3348) | symbiont metagenome | host: Chara braunii | reverse complement strand
CCCGCCAGCTTGCCTTCATCGACGAAGGGTTTCGCGGTCGTGTAGGGCGATCCATAAATGTCGGTGACGCCCGACAGGATCGAGGCGAGCGCCGGTCCGCCGCCGTTGTAGGGCACGTGCACCATGTCGATCTGCGCCTGCGCCTTCAGAACCTCGGTGACGATGAAGGTCGCAGCGCCGATGCCGCCGGAGGCGTAGTTCAGCTTGCCCGGCTCGGCCTTCGCTTTCGCGATCAGTTCCTTCAGCGTTTTCACGCCGACCTTGGGATGCGCGAGGATGATGTAGAACGCGGATGCAAAGCGGCCGACCGGGACGAAGTCCTTCTCCAGGTCGTAGCTCAAGTTCTTGTAGAGCGTGTGGCTGAACGCGTGGTTCGCGTTGGCCTGAAGGACCGTGTAGCCGTCCGGATCGGCCTTCGCCGTGACCGCCGCCGCGATTGTGCCGCCGGCGCCCGCCCGATTGAGCACGACGACGGGCTGGCCGAGAATTTTCGCAAGCGCCTCCGCCATGATGCGCCCGACGATGTCGGGAGAGCTGCCGGGCGAACTCGGCACGATGTAGTTGATGGGGCGGTTGGGATAGGTCTGCGCGTGGGTGGAGTGCGGCAGCAGCAGTGCTGCGAGCGCGACCAGACATGCAACGACGACGTGACGCCTGTTCGGTGTCATGGGAGCCTTCCGGATGCGTTTCCTCTCGGCGTAACCCGTCATTTGTTGAAACGCCTGCGCGAACGCGCAGGCGGCGGGTCACTGTCGCAAGCAGTGCATCGCAATTCGGCGCGGCAGGCAAGCGTCTTCCGGCGTGCGGCCGCACGCCTGGTGGCAAGCTCGATATTTTTCTCTAACCTCTCGACAACAACCCTGAGGCGAAAGGCGTGAGCGATCGAGACGGATGCTTCGTCTACATGCTGTGTTGCGCGGACGGCAGCTATTATGTAGGCAGCGCGACGGGGAACGATTTGAATAAACGCGTCGCCGAACATCAGAGCGGAGCACGCGAAGGGTACACGTTCTCACGCAGACCGATTCAACTCGTGTGGTCAGAGCATTTCGAACGCATCGTCGATGCGATTGCGGCCGAGCGAAAAATCAAAGGCTGGAGTCGGGCGAAGAAAGAAGCGCTGATTAAGGGGGATTGGAATCAAGTCCAACAGCTTGCGAAACGCCGCGCCGGACGACCAAAGCCTGATCCGTTACCTTGAGGTGCCCCGTGCAGCACGCTCCGCTCTATCTCCGTCATCCTGAGGTGCGAGCGAAGCGAGCCTCGAAGGATGAACGGCCCCGATGCTGCAACAGGCGGGCCGTCGCCCTTCGAGGCCCGCCTTCGGCGGGCACCTCAGGGTGACGGGGAGAGAGTTACGCTCGCGGAAACAGCTACTTCCCCGGCGCGGCCATCGATTTCTCGCGGATCGCGTCGAGCGTCGTCATCGGCGTGATCGCGTTCTGATCGACCTTCACGTGGATGATGGATGGTTTGCCGGATTGCACGCAGGCTTCGAACGCCTTGGCGAAATCGGCGGTCTTCTCGACGGTCGCGCCGAAGCCGCCGAAGGCTTTGGCATAAGCCGCGAAGTCGGGATTGCGCAGATCGGTGCCGCTGACGCGGCCCGGATATTCGCGCTCCTGATGCATGCGGATGGTGCCGTAGGTGCCGTTGTCCATGATGACAACGATGATCGGCAGATCGTACTGCACGGCGGTCATGAACTCCTGACCGTTCATCAGGAAGTCGCCGTCGCCGGCGACGCAGAGCACGGTCTTTTCCGGATAGAGCCGCTTGATGCCGACCGAAGCGGGAAGACCGTAACCCATCGAGCCCGCCTGCGGCGCGTAGTGCTGGCCGAATTTGTGGAAGCGGAAAAAGCGCTGCGCCCACGTCGTGAAGTTGCCCGCGCCGTTGCACAGGATCGCGTCCGGCACGCGCTCGCGCAGCCACACGATGATCTCGCCGAAGTTGACGGCGCCGGGCTGCGGCGTCGCTGTCTGCGTCCACGCGATATAGTCGGCGTGCGCCTGCTTGGTCTGATCGCGCCACGTAATCTCGTTCGGCGGCTGCAAGCCTTCGAGCGCGGCGGCGAATTCGGTCGGGGCTGCGTTGATCGCAAGATGCGGATGATAGACGCGGCCGAGTTCCTCGACGGCCGGATGCACGTGCACGAACGTCTGCCGCGGCGTCGGAATGTCGAGCAGCGTGTAACCCTGCGACGGCATTTCGCCGAGGCGGCCGCCGACCAGCACGAGAAGATCCGCAGCCTTCACGCGCGCGAGCAATTTCGGGTTCGGGCCGATACCGAGATCGCCGGCGTAGCTCGGATGGTCCGCGTTCATCAGCGGGCCACGGCGGAACGAGGTCGCAACCGGAATGTCAAAGCGCTCGGCGAAACGCGCGACGGCGGCGCAGGCCGTCTCCGACCAGCGGCTGCCGCCGAGCAGGATCATCGGCTGCTTCGCGGCCCAGATCATCTTCTGAAGCTTCGCCATGTCGGTGAGGCCGGGCCAGGTCTCAACCTGCTCGTAGGGCGGTGCATCCGCAACCGACACGCGCTCGCGCAGCATGTCCTCGGGAAGCGCGATCACCACCGGACCGGGGCGGCCCGACGTCGCGGTGTAGAAGGCGCGCGAGACGATCTCCGGGATGCGCGACGGATCGTCGATCTCGGTGGCCCATTTCGCCATCGTGCCGAACACCGCGCGGTAGTCGAGTTCCTGAAACGCCTCGCGCTCCTTCATCTCGCGTCCGACCTGACCGACGAACACGATCAGCGGCGTGGAATCCTGCTGTGCGATGTGGATGCCGGGCGAGGCGTTGGTCGCACCGGGGCCGCGGGTGCAGAACATGATGCCGGGGCGGCCGGTCGCCTTGCCGTGCGCCTCGGCCATCATGCAGGCGCCGCCCTCCTGGCGGCAGATGGTGAGCTTGATCGGGCTGTCGTGGAACGCATCGAGCGCCGCGAGATAGCTCTCGCCGGGCACGCAGAACGCGTGCTGCACGCCGTGGACGACGAGCTGGTCGATCAGAATTTCGCCGCCGGTCCGGGTGCCGTCATTGGCGCGCATGATGGTTCGCTCCCTGTCGTCTTCTTGGCTTGTCATAGCATGCCGAGGCGGCGCGAAAAGCCCGCCCGGATGCGGCCTGGGTCAGCGGAAAAGCGGGATCATTGCGCGGCCGGCGGCACGTTGGTCGACGTGATCGCCATGCCGGTGATCTTGAAGCGCACGATGCCGAGGAGGTGGAAGTAGTCGGGCTGCCCGCCGTTGATCGGCGTCACCGCGACGGTGGTGATGGTCGAGAGTCCCTGGCCGGGCGTCACGTGCGTGACATCGACCGACTTCGCGGCCGGATAGAGCCGCGGGTCCAGGCCGTACCAGATCTTCTCGCGCTCGACCCAGAGCAGGAAGTGCCCGCCCTTGGGCTCGGTCGCCTCATAGCGGTAGTGGATGATCTGCGGATACTTGAGTTGCTCCTGCGCCGCGGCGGGTGGCTGGAACGCGCAGACCGCAAGGCCCGCGCAAAGCGGCAACGAACGGATGACACGCCCGAACATGCATCGAGCCTAACACAGGCCGAGCAGAAGCCTATGACGGCTTTGCCCGGGCGTGTCAGAATCGCATAATTCGTGTGGGCGTTCTCAATCGCGGGAGATCACTATGAGCAAAATGCTGGGCATGTTGTCTGCGGCCGCCGCTTTGTTGGGCACGCTTTCCGTGCCCCTGACACCGGCCGAGGCCATCACCGCCGAGCTGGCCAAAAAATGCCGCGCCATGGCGGTGACGGCTCACCCGTCGGCGCGGCCCGGCACCCGCACCGGCGCGCAGAAGGCGCAGAACGAATACTATCGCGAATGCGTCGCCAAAGACGGCAACATGGACGACAAGCCGAAGACAAACGACAAGGCGACGTGATGACCGCGCGGCTCCGCCCGATGGTGACCGCGCTTCTCATTTTGGTTGCCGCGGGCAGCATCGCGGCCGCCCTTCTCGCCCTCGCCGGTGCGCGGCACTATTTCCTCGACCGTTCGAAGCTGCGGCTGTTTCCGGACAATTCCGAATTCTATGCCGCGCAGAACCGCACCCTGCCCGCTGCGGCGAAACGCATGGTGGTGTTCGGCGACTCCCGCGCAGCGCAATGGGCCGACGTGTTGCAGGTGCCCGGTGTTCAGGTGGTCAATCGCGGCATATCGAGCGAGACCACCGCGCAGATGACGCTGCGCTTCGAGCGCGACGTGATCGCGCTGAAACCTCAAACCATCGTAATCCAGGCCGGTATCAACGATCTCGTCGCCGCGGCTGTGCTGCCGGAGCTCGAGAAGGGCGCGGTCGATGCGGTGAAGGCGCGGCTCGATCGCTTCGTTGCGGCATCGCGCGCGGCGGGCGCCACGGTGGTGCTGACCACGATCGTACGGCCGGCGTCGCCGCCGCTGTGGCGGCGGCTCGTGTGGTCGGACCGGGTGTTCGATCTGGTGGACGATGTGAACCGTCATATCCGCGGGCTCGCGGGGTCTGATGCTCAAGATTCTGGCGTGAAGGTGCTCGACGCCGATCGGCTGCTGGCTGGCGGCAGCAGCTCCCTGCCCGCGCACTACGCGACCGATACGCTGCACCTGAGCGGCGCGGCCCACGACGTGCTGAGCCAGGAATTGCGGAAAATAGCGGCAGCGGGGAAGGAGTAGCTGGCATTTACCCAATGCCCCAAACTTCGTGTTTGCGCTGCGGCGATGCTTTATGATGCCACCATGATGTCATTTCCAATGAAGCTGGCTTGATAGTTTCTGCGCTCGACGGCAACGGATACGACGCGAGAACTTTAATGAATCCATCTTTCGCCGCCCGAAGGCTTGTTGAGCGGGCCACATGGAATTGGGTGTTTACTCGTCGTCTTCCCAGCAACTTCGGTGATGCACCTATCTTTGTGACGCCTTCTGCTGGGCTCAAATACCTTGCCAAACCCATGGCGGATGTCGATCCGTCGCTGCTGAGATGCGCGCACCAACTGGTTCGGCGCGGCGACGTCGTGTGGGATATTGGCGCGAATGTTGGCCTCTTCACGTTCGCGGCCGCTGCTTGTTCAGGCGCTAAAGGAGAGGTCTTCGGATTTGAGCCTGATTCGTGGCTGGTTCAACTTCTCAGACGGTCCTGCACGATCCAGCCGGAAACGAGCGCCCCTGTCACGATCATTCCCGCGGCGGTGGCATCGGACGTGTCATTGCGATCGTTCACGATCGCATCACGCTCGCGTGCTTCAAACGCGATGAGCGAATACGGCCATTCGCAGATGGGCGAAGGCTTGGAGAAGCAAACAATCGTTGCCCTGAGCCTCAAGTGGTGCGCGGAACACCTCCCTCCGCCGAATGTCATCAAATGCGACGTGGAAGGAGCCGAGGTCGAGGTGTTTTCCGGCCAATCCAAAATCTGGAGCGAAATCCGGCCGATCGTGATCTGCGAAGTGGGCGGAGAAAGCGCCAGCCAGATGACGGCCATCTTCGCGAGAGAGCGATATCGCCTCTTTGATGGCCAAAAACCGCTTTCTGCCGAGACGGAAACCCGCAGGGCCTGCTGGAACACGGTCGGCATCCCCGAGGAACGTCTTCAACAAATTCCAGCTGGACCGAACTAGACCGACGCCGATTCGGGATACGCTGTTGCGGCATATGCGACCCGGCGGTATCAGAGAGTGCCCAGACCTGACGCTGAAAAAGACTGACGCTGAACAAAGACTTGGCGCTCAAAAGCTTGGCGCTGAAGCAGATTCCTCATGGCGATCAACAATTTCAAAAACGCAGACGGCGACAGCAGCAGGCTGTCTGTAGGCAGCGTTCCGGAATCGCAAACTGCCTTAACGAAAGAAGTGCATCCGGCGCGCCAGGGAACAGCGTTCGTAACGGTGTATATGCTCGCTTGTACGCTGCTCGGCCTCGTTCACCTCTTTCTGGGAGCAAATTTCCTCATCATCGTCATGGCGCTCTCTTCCATCCTTATCTCAGCGCTGCCAACCGCGGTGTATGGATGGAGGGATTTGCCTTCATTGTTCTCGCTGCTCGCGGGCGTGCGATATGTCACGTCGGCGCTGGTCTGGAAATTGACGGAGCCCACTCCGATCGATTCGGGACTGTTCGACCCTGAAACGTCCTTCACTCTCGTTCTCGTCGGCACCTCGGCCGTCACCGCCGCTGTTTTCTCCGCTCACATTCTTTGGCCGAGGCGCCCTTTAATTGCCGAAAGATACGACGCGCGAGGATTCGCCTTCCTGTTGGCAGTGGGCCTGATTGGCACGATCATCGCCCTTGGACTTCGCTCTTCTGGCGGCACCGCGCCGGGCGGAGTTCAGGTGTTGCTTTCCGATTGCTTCATAATCCTTGCGATGGCCTACATGGGCTTCAATATTTCTACGCGTAAAGTGGTGTTCACGCCCGGGCTTATCGCCCTTCTCATTGGGTTCACATTCATCGGGATTGCCTTCAACACGCGGCAAGGCGTGCTTGAAATGCTGCTTGCCGCTTTTATCATGTACATCTGCTACGGATTTAAGCCGAGCAAGGCGACCATTGCCTTGGCGAGCGTGCCGGCCATGTTTTTCTTTTTGTATGTGTCGCCTGCCATTACAGACGCACGTGTTTATCGCCAAACCCACTCAGCAGTAGAGATGATTGGCGTCACGCTGGACGCGATTGGCAACCGCATTGCCGGCTACACCACCGATACCACCGCCATCGACTTCGACACCAATCGGTTTGCGCTGCGATACACGGAAAGCAGAAATACGCTTGTTGAACGGTTTGTTGCCATTCAGCAGCTCGACTTCCTGGCAGCGCTTGTTCAACGCAACGGGGCGATTGGAACGGATCGATTTTGGGCCGGATTCACCGAATTGGCGCCCGCATTTCTTGTGCCGGAAAAAACGATCATCATGCATGGAGGTTACGTTCTGACGGTTTATGGTCTCTTGCCGCCCGGCGTCGAGACCGCCTTTGAAGTCACTCCTTATGCAAGCGCCTTCAGTTTTGGCGGATACCAATTCACTTTCGGTGCGATCTTCGTCGGATTCCTACTGTTCTTCTTGATATTGCGGCTGCTTTGTCCAGAGCTCAAAAACTCGATCATGGCGGCATTTATATTGGCTGCGTACATTCATCCGCTCACCGCGCAGTCGGTGTGGACGCCCTTTTCAATCCTCGTCCGGAGCTTGCCGTTCGAGATCCTTCTGTTCTCGATCGCGATCATAGTGTCCAAGGCCGCACCAAAAACCTGACCACGGATTTCGCTCAAGGCGTACATAGCAAACTGAAACCTCCACCCTAGCGCGCAGTCCCCATGCCACCGAAATCCAGACCATACGCCCTGCCGATAAAGCTGGCGGCCTTCGTTACGTCCTTTTTGCAAGCCTGCGCCGCCGTTGGTTTCCTGGGCGCCATCAAAGCCAAGTTTCTTTACCGGCTTGCCGGAGATCAGCGCTGGACCGCCACCCTGCGCAGGACGGGAAAGCCATTCACGTTCCGTCCGCGCGGTGACATCGGTGCGCTGAGCCATTTTTTCATGCCCAATTACCACATCGAGGACACCGCGAACCTGCGCATCGGCGTCATCATCGACGGCGGCGCCAATATCGGCGCGGAAAGCGTCCGCTTTGCGCACTATTTTCCGCAGGCCAAGATCATCAGCATCGAGTTGCAGCGCGAGAACCACGAGGTTCTCGTCGAGAACACCAAGCATTTCCCGAACGTGACCCCGCTGCATGCGGCGCTTTATGCGACCGAGCAAACGCTTGGCGTGACGCGAGACTCAGGTGGTGGCAAGAACGCAAATGAGGGTTTTCACGTCACCACCGAACCGGCAAGCGAGACAATCCAGGCCACGACCCTGGACCGGCTGGTCGAAAAGCACGGATTGGAGTCCATCGACATTCTCAAGCTTGATATCGAGGGCGCGGAATATGTGCTGTTCGAACCGATGGACCTGCGCTGGCTCAAGCTCGTCAAATGCCTGATCTTTGAATGCCCGGACGCCGATCGTCCTTACACCACTGAACTGATCTACGCCGCGCTTGCCAGGACGGGACACAAGTACCGGACGCGCATTTCCGGCGAGAATATCGTGCTGTTCCGCGAGGACGTGAACTGGACGCTACACGTCGAACCGGTTTTCTAAATAAGATAAATGCCATCCGGATACGCGGATGGCATTTTTTGCGCCTGCTCGATAGGACCGAAGACGATCAGCTCAAAGCCGATCAGAACAAGCGGCAGCGGCGGACCCAGCGCACGTAGACCTCGCCATGCCGGCGCTTGGTGACTGGATAATAGCCGCAGTCATAAGCCGTCGAGGTGTAGGTCGAGAACAGCGGGCGCGAGGGACGCAGCCGCCCGCCAAAGGGCTCCGCACCGGGATCGGTCACATACCAGCCGCCCGCGTAGGCCGCGCCCGGGGTGGCGGCCGCAACGCCAAGCACCGAAAGCGCGAAAACAGCGATTGCCAAAAGCCGCCCAGCCATAACCCCTCTCCCCGTCTTCTCCGTGGATCGTAGCAAACGGCATGCCTGCCCGCCACGCTGTCGCGCATTCACGCACGCAATCACCAGCGCGCGTATGACGCAGGGGTGACACACCGCCCTTGCGGGTTACCATAAGTCACTGATTCGTCAGTCAGATTTGTTCGGCACTGCAACATAAAAATTCAGCAGTTGTTAGCGTTTGCGAAGGAAGCTCAAGCCTCAAACACCGCAGAAGGCGAACCATGCTGCCGGCCATTCTCGGATTTCTCTGCGGAGCGGTGCTCGGTTTCCGCTTCAAGGTGCTGATTCTGGTGCCGACCATCGCCTTCGGCTGTGCGCTCGCGATCCTCGCCGGGCTGTTGACCGGCGCCTCCTGGACATCGATCGCCCTGACCACGGTGCTGATCGCGCTCGCGTTGCAGGCTGGCTACGGCGCCGGCATCTTGGTGCGGCGCCTGATGGTTGCGGCAAGAGTGAGCCGCCGGCGCGGCTGGGCGCAGAAGCGCACCGCGGTCCCCCGCGCCTCCTGATCCTCTTCTAGACAAACGCTTTTCCGCCGGGGCTCAAGCAGGCCCGGCGAGGGCGTGCGCCGTTAGGCATACCTGCTAGCCATACGCCCAGGTTTACGCCGTGAGATGTGTCACGGCCCGGCCAGGTGTGGCAATTATCACTGCAACTGATGTCGTATAAGATGATCACTGGGGGTTGTGGCTAAGTAGCCCGCCAGTAATCGTCCGGTCGCAGACCCCTGCAAATCTACGACCGGCGAAATTGTGTGCGGTCCATGGGTAACAAACAGCCTTGTTGCCCCAGTCCCCGGTCAATAGCGTTGTCATAGCAATACTATGGGTCGTCTGTTCAGCCCTCGCGCGATGGTGGATACGGTTCTCGCCGACAAGTCCACGACAACGCCGCAGCGAACCTCGCGGCTGGCGATCTCCTACGATGTCGTTGCACCGCTGTTCGCGACCGTTGACGCGCTGCTCATCGCGGCAGCGAGCATCCTCGGCGACATTGCGTATCAACTCATCGGCGGCAATCTGGCCGACGACTACAGCACCGCGCTCGGAATCGGCCTCGTCGCCTGCATCGCTTACGCGCTCGCGGCGTGGCGACTCGGCCTCTACAACGTGGTGAGCCTGCAACGGCTCGAGCGCGACTATCTGCGTATTCTCGGTGGCTGGTCGTTCGTCATCCTGGTCATCACGCTGCTGCTGTTTCTCCTGAAATTCGGGGCGAACGTCTCGCGCGGCTCCGTCATCTCCTTCCTGACGATCTCGCTATTCCTCCTTTTGCTGTGGCGCCTGGTGGCCAAGCGCTTCGTGCGGCGCGCGCTGATCAGCGGCGCGGTGCGCGGACGGCGCGGCGTCGTCGTCGGCACGCGCGATGAACTGATGTCCGTGAGCAACCGCGAGCTGCTCCTGGTCCACGGCGTCGCCGAGATCGACCGCATCGTGGTGCCGTACCGCAGCGCCGACGCGGTCGGCGCCAGCAAGATCGAGGTTGCCGCCGTCGAAACCGCGCTGGAGAAGGCGCGTCTCGACTCCGCCGACGAAATCATCTTGGCGCTGTCGTGGGGCAACTCCATCCAACTCGACCTGATCCGCGACCGGTTGCACGTCTCGCCGCTGCCGGTGCGCCTGATGCCGGACCGCTTCATCCGCGGCATTCTCGAGCCGGGCGCCGGACACATGCCGCTGATCGACGTACAGCGCGGCCCGCTAACGCGCATGGAGCAAACGATCAAGCGGCTGTTCGACATCGTCGCCGCCGGCAGCATCCTGATCATGCTGGCGCCGCTGATGCTGGTGACGGCGATCCTCGTGAGGCTTGACTCGCCGGGCCCGATCATCTTCCGGCAGCGCCGCAACGGCTTTAACGGCCGCGAATTCCGCATCTACAAATTCCGCACCATGACCGTGTTGGAGGACGGCCCGACGGTCGCGCAGGCGAGCAAGACCGACGGCCGCGTCACCCGCATCGGCCGAGTGCTGCGCCGCTACAGCATCGACGAACTACCACAGCTCTGGAATGTGCTGAGCGGCGAGATGTCGCTTGTCGGCCCGCGCCCGCACGCGATCGTCCACGACGACGAGTACGGCGCGCAGATCATCAACTACGCGTTCCGCCATCACGTGAAGCCCGGCATCACCGGCTGGGCGCAGGTGAACGGCTATCGCGGCGGCACGCCGCGTCTCGAACAGATGACGCGCCGCGTCGATCTCGATCTCTGGTACATCAACAACTGGAGCATCGGTCTCGACATGCGCATCCTGCTGCGCACCTGCTTCGAGACCTTCCGCGCCTCCAACGCTTATTGAGCGGCGCGGATCGTCGCGAGAAGCGGCGGATCGAACGTCTCCAGCGTCTTCTCGATCAGCGCCCTGCCGTCCGCATTCGCGGTCTTGTGGGCGTTCGCAATCGCGCCCTTGAACGCGGGCGCGCGGCGAAGCAACGTCTGGATCTCGAGCGCGGTGAAATCCGCAAGCATCGGATCGCTGGACGGCAGGCGCGTCGCGAGCGTCAGCCGCTGCGGAACGAGAGACAGATCGTTCTGGCCGGTGAGATAGGACATCCTGAGGAATTCGACGCGCTGCGCGGGCTCCGCCGCAACGCGCGCCAGCAACAGCCAGGTGCGGGCGCGTGTCGGCGCGTATGACGCCGCGCGAGCCGCGAGCTCGTGCACCGTGTCGGCGGTCTTGCGCTCCTGCGGGGACAAATCGGCTGCCGGAGCCGGAAGCGCACGGGCTTCCACGAGCGCGGCGAGCGACCACAGATCACCCCGGACCAGACCGACCTGAGCCGCCTGCCCCACCGTGGCACTCCGCGTCGCGAGCGCGTCGGCGGCGAATAGCCAGAGCGACGCCGCGAACGCCACCAGCGCGAAGACGCCGGAGATCGTGCGAAACATCGAGACCGCGCGTTGATTGATCTGAAGGGCCATTGCGGCGGCATCATCGCAGCGAGGGTGCGCCGTTACAAGATCGCGGTGTGATCGCCTTCGATGACCAGGCAGGTCAGCTTGCCGGTGGCGTAGGCGCCGGTGTCGATGTTGATGCGGTTCGGATGGAAGTCCGGCTCGGCGACCGGCGTGTGGCCGTGCACGATCATCTTACCGTGGTCGTCGTCGGAGAGAAGGAACTCCTCCTTGATCCAGAGCAGATGTTCTTCGGTCTGTTTGGCGAGCGGGATGCCGGGCTTCACGCCTGCATGGACGAAGAAGAAATCGCCGAGCGTGAGCGAGTGCGGCATGGTCGAAAGCAGCGTCGCGTGCGCGGGCGGTAGCGCTTCGCGGAATTTCTGCGCGAGCTCGATCTGATCGGCGGTGTCCGGGTTCATCGAAGGCTGAACCCCGTAGGACATCAGCATCTGCAAGCCGCCGAAGTTGCGCCATTCGGCGAGCACCATCGGGTTCTTCAGGAATTCGAGCGGAAAGGTCTCGTGGTTGCCCTTCAGCGTGATGGTCTCATGGGACTTGCTGCGGACGATCAGCCGCTCGAGCACATCGCGCGAGCCGGGGCCGCGGTCGATGTAGTCGCCGAGAAAGATTTCGACCGGCCGCGGACAGGGCCGCGCGGCCATGTCGCGGTCGATCTTTTCCAAAAGCTGATCGAGCAGATCGATGCGGCCGTGGATGTCGCCGACGGCATAGACCCGCACGCCACGCGGCAGATGCGGACGCTTGCGGCGGCGGGGCTTGAACAGCTTGATCACGGCAACCCTGGTAGCGCGGCTTTTGACAACGTTTAGCAAACTGCCGCGACATGCTTAACGACAACTGAATCCCTCTCAGCGAATTTGAGCCGAATTTTGGCTGTGTTTCGAACCGGATCGAAAAATCTCACGTGTATTCGTGTGCCCCAAGGCCCGCGGGAAGCAGGGTTGGGGAGACGGATCAATGACCAACAAGACCAAGCTGTTTGCTTTGGCCTGCGCGGTGGCGGCGCTGGTGCATGGCGACGCTTTCGCGGCCTTCTTCGGCGCACCGAAATCGATGAGGCCCACGATCGAACGTCTCCAGCTCGACCGCCCGACGCTCGCGCCGATGGCGCACGCGATATTCTGCGTGCAGTACGCCGAAGACTGCGAGGTGCGCCGCATGGCGTTCCGCGGCGGCGGTATCAAGATGAACGAGAAGCGCTGGGACGACCTGTACGCGGTCAATGACAAGGTCAACCGCGAGATCACCTACGTCCGCAATGAGCTGGGCCTTGCCGGCGACAAGTGGATCCTTTCGCCGGCCGGCGGCGACTGCAACGACTACGCGGTGACCAAGCGCCACGAACTGCTGGCCCGCGGCTGGCCGTCGCGCTCGCTGTTGCTGGCCGAGGTCGTGACGCACTGGGGCGAATATCACCTCGTGCTGGTGGTGCGCACCCGCGACGGCGACCTGGTGCTCGACAGCATCAACAAGAACATCCGCTCGTTCAAGGAGGCGCGTTATCGCTGGCTGCGCTTGCAGTCGCCACGCAATCCGAAGCACTGGGAAACCGTGCGCGCGCTGTCGGCCTAAACGGACCGGCCGGCGATCTGGCCAAAGCCGAGACCGAGAATGACCGCGGCGAGGCTCGCTGTGGCGAAGCTCGCGAGACTGGCATCGCCGAACGCCTGAAGCACCAGCGTCACGATCGCGCCCGCGGCGGCCGCAGCGTGACATGAATCCCGCCCACGCTGCAATGCGCCGTGCGTGAGCAACGCCGCGAGCGCAAGCGCCATTAGCACGCAAAGCCAGAGCATCAGCTGGCCGAGCTCGACGGCGAGCTTGGCGGCGAAGGTCGGAGCGAGGACGCCGCCCGGAACGCTCTCGCCGTAGATCGGAAGCACGGCACTGAGCGTGCCCGCACCCGTTCCGGCAAATCCGGCGTCTCCCATCACGCGCAGTGTCGCGGCTGCGATCTCCGCGGGGCCGCCGCCGGCATAACGCAGCACCAGCGGCCCCTGCCCCGGCGCTCCACCGGTCGTGACGATGGCAAAACCAGCGATGACCGCCAACGCGACGAGCATCGCCGCCGACCAGGCGCTCAAACCAAGCCGCCGGACGATGTTGATGATCGCGATCACGACGATGCCGCCGGCCGCGACAACCATCAGATGGCGCAGCTCGGACAGCAGGATCGCGAGCCAGCAGAGCAGAAAGCCGACGACGATCAACGCGAGAAGCCCTACCAACGGGCCCGCAGATGCGCGTCCACGCATCCGCCGCAGCTCGTAACGTTCGACCGCGAGAGTGGCGACGGAGACGGTCAGCACCGCGCCGAGCGTGCTGCCCGCCGCGAGCGGCCCGCGCAAACGCAGATCGCCGATCTCACCCAGGAAGGTCTCGCCGCTATAATTGTGCACGACCACGATAAGCGCCATCACAACACAGGCAGCTGCGAGCACCGACAGCAGCGTCTCGGCACGCACGCGGTCGAGCGACACGGCAGCGGCGAGGAAGGCTGTGGCGATGAGCGCCAGCAAGTGGCAGAAAACCACGAGCGTCGCTCCGGGATCGACGGTGATCTTGCCCCACAGCGACACGCCGAGCGCACTCGCGGCGCTGTCCCAGGTGCCGGCGGAGAAACCGCCAACCGGCAAGGGCAGAAGCTGGATCAGAATCCAAAGCAGCACGATGGCGGCCGCGGCGACCGGCGCGCGGCATTCGGCCATCAGGTGTCCGGCGTCGGCGCGGCGCAGGCCGAAACAGGCTGTCGCCATCAGGCCCGCGGCCAGGACTCCGAAGGCGTCCTGGATGACAGGAAAATCCAGAAACACCAGGATGGGCGCCGAGCCGATCAGCGCGAGCAGGAAAAGCCAGGGCAGGAACACGGGGATGCCATCGGAGATAGGGTCTGGCGACGATGCCCGCGCGGCCCCATTTTAGCAATGGCTGGAGGGCCGCCCGGAACAGGGCTTGTTCGGTTCGCGTTGAAGACCGAACGGAAGGGCGTCAGGATGATCGCTATGCGCCTGCTTTGGAAACGCTCGATACAGCTCGGCTTCGCCGCCCTGGCGCTTGCGGCAGCGGCGGACTCTGGCCTCGCCCAGACCTCCTCGCAGCAGCAGCGGCGCTATCCCGCACCAACATACAATCAGAACACGTTCGGCACCGACTGGGCCAAGCCCCGGCAGAACAATGGTTCGTTCTACAACGATCCGCGCCAGTCGCCGGTCCGCGGCCAGAGCGGGACGCGGCGCTGCGCACCGCCGCTGTTCTACGACACGGTGAGCGGGAGCTGCCGTTAACAATGCTCGTGCGTAGCCGATAGCCGCGGGCAAACCGGCCCGCCAGATGTGATAGTTTCCGTAGCCAGCGCGACGGAAGCCATGACGATCCAAGACGCAGCGAAGACACGGCCGCAGGAAGGCGGAGCAAGCTTCAGCCTCGGCAACCGGCTGACGCGTGCCCTGTGGATCGTTACTTGGACCCTGCTGGCGTCATGGACGCCGCCGCAGCTTCTGCCGTGGCGGCGCATGCTGCTCCGCCTGTTCGGCGCGAACATCGCGCCGACCGCCAATGTCCGCGGCAGCGCGAAGATCTGGCTGCCATCGAACCTCGAAATGCAGGATTACGCGAGCCTCGGGCCGCACGCGAATTGCTACAACATGGCGAAGGTGACGCTCGGCCGCTACGTTGTGGTGTCGCAAGGCGCGCACTTATGCGCCGGCTCGCACCGCATCGACGATGAGAATTTCCAGCTTTTCGCCAAACCCATCGCGATCGGCGACCGCGCCTGGATCGCGGCGGAGACCTTCGTCGGTCCGGGCGTGACGGTCGGTGAAGGCGCGGTGCTTGGCGCGCGCGGCGTCGCGTTTGAAAATCTCAAAGCCTGGACGGTCTATATCGGCAATCCCGCGGCCGAGAAGCGGGCGCGCAAGCGGCAAGGGACAGACCGCTAGGCCTGCCGCTCCAGCGTCAGCCCGGTCGCGGCAGCGAGGCGCTTCAACGCCTCGCCGCGATCGTTGCAGCCGGCAATCGCGCGCTCCAGCTCAATGACCTTGGCGCCGACGAGGAAACGATACCAGCCGCCTTGCAGGCCGTGATAGATCAGCCCCTCGCGGCCATCGAGAAACCCGCCGCGGATGACATAGCGATAAAGAAAGTATGACAGCGCCGCGAGCGCGAACGGCAGGCGGTTGTAGAAGCGAAGCTTCACGTTGCGCTTGAGGCCGGCCTGGCTCCACGTATCGGTCTCGACACCAGGCGCCGTCGCAAACAAGCCGTGACGCTGATTGAGCACCTCGACGGCTTCGCGGGTGGCATAGCGATTATGCTTGTCGATGAAGTGGCTGAGATCGTGCAGGTTGTGGTCGGCGAAGCCACCCTCGAAAGTGACTGCCCGGCCCGACGACAGCACGACATGCTCGTCCATCCAGCGGTCCTCGACCGAGGCCATGCCGCGCCGCCAGATGCGCAGCAGCGTCACCGGATAGCGGTCGCCGTGCCTGATCCAGCGCCCCATGAAGATGTGCTTGCGCTTGAGATTGATGCCAGTGACGTCCGGCGGCAGCGACGGCAGCCCGGCTTTGATCTCGGCCGCGAGGTCGGGCTCGATCACCTCGTCAGCGTCGAGCCGCATCACCCATGCGCCGGAAATGGCGGCGGTGTCGAGCGCCCATTGGAATTGCCGGGCCTGGTTGTCGAACTTGCGCCGCAGGACGGTCGCGCCAAGCTCCTTCGCGATCTCGACCGTCCGGTCGGTGGAGAACGAATCCACGACGACGATCTGGTCCGCGATGCCAGCGACGGAATCGATCGCGCGGGCGATATGGATTTCTTCATTGTAGGTTAGGATGATGACCGAAAGATCGTTCATGCGAGCCGTAACCCATCCCCCGCGGAATCGGTGTAAAGCGTTCTAGCACAATCCCGAATGCGAATTATCCACGCCATCAGCTCGATCTCGCGCATCGCCGGCGGGCCGTCCTACGCGGTCGTAGCGATGGCGCGGGCGGCTGCCGCGCTCGGGCATGACGTGACGATCCACACGACCGACTATCTGTCACCGGAGGGACCATCCGACAGCGAAAGCGCCGTCGGCAAGGGCCGCGTGCGCACGGTCGTACATCGGCACCTGGCGCCGCCGCAACTGACACTCCAAGCTTCAATAGGAATGGCGCGGGCCTTATCAGCGGAGATTCCGAAGGCGGACGTCGTGCATCTGCATTCGATGTATCTATTCCACGACTATTGGGTGCGCCGCGTCTGCCTGCGCGCGAAGGTGCCCTATATCTTCCGCCCGCACGGCACACTCGATCCGTTCATCTACAACCGGCATCGCTTCCGCAAACGCATCGTCGAGGCGCTGTTCCAGGACAGCGTCACCCGCGACGCCACGCTCATTCACTACACATCGGACCAGGAGCAGGAGCTGGCGCAGCCTTACGTGTTCGGCCGGCCAGGCGTGGTGGTGCCGCTCGGCGTCGATCTCACCCGGTTCGACAGCATGCCTTCGCGCGAGGCATTCCGCACGCGGCATCCCGAAACGCGCGGCAAGAGGATCGTGCTGTTCCTTAGCCGCGTCAGCTTCAAGAAGGGGCTGGAGCTGCTCATTCCGGCGTTCGCCGAGGCAACGGAAAGCCGCGACGATATGCATCTTGTGATCGCGGGCCCGGATGATGGATTCGAGGCGCAGGCGCGTGCGCTCGTGCAGCAGAACGGCATTCAGGACCGCACGACCTTCACCGGCCATCTAAACGCCGAGCAGGTCATCGAGGCGCTCGCAGCAGCGGACGTGTTCACCCTGCCCTCACACACGGAGAACTTCGGCATCGCGGCAGCGGAATCCATCGCCGCCGGCGTGCCGTCGATCCTGTCCGATCAGATCCAGATCGCACCGCCCGCCGAAGCCGATGGGGCGTGCATCTCGCTGTCCCGCGATCAGGAGATGTGGACCGATGAGATTCTACATCTTCTGTCGAACCCGACCGAGGCGAGCGAGATGAGCCGCCGCGCGAGAGCGCATGCGAAGGCGACCTACTCGTGGGACGCAATCGCAGCGCGTCTCGTCGCAATGTACGAGACCGCGATCGCAAAACGCCGCATGGCCTCTTGACCGCGCTTCATCGCAACCGACACATTCCGCTTTCGCGCCAATTCGGCGCACATTTAGGAGGCTGACTTGCTCATCGATCACCGCACCTATCTCATCAAGCCGGGCCACACGCGCACGCATCTCGATATCTATGAGAAGTACGGCTACCAGGCGCAGAAGCGGCATCTCGGCGAGCCGGTGCTGTACATGTTCGCCGAAAGCGGCGCGATGAACACCGTCGTTCACAACTGGGCCTACGAAGACGCCGCCGACCGCGCCAAGCGCCGCGCGGCGATGATGGCCGACCCGGACTGGAAGGTTTATCTGCAAAAGCTCGTGGAGTCGGAGCTTCTGATCGGCCAGCAGACTTCGCTGATGATCCCCACGAGCTTCTCCAAGATCAAATAGGACTTGATCGAGTGGAACTTGCGGAGCACCGCCGCCCTCGCGGCGGTGCTCAATTCACTTGTTGGATGACTTGCGTGTTGCGGCACTCGGAATACATCGCGCCGTTCACCGTCTCGATCCGCTCCAGGCATTGCAGCGACGACGTGATCGGGCCCGCTACCGAGAAGTCGTAACCTTGCCCGTTGAGGACAAGCGCATAGCGTCCAGCCGGGAAGACGAAATCGGTGTCCGGTTTGATCGCGATGAGATCGCGATTGTCGCCGAGCGGCGACACTCTGAAATCGAACGCATTGTTGCGGATGCGCCAGAGATTCTCGACGGTATTCGTTGAAGCCTTGCCGTCGGTGAAGGTCATCTCGCGGGCGATCTTCGCGACGACACGCACAGCCACCTTCTCCGGCGCGCCGTTCGCGAGGTCACGGCGAAACACGACGAAGCTCACCTTGCCGTCCGGCAGCGTGACGCGGCTCGGCTCGCGGATCTCGGGCGAGATCAGAACGCGCGGATCGGGCACGCGGATCGAGAACTTGTCGAGCTCAACGAGCTTGTCGTTGTTGAGCGCATAGACTCCATAGGTCGCAGGCAACGGGAACGGGGATGCAGCGTCCTTCGGAGCAACAGCGCTCGCCGCAAGCTTCGGAGCTTGGGCAACAGGGGGAGGCTCGACGGCCGTCTGCTGTTGCGTTTTTTTGTTAAGCCAGCGGATGTCGAGCTGGCCCGTCATCAGCGCGAAGATCGCAACCGCGAGAAGCGCCGCGCCGGTAAGCTGCACGAATGAGCCAATACCGTTTCGGACTCGTCCCTGCGCCGGCTCGGGTGCATGAGCGAACTCGCGCGACGGCGGGTGATAGTCGACGATGATGTCGGGCGCAGCACGCAGCATCGGTCCGCTTTGCACCGCCATTGGCGGCTCGGGTGCCAGGATGACGACCTGCCCCTTGGGTTCAGACGGCGTCTCCAGATGACGGACTTCGTCCGGCTGGAAGATGTGGTTGTCGAAGGCTTCCGAATGCTCAACCTCGACGCGCCGGATCGCATCCTCCAGCGCCAACTCATGGGCCTTCAATTCAGCGTCGGTGACCGACGCGTTCTGCCAGAGGATTTCCCGATGCAGACTCGTCCGCGCCAGGTCATAGATCGCGCTGCGTGTTTTGCCGGGATCGTCCTTCGCGGCTTCGATCGCCCGCGACAGGATGGCGTAGTAGTCCACCGTGATGGGCTCCACTGCCCGTCCCTGCGCGTCCGAAAAGTCCGATCCCATCCGCAGCGCACCTTTAGGCGAATCGAGCCCCGTTGGGCCGCATATTCCATAGTGCCGGCTGGCGTCTCAAAGCGGCGGCACACGTTACGCACCGCTATCGCCCGCCTCTTCTCGCAACCACGGACGGAGTTTAGCGCAAACGGCGCCGTGGCGTGCGGTGCACAAATAGCAAGCTCACCGCCACCGAAGCGGGCACAGGCCATTTTCGGCGCAAAAAGCGGCGGCGGCGGAACTTCGACGCATCCTATTGGAAAGGCATATGAAAATCGATTTTCGCCAGTTGGCACGTTGCTCGCAAATTGATCAGCCGAATACGCCACCGGCTGCCGGACCAAGAGCTTTGGACACCTCGCTCAAGATCGCCATCGTCGACCTCAATCCGATCCGGGCCGCGATCCTGGAGGACGGTCTGCGCGAGGCGGGCTACATGGCCGTGGTGCGCATCCACGAGATGCAGAGCCTGCTGACGCGCATCTATTCGATCGACCCGGACGTCATCCTGATCGACCTGGAGAACCCGAGCCGCGACGTGCTCGAGCAGATGTTCCAGGTGAGCCGCGCGGTGAAGCGGCCGATCGCCATGTTCGTCGACCAGAGCGACGCGGCCTCGATCGAGGCCGCGGTCGATGCGGGCGTGTCGGCCTACATCGTCGGCAGCATGCAGAAGGAACGCATCAAGGGCATCCTCGATCTCTGCATCTCGCGTTTCAACGCCTTCTCCCGCTTGCAGAACGAGCTGGAGAAGACGCGGTCGCAGCTTGAGGAGCGCAAGGTGATCGACCGCGCCAAAGGCATCCTGATGAAAGCGAAGAATCTGACCGAAGAGCAGGCCTATGCGCTGCTGCGCAAGACCGCGATGAACGAGAACAAAAAGATCGCGGATGTGGCGCAGTCGGTGATCACGGCGGCGGAGTTGTTCAAATGAGCGAGAAGAAACTGCGCATCGGATTCATTCCGCTCTGCGACGCCACTGCGCTGCTGGTCGCCGTGGACAAGGGCTTTGCCGCGGCGGAAGGCCTCGATGTCGAGCTGGTGCGCGAGGTGTCGTGGGCGAACGTGCGCGACAAGCTCAACATCGGCGTGTTCGACGCCGCGCATCTGATCGCGCCGGTCGCGATTGCGTCGAGCCTGGGTCTCGGCCACGTGAAGGTGCCAATCGTTGCGGCCTTTGGTCTTGGTGTGAACGGCAACGCGATCACGGTGTCGCCGTCGCTCTACGCCTCGATCGCCGCGAACTGCGACGGTCCGGTCACCGATCCGATGGTGACAGCGAAGGCACTCGCGAAGGTCGTGGTGCAGCGGAAGGCCAAGGGCCAGCCTCCCCTCACCTTCGGCATGACGTTCCCATTCTCGACGCACAACTATCACCTTCGCTTCTGGATGGCGGCGGGTGGCGTCGATCCGGACGAGGACGTGCGGCTCGTGGTGCTGCCGCCGCCCTACATGGTCGAAAGCCTCGCCAACAAGCACGTCGATGCGTTCTGCGTCGGCGCACCCTGGAATTCGGTCGCGGTTGATCTCGGCATCGGCTTCATCCTGCATTTCGTGTCGGAGATCTTGAGCCGCGCGGCGGAGAAGGTTTTGGCTACGCGGAGCCGCTGGGCACAGGAGAACCCGGAGACGCTGGCAAAGCTGATCCGCGCCCACGCCAAGGCGGCAGACTTCATCGAGAAGCCGGAGAGCCGCGACGAGGTCGCGGCGCTCCTTGCGCCCGCGAACCGGATCGGCGTCAGCGCCGAGGTGATCCGCCGGACGCTGGACGGCAAGCTCAAGGTGTCGCCGGACGGCGCGACCCGGACCGACGACCACTATCTGCTGTTCGGGCGAGAAGGTGCGGGCCGCCCTGACCCGGTGCAGGCGGCGTGGCTCTATGCGCAGATGGTGCGCTGGGGCCAGGCGCCGCTGTCGGAGGCCATGCGGGCCGCCGCGATCGCGGTGTTCCGCACCGACCTTTACGACGCAGCCGTCGGCGGCACGCCTACGCCTGCCTCCGGCGCCCCGGCCGACGGCATCGGCGCCTTCACCGGACCGGCGTTCAATCCCAAAGACATCGCGGCTCATCTGGCCGCCTGGCGTATCGGCCGCGTCGCGGCTGACTGAGAAGTCGTCCCTCTGCCTCTTTAAATTCGCCGCCTGCCTATTTTTGTGCATTGCACAAAAACAATTCAATTGCGGCCCTGTTGGGCAAATTTGCCGTCTTTTGAGGCCTTGTTAATTTTTAGGCATTTCCAAGCAAGCATCTGTTCTTGCATCAGAAATCTCAGTTACGACCAACTGGCACGGACCTTGAAATAGAGGAATCCGAGACGGTGCTCCTCGTGGGCAAGCATCTCGGGTCCAATGACGGGCCAATAGCAACGCCGCTGTCCTGGGGAGGCCAATGAGGGCTCTCGGGCGCGGCTTTTTTGTTGGCCGGTTGGCAAAGCGAGCAACGGGTTTCGAACCAGAGAGGACGACGAACACAATGGCCACCACCGGCAAGGACAAGACCAGCAAGCGCGGCATCAGCCGCCGCAACTTCCTGAAGGCGAGCGCCGGCACGGCCGCGCTGTTCACCGCCGCTCAGGCGCAGTTCCCCGGTGGCGCCTTCGCGCAGGCCGCAGGCCCCGAGGTGAAGGGCGCCAAGCTCGGCTACATCGCGCTGATGGATGCCTCCCCGCTGGTGATCGCGAAGGAGAAAGGCATCTTCGCCAAGCACGGCATGCCGGACGTCGAGGTGCTCAAGCAGGCGTCGTGGGGTGCGACGCGCGACAACATCGTGCTCGGCGGCGAGGCCAACGGCATCGATGGCGCGCACATCCTGACGCCGATGCCCTACCTGATCTCGGCCGGCAAGGTGACGCAGAACAACGTGCCGACGCCGATGTACATTCTCGCGCGCCTCAATCTCGACGCGCAGGCGATCTCGGTCTCCAACGAATTCAAGGATCTGAAGGTTACGGCCGACGCCTCCGCGCTGAAGGCCGCCTTCGCCGCCAAGCGCGCCGCCGGCAAGGAAGTGAAAGTGGCGATGACGTTTCCGGGCGGCACCCACGATCTGTGGATCCGCTACTGGCTCGCCGCCGCCGGCATCGATCCGGACAAGGACGTTTCGACCATCGTCGTACCGCCGCCGCAGATGGTGGCGAACATGAAGGTCGGCAACATGGACGCCTTCTGTGTCGGCGAGCCGTGGGGCGAGCAGCTCGTCAACCAGAATATCGGTTTCTCGGCCTGCTCGACCGGCGAAATCTGGTTCAAGCACCCCGAGAAGGCGCTCGGCCTGCGCGCGCAGTGGGTCGACAAGAACCCGAACGCCGCGAAGGCGCTGCTTGCCGCGGTGATGGAGGCCCAGCAGTGGTGCGACAAGCCGGCGAACCGGCAAGAGATGTCGGAGATCGTCGGCAAGCGGCAGTGGTTCAACGTGCCGGTCGCCGACATCATCGGCCGCGCCAACGGCGACATCAACTACGGCAACGGCCGCGTCGAGAAGGGCACCAAGCAGTTCATGAAGTTCTGGCAGGACCACGCGTCCTACCCGTTCAAGAGCCATGACGCCTGGTTCATCACCGAAGACATCCGCTGGGGCAAGTTCGAGCCCAACACCGACATCAAAGCGCTGGTGAGCAAGGTCAACCGCGACGACCTCTGGCGCGATGCCGCCAAGATGCTCGGCGTCGCGGCCTCCGACATTCCGGCCTCGTCCTCGCGCGGCAAGGAGACGTTCTTCGACGGCAAGGTGTTCGATCCCGAAAACCCGGCCGCCTACCTGAAGAGCCTTTCGATCAAGCGCGCCGAGATCGGCTGACGAATACGGGCTGCCGGAGCGATCCGGCGGCCCGCACATCTTTCATCCGGAGCAGAACGTCCATGAACATGCCGCTTCGTAAATCCGAAACCGCCGTCGCAACGATGCCCGCGGTGGCCGCCAAGGTTCTCCCGCTCGCGCCATCCAAGCGCGGAACCTTCCAGTCCCGCCTCATGACAAAGGCGGGCGAAGTTGCGGTGCGCGTTCTGCCGCCTCTGGTGATGCTCGCGATCATCCTCGGCGTCTGGCAGCTCCTCTGCATGAAGCCCGGCGCGACACTGCCGGCGCCCACCAAAATCTGGACCGAGGCCAAGGACCTCATCATCGATCCGTTCTTCGTCGCCGGCCCGCAGGACATCGGGCTTGGCTGGCGCGTTCTGACGTCGCTCCAACGCGTCGCGATCGGCTACGGCTTCGCGGCGCTGTTCGGCATCCTGCTCGGCACCATCATCGGCCAGTCGGTCTGGGCGATGCGCGGCCTCGACCCGATCTTCCAGGTGTTGCGCACGATTTCGCCGCTCGCCTGGCTGCCGATCTCGCTCGCGGCGTTCCGTGACAGCCAACCGTCGGCGATCTTCGTGATCTTCATCACCTCGGTGTGGCCGATCATCATCAACACCGCTGTTGGCATCCGCAACATCCCGCAGGACTATCGCAACGTCGCGCTGGTGTTGCAGCTCAACCCGATCGAGTTCTTCTGGAAGATCATGATTCCGTCGGCGGCGCCTTACATCTTCACAGGGCTTCGCATCGGCATCGGCCTGTCGTGGCTCGCCATCGTCGCGGCCGAGATGCTGACCGGCGGCGTCGGCATCGGCTTCTTCATCTGGGACGCTTGGAACTCGTCACGGCTCTCCGACATCATCGTAGCGCTGATCTACATCGGCCTCATCGGCTTCATCCTCGACCGGATCGTCGCCTTCATCGCCACCATCGTCACCCGCGGCACGGCCGCCAACTAACGGAGCGCTGCGATGCTGACCTATCCGTATCTCAAGATCGACCACGTCGATAAGCGCTTTACCCGCGGCTCGATGGAAAACGAGGTTCTCAAGGACGTCTCGCTCTCGATCGAAAAGGGCGAGTACGTCTCGATCATCGGCCATTCCGGCTGCGGCAAGAGCACGCTCCTGAACATCGTCGCAGGCCTACTTCCGGTCTCGACCGGCGCGGTGCTGCTCGAGAACAAGGAGGTGAACTCTCCCGGTCCCGACCGCGCCGTGGTGTTCCAGAACCACTCGCTGCTGCCGTGGCTCACGGTCTACGCCAACGTCCGCCTCGCGGTGGACAAGGTATTCTCCTCGACAAAATCGCGTAGCGAGCGTCACGCCTGGACCATGCACAACCTCGAACTCGTGCAGATGGCTCACGCCAAGGACAAGCGGCCGGCGGAAATCTCCGGCGGCATGAAGCAGCGGGTCGGCATCGCCCGCGCGCTCGCGATGGAGCCGAAGGTTCTCCTGCTCGACGAGCCGTTCGGCGCACTCGACGCGCTGACCCGCGCGCATCTTCAGGACTCGGTGATGCAGATCCACTCCAAGCTCGGCAACACCGTGATGATGATCACGCATGACGTCGACGAAGCCGTGCTGCTGTCCGACCGCATCGTGATGATGACCAACGGTCCCTCGGCGCACATCGGCGAGGTTCTCGAAGTGCCGCTGGCGCGTCCGCGCAAGCGCCTCACGCTTGCGGGCGATCCGACGTACCTGAAGTGCCGCCAGCGCGTGCTCGAATTCCTCTACGAGCGCTCCCACTACGTGGAGGCCGCGTAAGCGATGTCCGCCGGATTCACACCCGAGCAGAAACGCTACCTCGAAGGCTTCACGTCGGGCCTTCAAGTCACGCGCTCGGGCCGTGGAATCGATACGGCTGCCACACCGAGCGGACCTGATGCCGAGCACATCGCGGCGCAAGACCGCACAATTGCCGCGGGCGGCAAGCTGAACGAGCAGGAGAAGTTTAAGCGCGAGGAGCATCCGTTCGATGCTTACGCGCGCTTGCAGGAGCAGGCTGACAAGAACCAGCCGCCGAAGCCCGCGGATAACTTCCGCTGGCGCTATTACGGCTTGTTCTACGTGGCCCCTGCGCAGGACTCCTACATGTGCCGCCTACGCATCCCGAACGGCATCCTGACGCACTGGCAACTCGCGGGCCTTGCCGATCTCGCGGAGAAGTTCGGCGGCGGCTATTCGCATGTGACGACGCGGGCGAACTTCCAGATCCGCGAAATCGAGCCAAAGAACGCAATCAACCTGCTCGAAGGCCTGCTCGATCTCGGCCTCGGCTCGCGCGGCACTGGCGCCGACAACATCCGCAACGTCACCGGCACGCCGACCGCTGGCATCGATCCGCAGGAGCTGCTCGACACCCGGCCCTATGCGCGCCAGTGGCACCACCACATTCTCAATGAGCGCGGGCTCTACGGCCTGCCGCGCAAGTTCAATGTCGCCTTCGACGGCGCGGGCACCATCCCGGTGCTGGAAGACACCAACGACATCGGCTTCCAGGCCGTCGAGGTGAAGGACGGCTTCGGCGCCGAGCCGGGCGTCTGGTTCAAGCTCGCGCTCGGCGGCATCACCGGCCACAAGGATTTCGCCCGCGATACCGGCGTGATCGTGAAACCTGCCGACGCAACGAGGGTGGCCGACGCCATCGTGCGTGTGTTCAGCGCGCATGGCGACCGCACCAACCGCAACAAGGCGCGGATGAAGTACGTGCTCGACGTCATAGGCTTCGACAAGTATCTGGCGTTGGTCGAGGAGAAGCTCGGCGCGAAGCTGACGCGCGTTCCGCCCGAGGCGCTGGCGCCGCGTCCCGCGTTCGACCGTTCCGCCCATATCGGCGTGCATGAGCAGAAGCAGAAGGACTTGCACTGGATCGGCGTCGTGCTGCCGGTCGGCAAACTCACCGTCGCGCAGATGAAGGGCCTCGCCACCATCGCGCGCGAGTTCGGCGACGGCGATATTCGTCTTACGGTTTGGCAGAACCTTCTCATCTCCGGGGTGCCGACCGAGAAGATTCTGGCCGCCGAGATCGCCATCGACGCGCTCGGCCTCACCACCAAGGCCACGTCCATTCGCGCCGGCCTCGTCGCCTGCACCGGCAATGTGGGCTGCCGCTTCGCGGCATCGAACACCAAGAAGCACGCCGAAGACATCGCGCAGTGGTGCGAGGCTCGCGTCGAGCTCGATACGCCGGTGAACATTCACCTCACCGGCTGCCACCACTCCTGCGCGCAGCACTACATCGGCGACATCGGGCTGATCGCCTGCAAAGTGCCGCTCAACGACGACGGCGACACCGCCGAGGGCTATCACATCCTGGTCGGCGGCGGCTTCGGCCCCGATGCTGCGCTGGCGCGCGATCTCTACCGCGACGTGAAAGCAGAGGACGCGCCAGCCATGGTCGAGCGCATGCTGAAGACCTACATGGCGCGCCGCTCCGACCACGAGAGCCTCCAGACCTTCACGCGGCGCCATGACATCGAGGCGCTGACAACGATGTTCTCGGGGGGCGCAGCATGATGAACTCTCCTATCCGGCCCCCGCTTTCGTCGATCGTGCCAGAGAGCGCCCCTTTCAGCGCCGAGCAACGCCAGTGGCTCAACGGCTTCTTCCAGGGCCTGCTCGACAGTGACGCCACCGCGCTCTCGCCGCAGGCGGCGCAGGCGCTGATGCCAGGCGTGCAGATCGGTGGCGCAGACGATGACGATGCGCCGTGGCACGACCAGACCATGCCGATTGCCGAGCGCATGAAGCTCGCGGACGGCAAGCCGCTGAACCGCAAGATGATGGCGGCGATGGGCCAGCAGGATTGCGGCCAGTGCGGTTATGATTGCAAGCAATACGCCGACGCGATCTTCGCCAAGAGCGAGGAACGTCTGAATCTCTGCGTGCCGGGCGGCAAGGAAACCGCCCGCATGCTGAAGGCACTGCACGCCGAGATCGGCAACGCGCCCGCGCCTGTGGTGGCGAAGGCTCCCGAGGTTGTAGCGCCCGCCCCAAAGCCCAAGGCCAAGCCCGGCACGTCGCGCGACAATCCGGCCGTCGCGACCTTCATCTCTCGTGCACGGCTGAATAAGCCAGGCTCCGAGAAGGAAACCTGGCACATCGAATTCGACCTGACCGAGAGTGCGCTCGACTACACCGTCGGCGACTCGTTCGGCCTGTTTCCGACCAACGATCCCGCGCTGGTCGAAGCGGTACTCGAAGCGCTCGACGCGCCGGCGGTTTTCCCGATCGCCGGACGCACGCTGCGCGAGGTGCTGTCCGACGGCGTGTCGCTGTCGCCCGCCCCCGACATGCTGTTCCAGCTGTTTTCCTACATCACCGGCGGCGAGCGCCGGAAGAAGGCGAAGGCGCTGGCCAACGGCGAAGACCCTGACGGTGATGCCGCCACGCTCGACGTTCTCGCGGCGATCAAGAAGTTCGAGGGCGTGCGGCCCGATCCCGAGGCGCTCATCGAGTCGCTCGATCCATTGCAGCCGCGGCTCTATTCGATCTCGTCGTCGCCGAAGGTCCATCAGGGCCGCGTGTCGCTGACGGTCGATGCGGTGCGCTACACGATCGCGAAGGAGAAGCGCTCGCGGCTTGGCGTCGCCTCGACCTTCCTCGCCAGCCGCGTGAAGCCCGGCGACAAGATCAAGGTCTACGTGCAGAAGGCGCACGCATTCGGCTTGCCCGCCGATCCGAACACACCAGTCATCATGGTCGGCCCCGGCACGGGTGTCGCGCCGTTCCGTGCCTTCCTGCACGAGCGCATGGCGACGAAAGCGCCGGGCCGTAACTGGCTCTTTTATGGCCACCAGAAGCGCGACTTCGACTTCTTCTACGAGGACGAGTTTGCCGGCATGAAGACCGCCGGTGTTCTCACGCGCCTGTCGCTCGCCTGGTCACGCGACGGCAATGAGAAATTCTACGTGCAGAACCGCATGGCGGAGGTCGGCCGCGATCTCTGGTCCTGGATTGCCGACGGCGCGCACATCTACGTCTGCGGCGACGCCCAGCGCATGGCGAAAGACGTCGAGCGCGCGCTGGTCGATATCGTCCAGACGCATGGCGCACGCTCGACCAACGAGGCGGTGGCCTTCGTCGCCGATCTCAAGAAGCGCGGCCGCTACCAGACCGACGTGTACTGATGAACGCACCGGTCGCCCACCCGCCCGCCACCAAAACCACCTGCCCCTATTGCGGCGTGGGTTGCGGTGTTCAGGCGCGTCCGGATGCGAACGGCGGAACAACCATCATCGGCGATGCGGATCATCCGGCGAATTTCGGCAGGCTTTGCTCCAAGGGCTTCGCCCTCGACGAGACCTTATCGCTAAACGGACGGCTGCTGCATCCAAAGCTGCGTCGCACGGACGGAAGCTACGCCGATGTTGATTGGGACACGGCGCTGGCCAACGTCGCGGACGGCTTCAAGCGCATCGTGGAGCGCGACGGGCCGGGCGCGATCGCCTTCTATCTCTCAGGGCAATTGCTGACCGAGGACTACTACGTTGCCAACAAGCTGATGAAGGGCTTCCTCGGCTCGGCGAACGTCGATACCAATTCGCGGCTCTGCATGGCCTCGACCGTCGCGGGCCACCGCCGCGCGTTCGGCGAGGACGTGGTGCCGGGCTCGTATGAGGATCTCGACAACGCGGATCTGCTGGTTCTGGTCGGCTCCAACGCCGCGTGGTGCCATCCGGTGCTGTTCCAGCGCATGCTGCGCAACAAGCGCGAGCGCGGCGCGAAGATCGTGACGATCGATCCGCGCCGGACGATGACCGCGGACGATTCCGATCTGTTCCTTTCGGTCGCGCCGGGCAGCGACACGGCGCTGTTCAGCGGGTTGCTCGCCTATCTCGCGCAAAGCGACACGCTCGATCAGTCCTATATCGACCAGCACACTGTCGGCTTCGATGCCGCGATCGCACGCGCGAAGGAGATCGCGCCGGATATTGCAGCGACCGCGGCCGCCACCGGCCTCGACGAAGGCGACGTCGCACGTTTCTTCCAGCTCTTCCGCTCGCATCCGAATGTCATCACCTGCTTCTCGCAGGGCGTGAATCAGTCGGCGCAGGGCACCGACAAGGTCAACGCGATCATCAACTGTCATCTCGCCACCGGCCGCATCGGCAAGCCGGGCGCGGGCCCGTTCTCGCTGACCGGCCAGCCGAATGCGATGGGCGGCCGCGAGGTCGGCGGGCTGGCGAATACGCTCGCCGCTCACATGGGCTTCGGCGCGGAAGACATCGACCGCGTGCGGCGCTTCTGGAATGCGCCGCGCATGGCCGAGCGCGAAGGGCTCAAGGCCGTGCAGATGTTCGAGGCCATTGAGAGGGGCGAGGTCAAGGCGTTGTGGGTGATGGCGACCAATCCCGCGGTGTCGCTGCCGCGTGCGGGCGCGATGCGCGAGGCGATGAAGAAGCTAGAGCTTCTCGTCGTCTCCGAAAACGTGCTGGCGAACGACACGCTGTCCGCGAAGCCGCACGTCCTCCTTCCCGCCGCAGCCTGGGGTGAGAAGGACGGCACCGTTACCAACTCCGAACGCCGCATCTCGCGCCAGCGCGCGTTCCTGCCGCTGCCGGGCGAGGCGAAACCCGACTGGTGGATCGTCGCGCAGGCGGCGCAGCGTATGGGATTCTCTGAAGGCTTCGACTTCCGCAACGCCGCCGACGTGTTCCGCGAGCACGCCGCGCTGTCCGGCTTCGAGAACAACGGCGCACGTCTGTTCGACATCAGCGGACTTGCGACGATCACCGACGAGTGCTTCGACACGCTGGAGCCGGTGCAGTGGCCGATGCGCGCAGGCGACGCGCGATCCTCATCGCACTTCTTCGCTGACGGCGGCTTCTCGACGCCGGACCGCAAGGCGCGCTTCATCGCGCCCGAACGCCCCGCGCTGCGCGAGGCGACCGACGCCGCCTTCCCGCTCCGCCTCAACACCGGCCGTCTGCGCGACCAGTGGCACTCTATGACCCGTTCGGGGCTCAGCCCGAAGCTCGGCGCGCACCGCGCGGAACCCTTCGTCGAGGTCCACCCGCTCGACGCAAAAACCTTTGGATTGGCGCATCAAGGGTTCGCCCGCATCACGACCCGGCACGGGTCCTGCATCTTGAAGGTCATGTGCAGCACCAGCCAGCAGCCCGGCTCGGTCTTCGCGCCAATCCACTGGAGCGACAGCAACGCCTCGTCGGCGCGCGTCGGCGATCTCGTGGCGCCCTGCACCGATCCATTCTCGGGCCAGCCGGAAGCCAAGGCGACGCCCGCCGCCATCGAGCCCGTGACCTACGCCTACCGCGGCTTCGCGCTATCGCGCGACGATCTCTCCCTCCCCAAGGACGCCGTCTGGGCTCGCGTCGCCCTCTCCGGCGCGGCGGGCATCCTGTTCGCCACCAACGACGGCCCTGCCGCCTGGCGCGATCTCGCGCCTGAGATGTTCGGGGACGCCGCGCTGACCGAATACCACGACCGCCAGCGCGGTCTTTATCGCGCCGCGGCCTTCACCGGCGGCCAGCTCAGCGGCGCGCTGTTCATCGGCCCCGAGGACGCGCCGCCGCAGTGGAGCGACCTGCGCAGCATGGTCGGCGGGCCGGGGATCACCGAGAGCGGTCCCGTCGTCTGCGCCTGTTTCGGCGTCGGCGTCTCTGCCATCGCGGACGCCATCACCTCGCGCAAGGCCACGAACGCCGAAGAGATCGGCCAGTCGCTGCGCGCCGGTACCAAATGCGGAACCTGTCTGCCTGAGATCCGAAGCATCGTGTCACAGGAGCTTCACCATGACGGTGCACCTCGCGAACATGCGCACGCCCTCTGAAACACGACCCACGCGGATGGAGCCGCTCGCGCGGCTGCCGGTGTTCTTCGCGCTCGAAGGCCGCCGGGTGCTGGTCGCAGGCGGCACCGCCGGTGCGGCCTGGAAGGTCGAGCTTCTGTCGGCTGCGGGCGCGAAGGTCGATGTCTATGCCGCCAAGGCATCGGATGAACTGCTCGCGGTCGCAATCAATCCACCGCGCGGCGACATCACCCTGCATGACCGCGCCTGGACCGAATCCGACATGATGGGTGCCGCGATCGCGGTCGGCGGCTTCGAGGACGACATCGAAGCGGCCGGCTTTGCGGACGCCGCGCGCCGTATGGGCGTGCCGGTCAACGTGATCGACAAGCCGGAGTTCTGCGACTTCGCCTTCGGCGCCATCGTCAACCGCTCGCCGCTCGTGATCGGCATTTCCACGGATGGCGCTGCGCCCGTTTTCGGCCAGGCGATCCGTGCCAAGCTCGAAGCGATGATCCCGCGCGGATTTGCCCGCTGGACCGAAGCCGCAAAGGAATGGCGGCGCGACGTGCGCTGGTCGGGATTGTCGTTCGCGGGCCGCCGGAAATTCTGGCAGCTCTTCACCGCCCAGGCGGTGAACAATCCAGACCACGAGCCACAGCAGACGGACTACGACCGGCTGATGAGCGCGACCAAGAAGGAAGGCGATACGGTCGATAAAGGCTCGGTGACGCTGGTCGGCGCGGGTCCGGGCGACGCGGAACTGCTCACGCTGCGCGCGGTGCGCGCGCTGCAATCCGCCGACATCGTACTGTTCGACGATCTGGTGTCGTCCGAGGTGCTGGAGTTCGCGCGGCGCGAGGCCAAGAAGATGCTGGTCGGCAAGACCGGCTACGGCCCGTCGTGCAAACAGGAAGATATCAACGAGCTGATGGTCGGGCTCGCGAAGTCCGGCAAGCGTGTGGTGCGACTCAAGGGCGGCGATCCGATGATCTTCGGCCGCGCGGGCGAAGAGATCGCGGCCTGCCGTGCGGCGGGCGTTGCTGTCGAAGTGGTGCCCGGCATCACCGCCGCGCAGGGCGCGGCGAGCCGGCTCGGCGTGTCGCTCACGCACCGCAGGGCGGCGCGACGGCTGCAATACGTCACCGGCCACGCCGCCGACGGCAAGCTTCCCGCCGATCTCAACTGGCGGAGCCTCGCCGATCCATCCGCGACCACGATCGTCTATATGCCAGTGAAGACGCTGCGCGAGTTCGCGGCATCGGCCGTCGCGGAAGGTCTCGATCCGAACACACCGGCGGTTGCCGTCGCACGCGCAACGCGGGCCGACGAAACATCCATCGCGACGTCGATTTCGGAACTGCCGGATCGGCTCGCGTCGGCGAGCCTACCCAGTCCCGTAGTCGTGATGATCGGCCGCGCGTTCTCCGAGCTGATGCTCGCTCAAGGCGTCGCGACGGTCGGGTCGAGCGAGAGCACCTTCAAGATCTCGTCCTGAACGGACTTGCGGCCGGTCGTGCGCGCAGCCTCATCCATCCGCGCCTCATAGGCGATGCGTGCCGGGCGGTGGAACACCAGCACGCGGTCGCCCACGTCCATCGCCTCGTTCATGTGGTGGGTGATGAACACCGCGGTCTTGCCGGCCTGCTTCACCAGCCGCACGAACTCGGCACGCAGATCGCGCGCGGTCATCTCGTCGAGCGCTGAGAACGGCTCGTCGCAGAGCAGGATGTCCGGCTCGACGGCGAAGGCGCGCGCAATCGAGACACGCTGGCGCATGCCGCCGGAGAGCGCGTGCGGATAGTCGTTCTCGTGGCCCTTCAGACCGAGGCGGTCGAGCCAGCGCTGCGCGATCGCCCTCGCTTCGTCCTTCTTGCGATCGAGGATTTCGAGCCCGAGCACCACGTTGTCGATGGCGGTGCGCCACGGCATCAGGCGGTCGTTCTGGAACACGATGCCGATCTTGCCGCGGAAGGCGTTGAATTCCCTGAAAGGATCGTGCCCCACCACGTCGACCTTGCCGCTGGTCGGTTCGATCAAGCCCGACAGCAGGTTGAACATGGTGGACTTGCCGCAGCCGGTCTTGCCGAGCACCGCGACGATCTCGCCCTTGGCGATGTCGAACGACAGGTTTTCGACCGCGACGAACGTGCCCTTGCCGTCCGGCCGGGCAAACGTCTTCGAGACGTCGCGGAAACGGATGAAGGATTCTTCGGCCATGCTCACGCCGCCCGCTCGGAGGTCGGCCGGTAGCGCAGCACCCAGGCCTCAAACATCACGATGATCTGCTGCACCACCAGCACGAAGAGCACGAGCTGGATCGTCCAGGCCAGCGCACCGGCCATGTCGAACAGTTGCTGCTGGCGCAGAAGCTCATAGCCGACGCCGCCGGTTGCGCCGACCAGCTCGGCCACCACGACCACCCGCGCAGCATTGCCGAGGTTGACCTTCCACGCGGTGAGAATGCCCGGAACGATGGTCGGCACGATCAGCACGCGGAACAACGTCCAGCCGCTCGGCCGGAACGACATCGTCATCTCGAACAGGTCCTTCGACATCGAGCGATAGGAGTCGAGCACCTGGAAGGTGAAGGCCGGCAGCGTCGTGATGATCATGATGAAGGCGATGCGGAACTCGGTGCCGTGGAACCAGATGATCGCGATGATCACCCACGACAGCGCCGGGATGCCTTGCAGAAAGATCAAGAACGGATTGATGTAGCTTTCGATCTTCGGATAGCGCCCGATGGGGATCGCCAGCAGCGATCCGAGGATGAAGGCGCCGGCGAGGCCCACGAAGATGCGGGCCGCCGTCTCCAGAACCTGCGACAGTTCCGACCAGGTGATGAGAATCTTCCACGTCCGCGCGATCACGTCCTGCACCGGCGGGAACAGATAGTGCGGGAAGAAGAACGATGCGATCTGCCAGGCGGCCAACAGCACAACGATGCTGGCGGACGCCTGGAGGAACTCTTTAACGCGCGGACTGAACGTCATACTCTACGACTAGCTTTCTTTTACTTGAGCGGCTTGTCGTAGACCGACGCCGCCGACGGCATGCTCGGGAGATAGTTGATCTCCATACCGGCCTTGTAGACCGCCTCGATGTCCTTGCGGACATCGCTCGCCTTGGTGAGCTTCATGGCGAGCCGCTCGTTCGACTTGATCATCGCGGCGACTGCCTTCAGCTCTTCGGGCGGCGCGCCCTTCGCGAGCAGCGGAGCGGCTTCTTCCGGATTCTTCTGCACCCACTCCACTGCATCCTTGTAGGTCGAGTAGAGCTTCTGCACCGCGCCCGGGTTGGCATCGGCCCAATCGGCGTGCGCGCCGACGCCGAGGTACGGCAGCGTGTTGCCGCCAAAATCCTTCCAGGTCTTGGCGATGTTGAGGTCGAGCGTGCGGATGGTCGGCTTCTTGGCGAGCATCAGCGTGTAGGCCGGCTCCCAGATCTGGATCGCGTCGGCGCGGTCCGCGACGGCGTAGGAGACGAGACCCGGAGGCGCCGTGTTGACGACCTTCAGCTTGCCGAGGTCGACGCCCTGCTTCTTCATAAAGAACTCGGCCATCTGGTAGTTCGTGGTCGAGCGGGCCCCGGCGAGTTCCTTGCCCTCGAGGTCTTTCAGCGTCTTCACGTTGTCGCGCGAGGTGACGACCGCGCCCCAGAAGTCGAACAGATTGAAGAGGTACTTCACCTTCACGCCGCGCACGTCGGCGAGGCCGAGCGTGGTGAGCGAAGCGCTGCCGCCGATCTTGTACTCGCCGGAGTTGAACTGCGTGGCGTAGGCGTCCGGCGTGCGTTCATCGAATTTGATGTCGAGGCCGTTCTTCTCGTCGAACTTCTGCGCCTTGATGACCGGCGGCAGCAGCGCACCCAGCGACGGCGGTGCGAAGATGACGATGGTGAGCTTCTCAAGCGCTTGGGCCTGCGCGCCGGCGCTCGAGCCGAGCGCGAGAGCAACCGTGGTCAGCGCAATTGCCGACAATTTGTGGAGTGGTTTCATGTCGTTCTCCCTGGAATCGTTTTCTAGTTGATCCGGAACAGCTTGGCCGCGAGCCCCCCGTTGATGCTCGCGACCTGCTCGGGTTTCAGTCCTGCCGCCTCGACGATGGCTTTCGGTTCGTGGTCACCGATCGGGAACGGCATGTCGGAGCCCAGCATAATGCGGTCCGCGCCCATCATCTCCACGACAAATCGCAGCACCCTCGGATCGTGCTCAATTGTGTCAGTGTACATCAGATGCAGCGCCTCGACCGGATCGTGCGTGCCAGGCGTAATAGAGTGATTGCGCTTGAGGCGGCCCACCACGAAAGGCAGGCCCGCGGCGCCGATCGGCGCGAATATCTTCGCGTTCTTGTACTTCGCAGGATGGCCGCTCATGGCGAGGCGCGACATCGCGACCAGCGCGTCGGCGACGCGGCCCACGCCGTTCGCGAGGCCATAATCGTGCACGCGGCTTTCGCCTGCGTCGAAGGCCGGATGAATGTGGATCACCGCGCCGGTGTCGTCGGCCGCCTTCCAGAACAGATCGAGGTCCGGCGCATCGAGCACCGAGCCGATGCCGCGCGGCAGCGTCGAGATCATCGCGCCGCGGCAGCCCGCGTTCATCGCATCCTTCAGCATCTTCGCGGCCATCGCGCCGTCCTGCATCGGGAGCGCCGCGAGCGCAAAGAAGCGCGGCTGCGCCTTGCAGGCGGCAAGCAGCGCCTCATTGATGAGCTTGCACCAAATTTCACCTTCCGCCGCCGGCAGATCGTTGCCGAACCAGTCCGGCCAGCCGCCGACGATGTGTTTGTCGATGCCCTGCTTGTCCATCCAGGCGACGCGGCCCGCGATGTCGGACAGGCCCTTCATAGCCGGACGCGTCGGCTTCGCCTTGCCAAAGGCGAGTGCGAGACCGCCGACTTCGTCGATCAGCCGCAGCGACGGCATTTTTGCCGCGTCCTTGCGGATCGCGGTGAGCAGGTCCGGCGGGACCAGATGGCCGTGGGTATCGATGATCATTGCGCGTTATGCGCCTTTCTTTTCGCGAGCCGCGGCGATCATATCGCCAAGCCGCGCTGTTTTAATAGGAAGCGTGTTGACCACAAGGCCCAACGGGCGGACTGCGTCATTGATGGCGCTCGCGACCGCCGCCGGCGCGCCGAGATACCCGCTCTCGCCCGAGCCTTTCTGGCCGAAGACCGTGTGCGGAGACGGCGTTTCGTGATGGACGATCTCGACCTCCGGCACTTCATGCGACGAAGGTAGCACGTAGTCCATGAAGCTCTGCGCCATCAGGAGGCCGTCCTCGCTGTAGGCGAACTCCTCATAGAGAGCGGCGCCAATGCCGTGGGCGATGCCGCCCATTGTCATGCCGCGCACAATCTTGGGATTGATGATGACGCCGCAGTCGTGGCCGATGACGTAGCGCTTGATTTCAGGTTTTCCGAGATCGGGATCGACACTCATCAACACGAGATGGAATTCGAAGGCGTAGCAGGGATACATCTGCACGCGGCCGTCCGCGGTCGGCAACTGGCCGCCGGTCGGCACCGGCATGATGTGGCTGAACGACAGGCCCGGTTCCATGCCCTCCGGCAGCTTGTGAATGTGCCGGTGCGCGATGGTGACAAGCTCCATCCAGGTGAGCTTCTTGTCGGGCGACGCCGTATCGAAGACGTTGCCATCCTTGTAAACAAGGCGATCAGCGGGCACGCCGAGATTGTGCGCGGCAATTGCGATCAGCCGGTCCTTGATCTTGCGCGCGGCATGGAACGCCGCCCCGCCAAGCATGATCGCCATGCGGCTGCCGACCGGGCTGTTGCTCGGCAACGCGTTGATGGAATCCGAACGCACAACGCGCACGCGCTCGGGATCGAGATCGAGCACCTCGCCGACCACTGTGCCGACCAGCGTTTCGTGCCCCTGCCCTGCCGAGGTCGTGTGCATCGTCGCAGTGATCGAGCCGACGAGATCGACGTCGATGCGGCAGGAGTCCATCCAGGTGGTGGTACCGACCTTCGGATTGAGCAGCGGCTCGAACGATGAATTTCCACCGCTCGGCTCCAGACACGCGGCGATGCCGACGCCGGCGAGCATGCCCTTGGCGCGCAATCGATCGCGCTCCGCGAGGACCTCCTTATAAGGAGCCTGCTGCAATACCTTGTCGATCACGGCTGGATAGTTGCCGCTGTCGTATGTCGAGCCGCTCGGGATGAGATAGGGGAACTGCTCAGGCTGAATCAGGTTGCGGCGTCGGACTTCGAGCCGGTCGAGACCCAGACGATTGGCGACCTCGTCGACGGTGCGCTCGATGGCAAAGTTGGTTGGCGACTGGCCGAAGGCGCGCACCGCCTCCTGCACCGTCTTGTTGGTGACGACGGCTATGGCCTGATACTGCACGCTTTTGATGCGGTACGGGCCAACGATGGCGCCGACCGGCTTGCCGAGCTGGAACGGCGAGCGGCCCGCATAGGCGCCGACGTTGTCGAGCGCGCGCATCTTCATCGAGCGGATCACGCCTGTATCGTCGTAGGCGACCTCGACGTCGAACAAGCGCTCCGGCCCGTGCATATCGCCGCCGCGCATGTTCTCCATGCGGTCTTCGACGAAACGGACCGGGAACCCGAGACGCTTGGCGAGATAGCAGACCAGCACCGTGTGCTTGATGCCGCGCTTGACGCCATAGCTGCCGCCGACATCGACGTCGTAATGCACACGCACCGACGACATCGGCAGCTTGAGCGCCATCGCGGTCTGGTCGGGATACTTCGGCATCTGGATCGAGGCCCAGATATCCATGATCTCGCGCCAAGGGTCCCAAGACGCGGTGACGGCGAACGTCTCGATCGGCACCGTCGAGCTGCGGCCCCATTTCACGCGGTGCTTGAAGGTGTGCTTGCTCTCGGCGAAATCCTTCTCAACCTCACCCCAGACGAAGGTGCGGTCGAGGATCACGTTCGAGCCGTGGTCCTCGTGGACCAGCACACCGCCCGCGTAGGCGGTCTCGGCATCGAGCACAAACGGCAACTGCTCGTACTCGACGTTGACCAACTCGGCTGCGTCCTCGGCGAGCGCGCGGGTGTCCGCGACCACCGCACAGACCCACTCGCCTGCGTAGCGCGCAACATCGAGCGCGAGCGGACGGCGCGGCACGTTGGGCGTGTCCATGCCTGCGGCGAGCACGTTGGTCGCGCCGGCCAGCTCCTGCCCGTCGAGCACGTAATGCACACCAGGCATCGCAAGCGCGGCGGACTTGTCGATGGAGACGATCTTCGCAGCCGGGAACGGGCACGTCACCAGCGCGACATGCTTCACGCCCTGCGGAACGATGTCGGCAGCGAAGTTGCCCTTGCCGACGACGAAGCGGCGATCCTCTCGCACGCGACGCTCGGAGGAAATGAAGCGGAATTTGCCCGGCGCGCTCATCGCTTCTCCGCGGGCTCGTTCTGGCCGCGCATGCGCTCGGCGGCGAGCGCGATGGCCTCGACAATCTGCGCGTAGCCGGTGCAGCGGCAGATGTTGCCGGAGATCGCATCGACGATCTCCTCGCGCGTCGGCGAGAGGTTCTTCAGGAGCAGCGCATGGCCGGCGAGGATCATCGCGGGGGTACAGTAGCCGCACTGCATGCCGTGGGTTTCGCAGAACGCATCTTGGATGGGAGACAGTTCGCCCGGCCCCGGCGACAGGCCTTCGATGGTCGTGATCTGGTAGCCATCGGCCTGCACCGCGAACATCAGGCACGAGCGCATCGCGACGCCGTCGACCAGCACCGTGCAGGCGCCGCAGACGCCGTGCTCGCAACCCGCGTGCGCGCCGTTGAGCTGAAGCTTGTCGCGCAGACAATCGAGCAGCGTGGTGCGCGGCTCGACCTCGACGGTGTGCTTCTCTTTGTTGATATCGAGCTCAACGCGCATTCGCGTAAGCCTCCGCAATGGCACGAACGCACATGGTGAGAGCAGCGCGGCGGCGATAATCGGCGGACGCGTGGGCGTCGCCGATGGCTTCGTGTGCCGATAGCGCTTCAGTCACGACATCGCGCACAGCTTTATCTTCCACTTTGGTGCCCACGAGCGCGGACACGTCGAGCTGAAGCGGGAACGCGTAAGCGCCGCCCACGCCGAGTGCGATGCGAGTGCAGCGGCCGTCTTTTTCAACTGCGATCTGGGCCGCGGCGGAAGCGAAAGCGAAATCGCTCGCGCGCGCGTTGATCTCCTGGAAGCCGATGCCAAGCTTCGCGTCCGACCAGACTGGAATACGCACCTCGGTCAGCACCGCCGTGAACGGCAGCACTGTCGTCATCGGCCCGATAAAGAACTCATTGGCCGGAACCTGCGTCGTCTCGCCGCTATCGCGGTAGCTGAGCGTCGCGCCGAGCGTCACCGCGACCAGCGCGATCTCAGCGGCGGAATCCGCGTTCGCAATCGAGCCGCCGACCGTGCCCCTCGCCCGCGTCGCGGTGTGGCCGACGAACTGGATGCCTCTAGCAAGAAGTGGCACCTTGGCGCGGACGGTCTTGTCGGTCTCGACCGAGGCCTGACGTGTGGCCGCGCCGATGGCAACCGCATCGCCTTCATCGCGAATGTAGGTCAGTTCCCGAATTCGGGCGATGTCCACGAGGCGCGTGGGCCGCGCCAGCCGCATCGCCATCAGCGGAACCAGCGTCTGCCCGCCGGCAATGAGGCGCGCGCCATCATCCGCAGCCAGCATCGCGCAAGCTTCGTCAACAGTGGCCGGCCGTGAGTATTCGAACGGGGCGGGTTTCACGCCCGTCTCAGTAAAGGTCCGCGCCGCCGGGCTCAAGCCCGGCAGAGGCCGCCTTTTTCGTGGGCAGGTATTCCGGACCTAGTGCCAGTACGGCGGATAGGCCGAGTTCTTCTGCTCAGCGTCGAGAAGCCGCAGCATGGCCGGCCATTCCAGCACGCCATAAGGCCGGCGGGTGCCGGGCTGGTACAGGTGCGCCGTGTGGGCCAGCACGTTTTCGCCGGGCACATTCAGCTCGGTGCGCGCAGCCATCGCGTCGACCTGCGAACGGCAGGACTGCTCAAGCTGGTACATCAGGTTGAACGCCTCCGGCACCGACGGACCGCAGGTGAGAAGACCGTGGTTCTTCATCACCAGCGCATTGTGCTCGCCGAGATCCTTCACGATCTGCTCGCGCTCTTCGAGATTGACCGCCGGGCCTTCAAAATCGTGATAACCGATATGATTGTGGAAGCGGATCGAGGTCTGCGACAGCGGCAAGAGCCCGCAGTTCATCGCCGACACCGCGATGCCCGCGCGGGTGTGGGTGTGCAGCACGCATTTGACGTCCGGCCGCGCGGTGTGGATCGCGCCGTGGATCACGTAACCGGATTTGTTGATGCCGTAGTCGGTGTCGGGCTTCGAGATGATGTTACCCTCGACATCGATCTTCACCAGGCTCGACGCGGTGATCTCCTTATAAAGAAGACCGTAGAGATTGATCAGCAGATGCTCGGTGCCGGGAATGCGCGAGGTGATGTGGTTGTAGATCAGATCGGTCATGCCGTACTGATCGACCAGCCGGTAACAGGCGGCGAGTTCGCACCGCGCGTTCCATTCCTCAGAAGAAACCTGGTCTTTGACTGACTTGAAGTCGGTTCCGTAGTTCATGACTATGCGAGCCTTCGCCGAGTGGGCCGTGTCTTTATGTGGGGCGGCAGCATACCCTCGGCCAACGAGTTAGGCCAAGGGCTCGCAACCAGCTCCCTATTGGCCGGTTCCGGGAGGGGTTTTGATGGGCGCCGCCGACGTTCTCCGCAACAACTTCAAAGACAAGCTCAAGCGCGGCGAGGTCGTGTCCTCGATGACTGTGCGGCTGATCCGCACGACCGAAATCGCCCGCATCGCCAAGACCGCGGGCTTCGACATGCTCTATATCGACCTTGAGCATTCGAGCCTGTCGCTCGACGCCACCGGTCAGATCTGCATGGCGGCGCTCGACCTCGGGTTGTTTCCGGCGGTGCGTGTGCCGGCGAACACCCCGGAATACATCGGCCGCGTGCTTGACGGCGGCGCACTCGGCATTATCGCGCCACACATCCGCTCGGCCGCCGAGGCCCGCGAGGTGGTGAAGGCCGCGAAGTTCGCGCCAAAAGGCGATCGCGGCAACGTCGCGCCGATGCCGCATTTCCACTACCGCTCCTTCCCCGCTGCGGAGGCGAACGCCGTGGTGAACGACGCCACAATGGTGATCGTGCAATTCGAATCCGCGCAGGCGGTCGAGAACGCGGAAGAAATCGTTGCGGTTGATGGCGTCGATATCGTGTTGATCGGACTGAACGACTATCTCGCTGACATCGGCCTCACCGGCCAATACGATCATCCGAAGGTGCGCGAGTGCTATTCGCGCGTGATCGAGGCCTGCCGCAAGCACGGCAAGCATTGCGGTGTCGGCGGGCTCGCATCGCGGCCCGATCTGATCGCGGAGTATGTGAAGCTCGGAGCGCGCTACGTGTCATCGGGCACGGACGTGGCGTTCCTGATGCGCGCCGCCACCGACACCGCGAAACAGGTGAAAGAGATCAAGCTCTGATGGCCTCGCCACAATCCAGCGCCGGAATGGTCTATGCCAGCGCAGCTTCAGCGGACGCCTTCGCGCGCTCGCTGCTACGAGCTTACGATTTGTCCGACGAGGATGCTGCGATCGTCGCGGGCTGTCTCGTCCACGCCGACCTGCGCGGCGTCGATACGCACGGGCTCTGCCGCATCCCGATCTATCTCGACAGGGTGCGGAAGAAACTGATCAACGTCCACCCGACGCTGAAGCCCAATCGTGTGACGCCTGTTGCCGCTTCACTCGACGGCGACAACGGCTTCGGCTTCGTGGTCGGCATGCGCGCAATCAACGAAGCCATCGACATGGCGAAGACCTACGGCATCGGCGTCGTGTCGGTGAAGCACAGCACGCATTTCGGCATGGCTGCGTCCTACGCCCTGCCCGCAGTCGAGGCCGGCATGATGGCGATGGTGTTCTCCAACGCCTCGCCCGCGATGCCGCCGTGGGGCGGCAAGGACATGATGCTCGGCACCAATCCGTTCTGCCTCGCAGCGCCTGCCGGCAAGCATCCCGCCGTGATCCTCGACATGTCGCCTGCCGTCGCCGCGCGCGGAAAGATCCGCCGCGCGGAGCGGCGCGGCGAGAAAATCCCGCTCGGCTACGCGCTCGATGGCGAGGGCCGCCCGACCACCGACCCCACCGCCGCGCTCGGCGGCGTGGTGCTCCCAATCGGCGAGCACAAGGGTTCTGGCTTGTCGATGTACATGGACATTTTCGGCGGCGTAATTTCCGGTGCCAATTTCGGCGGCGAGGTCGGCGACCAGTATAAGGCCGGCACGCCGCAGAACGTCGGACACTTCTTCCTGGCGATGAAGCCGAGCCTGTTTGTGTCCGCCGAAGAGTATCGCGCGCGCATGGACACACTCATTGAGCGTGTGCATGGCGCGCCGAAAGCACACGGCGTTTCCGAAATTTTAGTGCCCGGCGAGCCGGAAGACCGCTATGAAGCCGAGCGCCGCAAGTCGGGCATCCCTTATGCCGCAAGCGAAGTCGCGGCGTTGCAGGACGAAGCAAAGAAGGCGGGCATCCAGCCGCTCGTGGTATCGGATCGCCCCATTGGCGCATGAGATTTGGGGGCGTGAGGAGGAACAATGCAGGTCCAAGGTTACGACATCGACGTGGTGGTCCAGGGCTATCCGGGCAAATCGGTCTGCCACGGCGGTCTCGGCTGGAGCACGATCGTGCTGCTGCGCGGCCACGGCAAGGTCGCACTCATCGATGTCGGCGGCTTCAACATCCGCGTGCCACTGGTCGAGCGGCTCAAGCATCGCGGCCTGACGCCGAAGGATGTGACCGACCTTCTCCTCACCCACGCGCATCACGACCATTGCATCAACTGGACGTTGTTCAGCCACGCCCGCATCGTGCTGGGCAAGCAGGAGATGGAATGGGCCTCGAAGGTGCAGTGGGGCATCGGGCCGGTGCCGGAGCTTTACGTCGAGAAGCTCCAGACCTGGAATACGCTCCACGCCGCCGACGAGGGCGAAGAGGTGCTGCCCGGCATCACCGCTCACACCATGCCGGGGCATACGCCCGGCCATTTCATCTATCTGCTCAAGGGCAGGGACCACGACGTGATCTTCACCGGCGACGCGGCGAAAAATCGCGCCGAATTGTTAAGCGGCAAGGCCGACGGAACCTACGACCAAGCCGTCAGCAGCAAGTCGATTGCGGCAATTTGGACCCTCTGGAAATCGCGTCCGGGGAATGTCGTGATCCCCGGACATGATATACCGATGGTTCTGAAAGAGGGGCGGCCGGAATATCTCGCCAAGCGCGAGGCAGCGATGAAGGCCTGGTTTGGCGACGATCTCGATACGATGACCACGATCGAGCTGGCCGTTCGCTGAGGAAATGGGGAGGGAAACAATGACGCGCTTCAACACGCGCGCGATGCTGATGGCAGCGGCGGCCTTTGTGCTCGCCGGATTTGCCTTCACAGGGCCGAGCCCGGCCTTCGCGCAGTCCGACTATCCGAACCGGCCCGTCCGTCTCATCATCCCCTTCCCGCCCGGCGGCAGCAACGACGTGGTCGGCCGCATGATCGGCGATCAGCTCTCCAAACAGCTCGGCAAGCAGGTGATCATCGACAACCGCGCGGGCGCGGGCGGCGTGATCGGAACCGAACTCGCGTCGAAGGAGAAGCCGGACGGCTACACGCTGCTGGTGATCTCGCTCGCGCACGCGGTGAACCCGTGGCTCTACAAGCTGCCCTATGACCCGATCAAAGCCTTTGCGCCCATCGGCGTGATGGGCTCCGGTCCGAACGTCGTGGTGGTCCACCCCGATCTGCCGGTTCACTCGATCAAGGAACTGGTCGCGCTCGCCAAGCAGAAGCCGGGCGACATCCAGTACGCCTCCGCCGGCATCGGCAGCTTCCAGCATCTCGGCGGCGAGCTGTTCAAGCTCGAGGCTGGCGTCGACATCCTGCACGTCCCGTTCAAGGGCGGTGGACCGGCGATGATCGACGTCGTCGGCGGCCATACCAAGGTGATGTTCTCGTCGCTGGTGCAAACCACGCCGCACATCAAGACCGGCAAGCTCCGCGCCATCGGCGTCGGCTCCAAGGAACGCAGCAAGGTGCTGCCAGACGTGCCGTCGGTCGCCGAAGCGGGCGTGCCAACCTATGAGGCCGTCAACTGGTGGGGCATCGTCGCGCCCGCCGGCACGCCGCAGCCGATCATCGACAGGCTGCACGCGGCGCTCACAGCCTCGCAAGACACGCCCGAGGTCGAGAAACAGTTTGCGGCCGAAGGCGCGATCGTGGTGAAGAAGTCTCCCGCTGAATTCGGCGCTTTCATGGAAAGCGAAATGAAGAAGTGGGAGCAGGTGGTGAAGAAGGGCAACATCAAAGCCGAGTAGCTTTGATCCGGCTTTTTTGTTCGTGGGGTAATGCTATGCGCAAATCGCGCTCACTTCTTCTCGCGGCCGCGGGACTGTTGGTTGCATTTTCGACCACAGCTTTCGCGCAATCCGACTATCCGAACCGGCCGATCCGCCTGATCATTCCGTTCCCGGCAGGCGGCAGCAACGATATCGTCGGCCGCGCCATCGCCACACAAATGAGCGAGAAGCTCGGCAAGCAGGTGGTGGTGGACAACCGCACCGGCGCCGGCGGCGTGATCGGCACCGAGCTCGCGACGAAAGAGAAGCCGGACGGTTACACGATCTTGGTCATCTCGATCGCGCATTCGGTCAATCCATGGCTCTACAAGCTGCCCTACGATCCGATCAAGGCGTTCACGCCGATCGGCCTGATGGGCGTCGGCACCAACGTGCTGACCGTGCATCCGAGCCTGCCGGCGAATTCGCTGAAAGACTTGCTCACGATGGCGAAGGAAAAGCCGGGCGAGTTGAGCTATGCCTCGGCCGGCATCGGCACGTTCCAGCATCTCGGTGCGGAGCTGTTCAAGCTCGAAGCCAAGGTGAACCTGATGCACGTGCCGTTCCGCGGCGGCGGCCCTGCCCTCACCGACGTGCTCGGCGGCCACAACAAGATCATGTTCTCCTCGCTCGTGCAGGCGGTGCCGCACATCAAGAGCGGTCGCCTGCGCGCACTCGGCACTGGCGGCAAGGAGCGCATCCCGGCGCTGGCCGATGTGCCGACGATCTCCGAGGCTGGCGTTCCCGGCTACGAGGCATTGAATTGGTGGGGCTTGCTCGCGCCCGTCGGAACGCCGCAGCCGATCATCGCCCGGCTGCACAAGGCGCTCAGCGAGGCTCAGGACACGCCGGAGATCCAGTCACAATTCGAGAAGGAAGGCGCCGCCACCCGCAAGATGGAGCCGGAGGAATTCGGCAAGTTCATCGAGAGCGAGATGAAGAAGTGGGAGCGCGTGGTCAAGGAGGGCGGGATCAAGGCGGAATAACCGCCGCGTTCCGGGGAGACTAAGCGTTCATGCAATTCGAACTTCGTAAAAATAGAGACGTCTGGTGCGGCGTAATGCTGATCGGCGTCGGCGGGCTCGCGCTGTTCATGGCTCGCGACTACGCGATGGGCACCACGCTTCGCATGGGGCCCGGCTATTTCCCGGTCGTGCTCGGCGCGATGCTGATCCTGTTCGGCCTCTACTGCATCGCGTCGGGACTGCGCAGCAACGAGCAGATCGAGGGAAGCTGGTCGCTGCGCGGCTTGATCGTGCTTCCGCTGTCGCTCGTGCTGTTCGGCCTGCTGATGGAATACGCGGGCTTCGTGCCCGCATTGATGGTGCTGATCGTCGGCTCCGCGCTTGCCGGTAAGGAATTCCGGCTCGTCGAGGTGCTGTTGCTCGCAGTCGGACTCACCGCCTTCTCTGTCGTTCTCTTCATCTGGGGCCTTGGACTGCCCTACCCGCTGCTGATGGGACTGCAATAGATCATGGAACTGTTTCAAAACCTGATCTTCGGCTTCGGCGTCGCGCTGTCGTGGCAGAACCTGCTCTATTGCATGATCGGTGTGTCGGTCGGCACGCTGATCGGCGTTCTGCCGGGCATCGGCCCGCTCGCGACCATCGCAATGCTGCTGCCGATCACGTTCAACGTGGCGCCGGTCGGCGCGTTGATCATGCTCGCCGGCATCTATTACGGCGCGCAGTACGGCGGCTCGACCACGGCTATTCTCGTCAATTTGCCGGGTGAGACGTCGGCGGTCGTCACCTGTATCGACGGCTATCAGATGGCGCGGCAGGGCCGCGCCGGCCCCGCACTCGCCATCGCCGCCATCGGCTCGTTCGTCGCCGGCACCTTCGGCACGCTGCTCATCGCGCTGGCTGGCCCTCCCCTCGCCGAACTGGCGCTGAAGTTCGGCGCGCCGGAATACTTCTCGCTGATGTTAATGGGCCTCGTGGCCGCTGCGGTGCTGGCGCAAGGCGACATGGTGAAGTCGCTGGCCATGGTCGCGATGGGGCTCCTGCTCGGCATCGTCGGCACCGACGTCAACACCGGCACGCAACGCTTCTCCTTCGGCATCACGGAGCTGACCGACGGCATCGGCTTCATCGTGGTCGCGGTCGGCGTGTTCGCCGTGGGCGAGATCGTTGCCAACCTCGGCGACCCCGAGGAGCGCAAGGTCTTCACCGACAAGGTGAAAAACCTGATGCCCAGCATGGACGATCTCAAGCGCTCGATCGCGCCGATCCTGCGCGGCACGGTGCTGGGCTCGTTCTTCGGCGTGCTGCCCGGCACGGGACCTGCCATCGCATCGTTCTCGTCCTACATGGTCGAGAAGAAGGTCGCAAAGGACCCTTCGCGCTTCGGACATGGCGCGATCGAAGGCGTCGCCGGTCCCGAGGCTGCTAACAACGCCGACGCGCAGTGCAAGTTCATCCCGATGCTGACGCTCGGCCTGCCCGCCTCCGGCGTGATGGCGCTGATGCTCGGTGCGCTCACCATCCAGGGCATCCAGCCCGGCCCAGAAGTGATGACCACGCGGCCCGAGCTGTTCTGGGGCCTCATTGCCTCGATGTGGATCGGCAATGCGCTGCTGGTGATCCTCAACTTGCCGATGATCGGGCTGTGGGTGAAGCTGCTGCGCGTGCCCTACCGCCTGCTTTTCCCCGCGATCATGGCCTTCTCGGCCATCGGCATCTACAGCGTGAACAACTCGTCGTTCGAGATTTATCTCACAGCGCTGTTCGGCGTGATCGGCTTCGCCTGGATCAAGCTCGGCTGCTCGCCTGCGCCGATGCTGCTCGGCTTCGTGCTCGGGCCGATGATGGAGGAGCACCTGCGCCGCGCGATGCTGATGTCGAAGGGCGATCCGTCGGTGTTCGTGACGCGGCCGATTTCGCTGGCCTTCATCATCGCGACGGTCGCGATCCTCGTGGTGATGATCGCGCCGGTCGTGCGCAAGCGACGCGTCGATATCGCGGGCTAGTCGGCGTCGATACTCTTGAGGCGCCAAAGCGAATTGCGCCAGTACACCGCGATCAGCACCGTGAAGATCAGACCCACGACCGTGTAAATACTCACGGTCGTACGAAAGCCGATCACCTCCACGAGCGCACCGGCCGACAGTAATCCAACTGGCAGCGTGTAGATCGCAAGCATCCGCACGCCTGTGACACGGCCGCGCAATTTCTGGCCGGAGGCGCGCAGCAGGATCACGGTATGGCAGACCATCGTGATGCTCTGCGTAATCCCGGCCATCACGAGCAGCACGATACCGCTCGTCATGCCCGTCGTTTGCCCGAAGGCGAAAAGCAGAATGAACCAGCACACCGCCGAGACGATCATCACCTTCGGCAGCGGGATATGGATGCTGGTGCGTGTCAGCGTGATGGCACCGATCAACGCGCCGATGCCGATGCTCGCGACGAGATAGCCAAGCCCCGTCTGATCGATGTGATAGACGTCACGCGCCACATACGGAAGTAGGCCGGCTGTGAGCGGAAACGCCGCCAGATTGAACAGGAAAGCGTACCAGACGATCGCAAGCAGCGTCGGCGTGTTCCAGACATGCACCATGCCCAACCAGAGATCGCGCCACGGTGAGACCTGCGGCTCGTCGGCCGCCTTGGGGGCAGTGAGCGGCGCACCGGTGAGCCAGGTCAGCACCGCGCTCGCCGCATAGAAGATCGTGATCGCGACATAGGCCGGTCCCATCCCGACCGCGGCGAACAACCCTGCCCCGGTTAATGCACCCGCAATGCGCGCAGTGTCGCCTGTAGTGCGCGAGATGCCCATGGCCGATGTCAGATGATCCGGCGGCATCGTTTCCGCAACGAGCGTGCCGCGCAGCCCCATGTCCGACGGACGCACCAGCCCCGAAAACGTCGCCATGACGCACACCAGGATCGGATTGAGCAGGTGCGTGAACGCCAGGACCATGAGAATCGCAGCGATGACCGTATAGAGCGCCCGCATCGCCGACAGCATGTTGCGGTGGCCGACGCGGTCGCTCCAGACGCCGATCATCGGCGAGATCAGCGTGCCGACGTAGAGCAGCGCGCCATAAACGGTCAGCAGCAGCACCGAATTGGTCGTGACCAGCACGTACCAGCCGAGGATAAGCGTCTCCATCTCGAACGCCCACGACGTGAGCAGATCGGCAGGCCACTGGAAACGGAAGCTGCGGATGCGAAAGGGCGCGAACGCCGGAAGGCGGGACATGAGGCTCGGTTGGCGGACCGTTGCGTCCTAGGGATACCGGGAATGGCGGGCGCGGGCCAGTGGCCCAGCCGGACGGGTGGCATCCGCCGCGCACATGGCTTAAATTTTCGGGGACACCGAAACACTCACGCCACATATGGAGATTGCACCGTGCCGAAGCTGACCTGGGACCACATCCACCTGCGCACCAAGGACGTCGAGGGCATGGCGACATGGCTCCAAAACATGCTCGGCGGCGAGGTGATCCGCACCACCCAGCAGGGCGCAGCTCGCGTGGACGTGAAGCTCGGCGGTGCCAACATCTTCATCGCGCCGGTGAAGGACGGCGACGGCACCAACACCCCGCCGGCCATCCCCTATCGCGGCCTCGACCACTTCGGCCTGACCTGCACCGGCATCGACGCGATCGCCGCCGAGCTGAAGGCCAAGGGCGTGGAGTTCACCCGCGAGCCGACCACCGTACGGCCCGGCACCCGCGTCTGCTTCATCAAGGGGCCGGAGGGCATCTCGATCGAGTTGCTGGAACGCACAGGAGCGTAGTGATGGATGCGAAACAGTATCCGGTAACGCATACGGACGCCGAGTGGCGCAAGCTGCTGACGCCCGAACAGTTCCACATCATGCGCGAGCATGGCACCGAGAGGGCGGGAAGCTGCGCGCTGAACTACGAGAAGCGCGCAGGAATGTTCTCTTGCGCGGGCTGTGACCAGCCGCTGTTCGTATCGAAGCGCAAGTTCGAGAGCGGCACGGGCTGGCCGAGCTTCAACGATCCGGAGCCCGGCTCGGTCGAGACCACCAGCGACCGCAGCTACGGCATGGTGCGCACCGAGGTGCATTGCGCTCGTTGCGGCAGCCATCTTGGGCACGTGTTCCCGGATGGCCCGCCGCCCACCGGCCTGCGCTACTGCATCAACGGCGTCGCGCTGAACTTCAAGCCTGAGTGATTTCCGAAGTCGCGCGGCATACTCGACAGTACCCTCTCCCCTTGTGGGAGAGGGTAAGCAGAGCAAGCGGCTCTGTTGAGCCGAACAACTACGGCTTGATGAACGTGCCGTTCCGCAGCTCAGTGACCGCCT
>BFBZ01000011.1_pt39 | contig 49727 bp, 50 predicted proteins | sample 1888401 | NCBI WGS metagenome assembly BFBZ01 (sample SAMD00112614, study PRJDB3348) | symbiont metagenome | host: Chara braunii | reverse complement strand
GATGGCCGCCGTCGGCGCCGACCTGGGGATCGCCCTCGACCCCGACGCCGACCGGGTGGCCGTGCTGGTCCCCGATGCGTCAGTCGGCGCATCGGGTGCACGCCAATTGACGGGGGACGAGGTGGGGGCCCTGCTCGGCGACTGGCTGCTGGCGGAGGTCACGTCCGGGCGGGACCGGCTGACCGTCTCGAGCGTGGTGTCGTCGTCGCTGCTCGGGAAGGTCGCCGCCGCCCACGGGGCCCGGCACGAGGAGACGCTGACGGGGTTCAAGTGGCTGAGCCGGCCGGCGATGGCGCACCCGGAGTGGACCCAGGTCCTGGCCTACGAGGAGGCCATCGGCTACGCGGTGGGGGCCGAGGTGCGCGACAAGGACGGCATCTCCGCGGGGGTGGCGGTCGCGTCGATGGCGTCGTGGGCGCACGCCCGCGGGCTGACCCTCCCGGCGATGCTCGACGCCCTGCACGTCCGCCACGGCGCCCACGTCACCGACAACTTCTCGCTGCGCGACGAGGCAACCGGCGGCGCCGAGCGCCGGGCGGCGCTGGTGGGCCGCCTGACGGCCGCCCCGCCGGAGCGGGTGGGGGAGGAGCCGGTGACCGCCGTCGCGAGCCTGGCGAGCGACGTGCTGCGCATCGACCTGGAGGGCGGCACCCGCGTCGTGGTGCGCCCGAGCGGCACCGAGCCGAAGCTCAAGTGCTACTGCGAGGCCGTCGAGCCGGTGGGCGGCGACGGCGTGGAGGCGGCCCGGGAGCGCGCCCGCGCCCGCCTCGCGCGCGTTCGCTCCGGCCTGGAGCGGTTGCTCCTGGACTGACGCGCGCGCCCGCGCGTGCCAAGATCTGTCTCTTATACACATCTAGATGTGTATAAGAGACAGGGGCGGCACCCGCGTCGTGGTGCGCCCGAGCGGCACCGAGCCGAAGCTCAAGTGCTACTGCGAGGCCGTCGAGCCGGTGGGCGGCGACGGCGTGGAGGCGGCCCGGGAGCGCGCCCGCGCCCGCCTCGCGCGCGTTCGCTCCGGCCTGGAGCGGTTGCTCCTGGACTGACGCGCGCGCCCGCGCGTGCCAAGATCCATCGATGATCACCCTCGATCGCGACGGCCGCGGGCCCGTCCTCGACCTCGGCACCGACCGGCCGCTGCGCGTGGCCGCGGTCGACGGCTATGCGCTGGAGCAGCGCGCGGCGCGCCTCGTGGCCCGCTCCATCAAGCGCGAGAGCAAGGCCGCCGGCCTGGAGCTCGCGGTGCGCTGCATCGACCTGACGACGCTGGAGGGGATGGACACCCCCGGCAAGGTCCGCGCCCTGTGCGCCCGGGCGCTGCGCCCGGATCCCGACGACCCGACCGTCCCGCCGGTCGCGGCGGTGTGCGTGTATCCGTCGCTGGTGGCGGTGGCGGCCGAGGCGGTCGCGGGGAGCGGGGTGCACGTGGCGTCCGTCGCCGGCGCGTTCCCCTCCGGGCAGAGCCACCTGGACGACCGGCTCGACGAGATCCGCCAGGCCGTGGCCGACGGGGCCGACGAGATCGACATCGTCCTGAACCGGGGCGCCCTGCTGGCCGGCCGCCTCCAGGACGTGTTCGACGAGGTGGCCGCGTCCAAGGAGGCCTGCGGGCCGGCCCACCTGAAGACGATCCTCGAGACCGGCGAGCTCGGCTCCTACGAGATGATCCGCCTGGCGTCGATGATCGCGATGGCCGCCGGCAGCGACGTCATCAAGACCTCCACCGGCAAGCTCCCCGTCTCGGCGACACCCGCGACCGCCCTGTGCATGTCCGAGGCGATCCGCGACCACGCCGACGCCACCGGGCGCGAGGTGGGCCTGAAGCTCGCCGGCGGCATCCGCACCTCCAAGCAGGCGCTGGGCTACCTGGCACTGGTGTCGGAGACCCTCGGCACAGCCTGGCTGCACCCCGACCGCTTCCGCATCGGCGCCTCGTCGCTGCTCAACGACATCCTGCTCCAGCTGCGCTTCCGGCGCAGCGGGCGCTACGCCCGCACCACCGACCTCCCCGTGGACTGAGGCGATGACCACCACCCCCAAGCGCGACGCCGCCACCGACCTGGCGCAGACGTTCGCCGACTACGTCCCCTCGCTGGAGGGGCGCGACATCGTCACGATCAGGCCGTCGTACGGCCTCGTGATCGACGGGGAGGAGCGGCCCGCCGAGGGCGACGCCACGTTCCCCACCATCGAGCCCGCGAGCGGCGCCCACCTGGCCGACGTGGCCGAGGCGTCGCCCGCCGACGTCGACGCCGCCGTGGCCGCGGCCCGGCGCGCCTACGAGGGCACGTGGCGCGACATGCCCGGCCGCCGCCGGGCCAAGCTGATCTTCCGCCTGGCGCGGCTGCTCCAGGACCGCGCCCGCGAGTTCGCCGTGCTCGAGTCGATCGACGGCGGCAAGCCGATCCGGGAGTCGCGCGACATCGACGTGCCGCTGTCGGCGGCGCACCTCTTCTACCACGCGGGCTGGGCCGACAAGCTCGAGTACGCGGTGCCCGGGATGACCGCCCGCCCGCTGGGCGTGGTGGGCCAGATCATCCCCTGGAACTTCCCGCTGCTGATGGCGGCGTGGAAGATCGCCCCGGCCCTCGCGTGCGGCAACACGGTGGTGCTGAAGCCCGCGGAGACCACGCCGCTCACCGCCCTGCTGCTGGCCGAGCTGGTCGACGAGGCCGGGTTCCCGCCGGGTGTCGTGAACGTCGTCACCGGCGCGGGCGGCACGGGCGCGGCGCTCGCCGGCCACCCCGGCCTGGACAAGGTCGCGTTCACGGGCTCCACCGGGGTCGGGCGGTCGATCCGCCGCCAGCTGGCAGGCACCGGACGCCGGCTGACGCTGGAGCTCGGCGGCAAGGGCGCCCACGTGGTATTCGACGACGCCGCCCTCGACCAGGCCGTCGAGGGGATCGTGGACGGGATCTTCTTCAACCAGGGCCACGTCTGCTGCGCCGGGTCGCGCCTCCTGGCGCAGGAGGGCATCGCCGACGACCTTATGGAGCGCCTGCGGCGGCGCATCGAGCTGCTGCGCGTCGGGGAGCCGCTCGACAAGAACACCGACGTGGGGGCCATCAACTCCGCCGCGCAACTCGAGCGGATCCGGGTGTTCGTGGACGAGGCGGCCGCCGACGGGTGCCGCATCGACCAGCCGTCGCGCCCGCTGCCGGAGCGCGGGTTCTTCTTCCCGCCCACCATCGTCAGCGGCCTCGGCGGCGCGGAGCGGATCGCCCGCGAGGAGGTCTTCGGCCCGGTGCTGGCGGTACAGACGTTCCGCACCGAGGCGGAGGCCGTCGCCAAGGCCAACGCCACCCGGTACGGGCTCTCCGCCGGGGTCTGGACCGAGAAGGGCTCCCGCATCCTGTGGATGTCCCAGCGCCTGGCGGCCGGGGTCGTGTGGGCGAACACGTTCAACAAGTTCGACCCGGCGAGCCCGTTCGGCGGCGTCCGCGAGTCCGGCCACGGCCGCGAGGGCGGCCGGCAGGGCCTGCAGGAGTACCTGCACACGTCGCCGGTGGCCGCGTGACCGACCGCCTCACCGTCCGCAAGACGTACAAGCTCTTCATCGGGGGTGCGTTCCCGCGCTCCGAGTCGGGGCGGACGTTCCCCGTGCGGGCCCCGGACGGGACGCTCCTGGCCCACGTGGCCGCCGCGTCGCGCAAGGACGCCCGCGACGCCGTGCGCGCCGCCCGCGGCGCCCAGGGCGCCTGGGCGGGCAGGACGGCCTACAACCGGGGCCAGATCCTCTACCGGGTCGCCGAGGTCCTGGAGGGCCGCGCCGCCCAGCTGGCCGAGGAGATGGCGGGCGTGGGCGTCGACGCCGGCACCGCGCGCGAGGACGTGGAGGCGGCGGTCGACGCGGCCGTCTGGTGGGCGGGGTTCGCCGACAAGCTCGACCAGCTCGTCGGCGCCGTGAACCCGGTGGCGGGCCCCTTCCTGAACCTCTCGACGCCCATCCCGGTCGGCGTCTGCGCGCTGGCGTGCCCGGACGGCGGAGGCGTGGCCGGCGTCCTGGGCCTGGTGCTCCCCGCGATCATGGCCGGCAACAGCGTGGTGGCGGTCGCCGGCGGCCCCGCGGCCCTGGTGACCAGCACGCTCGGCGAGGTGGTGGCCACCTCCGACGTCCCGGGGGGCGTGGTGAACCTGCTCACCGGCGACGGCGCCGCCCTGCTGCCGTGGCTGGCGGACCACGAGGACGTCGACCTGATCGAGCTGTCCGGCGCGCCCGAGGGCATGCACGTCGATCTCGAGGAGCGCGCCGCGGGCAACCTCAAGCGCGTGGCCCGCACCGGCGGCGCGGAGACGGTGGAGACGGCCGCCGCCTTCTGCGACATCCGCACCGTCTGGCACCCGGCGCGGATCTAGGCGGGATGCGCGTCCACGACGAGGTGGCCGCCGCGCTCGCGGACGGCCGTCCGGTGGTGGCCCTCGAGTCGACGATCCTCGCCCACGGGCTGCCGCGGCCCCACAACCTGGAGATCGGGCGCGAGATCGAGGCGGCGGTGCGCGACGAGGGCGCCGTCCCGGCCACGATCGCCGTGCTCGGCGGCGAGGTGCGGGTGGGGCTCGACGAGGCCGGGCTGCGGGAGATCACGGAGCGCGCCGACGTCCTGAAGCTCGGCGTCCGCGACCTGGGGCCGGCGCTGGTGCGCCGCACGCCCGGCGCCACGACCGTCGCCAGCACCGCCACGATCGCCGCGCGGGCGGGGATCTCGGCGTTCGCCACGGGCGGGCTGGGCGGCGTCCACCGCGGCGCGTCGGAGACGTTCGACGAGTCGGCCGACCTGCTCGCCCTGGCCGACGCCCCGGTCGTGGTGGTCTGCGCGGGGGTGAAGTCGATCCTGGACGTGGGCGCGACGCTGGAGCGGCTGGAGACGCTCTCGGTGCCGGTCCTGGGCTTCGGGACCGACCGGATGCCCGGCTTCTACCTGACCGACTCCGGGCACGAGGTGCCGTGGCGGGTGGACGACGCGGCGGAGGTCGCCGCGATCCACCTTGCGCGCCGCGCGCTGGGGCTCCGGCAGGCGGTGGTGGTGGCCAACCCGCTGCCGCCCGGCGAGGCGATGGACCCGGCCCTCCACGACCGCGTGCTGATCGAGGCCCTCACGGCCGCCGAGGAGCAGGGGGTCGCGGGGAAGGAGGCCACACCGTTCGTGCTCGGCCGCTTCCACGAGGGGACCGAGGGGGAGAGCCTGCGGGCGAACGTGGCGCTGGTGCTGCGCAACGCGGCGCTGGCGGCGCGGATCGCGGGGGCGCTCGCGGGGTGAGCGCCGACGCCGTCGGCCGCAGTGCAGTGGTGGTGCTCGGCGACGTCATGACCGACGTCGTCGCCCGCACCGAACGCCCGCTGGCGCCGGCGAGCGACACGCCGGCCGACGTCCGGATGCGCCGCGGCGGCTCGGCGGCCAACACCGCCGCCTGGCTCGGGCACCTGGGGGTACCGGTCACGTTCGTGGGCTGCGTGGGGGACGACCCGGCGGGGGCGGAGGGCGCGGCGGCCCTGCGCGCCGCCGGGGTGCAGACCGCGCTGCACGTCGCCGCCGACGCCCCCACGGGGGCGTGCGTGGTGCTCATCGACGCCACGGGCGAGCGCACCATGCTCCCAGACGCCGGCGCGAACGCCCTGCTGCCCACCCGCCCGCTGCCGAAGGGCGCGCACCTGCACGTGTCGGGCTACAGCCTCCTGCGCGCCGGCAGCCGCCCCGCGGCGCACGCGGCCCTGCTCTCAGCGAGGGACGCGGGGATGACCACGTCGGTCGACCCGGCGTCCGCCGCCCCCCTCGCCGAGGTCGGCGCCGCGGCGTTCCGCGACCTGGTCCGCGGCGCCACCACGATCGTCGTGACGCCCGACGAAGCCGAGGTCCTGACGGGCGCCCGCGACCCGGACGCCGTGATCCAGGACCTGCTGCGAGACCACGCCGAGGTGGTGCTGAAGCTCGGCCGCGACGGCGCCCGCTGGGCCTCCGCCGAGGGCGGCCACGCCGCCGTCCCCGCCGCGGCGCCGGACGGGCCGGTGATCGACCACACCGGGGCCGGCGACGCGTTCACGGCCGCCTGGCTCGCCGCCCGCCGCGCCGGCCAGGTCCCCGAGGCCGCGCTACGCGCCGCGTGCGCCCTCGCCGCGCGGGTGGTCACCCGCCCGGGGGCGCGCCCCTAGGCGCCTGTGAAGACCTCGATGAGGGTCCCGAGGTCCTGCTGAGTGGGCAGGTAGCTGACCGCGATGCCCGTGAACTCGCCCGTGAGCACCAGCTCCCGGCCGCCGGCGGTGCTCGCCGCGACGGTGCCGTCGTAGTCGGGGGTCCGCATCGCGATGTGGTGCACGCCGGGGCCCTTCTCGGCCAGGAACGTCCCGAACATGTCCGTCTCGTCCACCGGCTCGATGAGCTCGATCATCACCGGGCCGATCATCGCCGTCGCCGCGCGGGCCCGCCACTCGACCGGCTGCCCGTTCACCCGCACGTCCGTGCACTGCTCGGGGCGGAGCTCGAAGAACGACCACGGGCCGATCCCGTAGCCCTCCTCCCACGCCCGCGCCGCGGCGCGGATGTCCGGCACCACGATCCCGATCTGCCCCACCTGGGTGAAGGCCGGCTCCGTCATCCGCCTACCCGATACCCGGTTCCAGCGCGGACCGACCCACCCGGTCGATCCATTTGTCGTCGTGGCTGGGCCGCCAGGCGGCGAGGGCGTCCAGCAGTCCCGCGGGGTCCGTGCCGCTGATCAGGTCGGCGCGGTGCTCGGGGCGCACGAACCGCTGCTCCACCGCGTGGTCGAGCAGCGCCAGGAGCGGCCCCCAGTAGCCGGAGACGTCCAGCAGGCCCACGGGCTTCCGGTGGATCCCGAGCTGGGTCCAGGTGAGCGCCTCGATCAGCTCCTCCAGCGTCCCGATGCCGCCGGGCAGGGCCACGAAGCAGCGGGAGCGCTGGGCCATCATCGCCTTGCGCTCGTGCATCGTCTCGACGACCACCAGGTCGGTGACCTGGCGGTGGCCGATCTCCCGCTCCTCGAGGGTCCGGGGGATGATCCCGGTCACGTGGCCGCCGGCGCCCATGGCGGCGTCCGCCACCACGCCCATCAGGCCGACCGCGCCGCCGCCGTAGACCAGCTCCAGCCCGCGCTCCGCGATCGTCCTGCCGAGCGCCGCCGCCGCCTCCGCGAAGGCGGGGTCGGCGCCGGGGCTGGACCCCGCGTAGACACAGACCGCGCCGTTCGCCCCGCTAACCGTCCGCCCCCAGCATCGAGAACCCCGGCTTGATGACGCGGTTGATGAGCTGCAGCCGCTGGTCGAACGGCAGGAAGGCGCTCTTCATCGCGTTGATGGTGGCCCAGCGGACGTCGTTCAGGTCCCAACCGAGCTGCTCGTGCAGGTGCATGAACTCGTCCGACAGGGTCGTCTGGCTCATCAGCCGGTTGTCCGTGTTCACGGTGACCCGGAAGCGCAGCTTGGTCAGCGGGCCGATCGGGTGCTCCGCGATCGACGGCGCCGCGCCCACGTGCACGTTGGACGACGGGCACATCTCCAGCGGCACTCGTGTGTCGCGCACGAACGCGGCCAGGCGGCCCAGCCGGACCTCGCCGTCGGCGTTGGTGTGGATGTCATCGATGATCCGCACGCCGTGGCCGAGGCGCTCGGCGCCGCACACGTGCAGTGCCTCGGCGATGGACGGCAGGCCGAACGCCTCGCCCGCGTGGATCGTGATGTGGAAGTCCTCCCGCATCACCCGCGAGAAGGCGTCCAGGTGGCGGGCCGGGGGGTATCCGGCCTCCGGGCCGGCGATGTCGAAGCCGCAGACGCCGTCGTCGCGGTGGCGCAGGGCCAGCTCCGCGATCTCCAGCGAGCTGGCCTGCTGGCGCATCGCCGAGCAGAGGACGCGGACGGTCAGGCCGCGCCCCGCGGAGCCGCGGCCGAAGCCGGTGAGCACCGCCTCGACGACCTCGTCCAGGGACAGGCCGTCCGTGATGTGCAGCTCGGGCGCGAAGCGGATCTCGGCGTAGACGACGCCGTCGTCGGCGAGGTCCTCGGCGCACTCGGCGGCGACCCGCTCGAGCGCCTCGGGCGTCTGCATCACGGCGACCGTGTGGGCGAACGTCTCGAGGTAGAGGACCAGGTCGTTGCGGTTGGCGCCGCGGGAGATGACCTGGGCGAGCTCGTCCGGGTCGGTGGTGGGCAGCCCGTCGTAGCCGGCCTCCTCGGCCAGCTCGACGATGGTGCGCGGCCGCAGTCCCCCGTCCAGGTGGTCATGCAGCATGACCTTCGGGGCGCGGCGGATGGTTTCGATGTCCAGACTCATGCCCACACCGTAGCGGGGCGGCCATCCGCGGCGCGATTACACTCTCCCGCCATGGGCATCGACGTGATCGGGGTCGACGGGGACGACACCCTCTGGCACTCGGAGGGTCACTTCCACGTGACCGAGCAGCGGTTCGTGGAGATCCTGGAGCCGTGGGTGGACGCGGACACGGTCTCGTCGGCGCTGATCGACACCGAGCGGCGCAACCTCGCGCTGTTCGGCTACGGGGTGAAGGGCTTCACGCTCTCGATGATCGAGACGGCGCTCACTCTGAGCGGCCACCAGGTGGACGCCACGCGGATCGAGCTGATCCTCTCGCTCGGCAAGGAGCTGCTGGCGCACCCGGTGGAGCTGCTCGACGGCGTTGCCGAGACGCTCGACGTGCTGCGCCGCGACCGCCGGCTGGTGCTGATCACCAAGGGCGACCTCTTCCACCAGGAGTCCAAGGTCGCCGCGTCCGGCGTCGCCGAGCTGTTCGAGGGCGTGGAGATCGTGGCCGAGAAGGACGTGGCCACGTACGAGCGGATCATGGGCCGGATGGGCACCGCCCCCGCCGGGTTCTGCATGGTCGGCAACTCCGTCCGGTCGGACATCGCCCCGGTCCTGGAGCTCGGCGGCGCCGGGGTGCACGTGCCGTACCACGTCACTTGGGCCCTCGAGCTCGCCGAGATCGCCGACGGCCACCCCCGCCTGGCCCGCGTGGCCGGCATCCGCGAGGCGCCCGCCGCGATCGACGCGCTGGCGCTGTCGGCATGAGCGTCGACTGGCCGCTCCTGCGCCGGGAGGCGGTGGCGATGACGGGCCGCTCCTACGCGCCCTACTCCGGGGTGCTGGTCGGCGCCGCCGGGGTCACCGGGGACGGCCGCCTGGTCCACGGGTGCAACGTCGAGAACGCCAGCTACGGCGTGACGCTCTGCGCCGAGTGCGGCCTGGTCTCGGACCTGGCGGGGTCCGGCGGCGGCAGGCTCGCCGCGGTGGCGATCGTGGCCGGCGACGGGCGCCCCCTGGCGCCGTGCGGGCGCTGCCGGCAGGTGCTGTACGAGCATGGCGGCGCCGGCCTGCTGATCGACCAGGGGGAGGGCGCCGAGCCGACGACGCTGGGGGCGCTGCTGCCGGACGCGTTCGGCCCGGACGAGGTGACCGCGCGGGCGGGCCGGTGAGCCACTCCGCAGTCGACATCATCCGCGCGAAGCGCGACGGGCGGGAGCTCACGGACGACGAGATCCGGTGGTTCCTGCACGGCTACACCGACGGCGTCGTCGCCGACGAGCAGGCGTCGGCCCTGCTCATGGCCGTCGTGTTCCGCGGGCTCTCACCCCGCGAGCTGGCCACGTGGACCGACCAGATGATCCGGACCGGCGAGCGCCTGGACCTGTCGTCGGTCGACCGCCCCACCGTGGACAAGCACTCGACGGGCGGGGTGGGGGACAAGATCTCCCTGCCGCTCTGCCCCCTGGTCGCCGCGTGCGGCGCGGCCGTGCCGCAGCTCTCGGGCCGCGGCCTCGGCCACACCGGTGGCACGCTCGACAAGCTGGAGACGATCCCGGGGTTCCGCACCGGCCTGTCCGCGCAGGAGTTCGTGGACCAGCTCCGCGACATCGGCGCCGTGATCTGCGCGGCCGGCGCCGACCTGGCCCCCGCCGACCGCAAGCTCTACGCCCTGCGGGACGTCACCGGGACGATCGAGGCGGTGCCGCTGATCGCCAGCTCGATCATGTCCAAGAAGATCGCGGAGGGCACCGACGGGCTCGTCCTGGACGTGAAGGTCGGTTCCGGCGCGTTCATGAAGCAGCTGGGCGCGGCGCGGGACCTGGCGCAGACGATGGTCGGGCTCGGCGAGGCCCACGGCGTGCGCACCGTCGCCCTGATCACCGGGATGGACACGCCCCTGGGCCTCACGGTCGGCAACGCGCTGGAGGTGCGCGAGTCCGTCGAGGTGCTCGAGGGCGGCGGGCCGCCCGACGTGGTGGAGGTCACCCTCGCGCTCGCGCAGGAGATGCTGGCCCTCGCCGGGATCGACGCCGACCCGGCCGCCGCGCTCCGCGACGGGCGCGCCATGGACGCGTGGCGCCGGATGGTCCGGGCGCAGGGCGGCGACCCCGACGCGCCGCTGCCCACCGCGCCCCTGGTCGAGGAGCTCCGCGCCGACGTGGGCGGGCCCGTCACGTCGGTCGACGCCCTCAAGGTGGGGGAGGCCGCGTGGCGGCTCGGCGCCGGCCGGGCGCGCAAGGAGCACCCGGTCAGCCCGGGCGCCGGCGTCGTCCTGCGGGTGGTCCCCGGCGACATCGTGTCCCGGGGGGCCGTCATCGCCGAGCTGCACGCCGACGACGCCGCACACATGGAAGCGGGGCGCGCCGCCATCACCGGCGCGATCCGCCTCGGCGAGGCCCCCGCGCACCTGCCGCCGCGCGTCCGGGAGCGCATCGCCGCCGACCGGGACTGACACGCCCGCATGCAACGGATGCGACAAAAGGTGTCGCACCGACCGCCCGACGGTGTATAACGCTCCGCTATCAACACATCGGCAGGTCACCCGACCGGTGCCACTGGGCGGGGGGCGGAGGAGGGCGCATATGAGGTTGCGACGTTGGAGGACCCTGGCGGCCGTATGTGCCGCCATCGCGGCCCTCGGGCTCGTCGTGGCGTGTGGAGATGACGACGACTCAGGGGCGGCGAGCGACACGACGGCGGCGCCGGCATCCGACACCACGGTCGGCCTGGTCAGCGATGTCGGCAAGTTCAACGACCGCTCCTTCAACCAGTCCGCGCTGGAGGGCCTGGAGCGCGCCGAGACCGAGCTCGGTGTGGACGGCACGCCGATCGAGTCGACCGCCGCGAGCGACTACATCCCGAACCTGACCTCGCTCGCGCGCAAGGACACGAGCGTGACGATCGGCGTCGGGTTCCTGATGGCGGACGCGCTCGACACGGTGGCCACCCAGTTCCCCGACAACAACTTCGCGATCGTGGACTACCCGTGGGAGGCCCTGAAGAACAAGCCGCCGAACGTGGAGGGCCTGACCTTCGCGACGAACGAGAACAGCTACCTCATCGGCTACATGGCCGCGAAGGTGGTCGAGAAGCAGGGCGGCAAGCAGATCATCAGCGCCGTCGGCGGCCAGAAGATCCCGACCGTGACGATCTTCATCGCCGGCTACACCGCGGGCGCGAAGGCCGCGAACCCGAACATCCAGGTGCTGGTGGACTACTCGCAGGAGTTCGTCCAGCAGGCGCCGTGCAAGGAGCTGGCGCTCGACCAGATCGCCAAGGGCTCGCAGGTCGTCTTCCAGGTGGCCGGCGGCTGCGGCCTCGGCGCCCTGTCCGCCGCGGCGGACAAGAACGTGTGGGGCATCGGCGTGGACCGCGACCAGTCCGACCTCGGTCCGCACATCCTCACCAGCGCCGTCAAGCGCGTCGACACCGCCGTGTACGACACGACGAAGGCGGTCCAGGACGGCACGTTCAAGGGCGGCACGGACGCCACCTTCAACCTGGCCAACAACGGCGTCTCGCTGGGCAAGGTCAGCCCGGAGGTCTCACAGGACATCCTGGACGAGGTGGATGACCTGAAGCAGCAGATCATCGACGGCACGTTGACCGTCCCGAGCCAGTAGGACGATCCTGACGGAACGTCCGTGAGCACGCCGCTCCCACACCAGTCTCCTCCGGCGCCGGCGGCGCCGGGGGAGACGGTGCTGGAGCTGCGTGGGATCACGAAGCGGTACCCGGGCGTCCTCGCGTCCGACGACGTCCGGTTCGACCTGCGGCGCGGCGAGGTGCACGCGCTCCTCGGCGAGAACGGCGCCGGCAAGTCGACCCTCATGAACATCCTCTACGGGCTGACCGCGCCCGACGAGGGCGAGATCATCGTGCACGGGAAGCCCGTGGACATCGACTCGCCCCTCGACGCGATCGCCCTCGGGATCGGGATGGTGCACCAGCACTTCATGCTGATCCCGGTCATGACCGTCGCCGAGAACATCGTGCTGGCGGTCGAGCCCACCAGGGGCCCGACGCTCGACCGCGCCGAGGCGGCGGCCCGCGTGAAGCTCATCTCCGACCGGTACGGCCTGGCCGTCGACCCGGAGGCGCTGGTCGAGGACGTCACGGTCGGCATGCAGCAGCGGGTGGAGATCCTGAAGGCCCTGTACCGCGGCGCCGACATCCTGATCCTCGACGAGCCCACGGCGGTGCTGACGCCCCAGGAGGCGACCGAGCTCGTCGCGATCCTGCGCAGCCTCACCGCGCAGGGCACCTCGGTCATCTTCATCACCCACAAGCTCAACGAGGTGCTGGACATCGCCGACCGCGTCACCGTGCTGCGGCGCGGCAAGTACATCGCCACCGAGACCACCAAGGGCGCCTCCGAGGCGGACCTCGCCAAGTTCATGGTTGGCCGCGAGGTGGTGCTGCGGGTCGACAAGGCCCCGGCGAAGCCCGGCAAGCCGCGCCTGGAGGTCCGCGACCTGGTCGTCCACGACGAGCGCGGCCTGGAGGCCGTGCGCGGCCTGAGCCTCGAGGTGCGGGCCGGCGAGATCGTGGGGCTGGCCGGCGTCGACGGCAACGGCCAGGCGGAGCTGATCGACGCGATCGCCGGACTGCGCGCGCCGACGTCGGGGACGATCCTGGTCGACGGCCAGGACATCACCGGTGCGAGCCCCCACGACGTCCTCGAGGCCGGCGCCGGCCACATCCCGACCGACCGCCAGCACCGCGGCCTGGTGATGGACTTCACCCTGGCCGAGAACATCGCGCTGCACGACTTCGACAAGGAGCCGTCGTCCTCGCACGGCTGGCTGTTCCCGCGCCGGATGGAGGCCGCGGCGCGTCCGCTGCTCCAGGAGTTCGACGTGCGCGGCGGCGGCCCGCGCGCCCCGGCCGCGTCGCTCTCGGGCGGCAACCAGCAGAAGGTCATCATCGCCCGCGAGGTGTCCCGCGACCCGGCCGTGCTGGTGGCGTCCCAGCCCACCCGCGGCCTCGACGTGGGCGCGATCGAGTACGTCCACCGCCGCCTCGTCGCCGAGCGCGACGAGGGTCGCGCGATCCTGCTCGTCTCACTTGAGCTCGAGGAGGTGCTCTCCCTCGCGGACCGGATCCTGGTGATCTTCGAGGGCCGGATCGTCGCCGAGTTCCCGGCGGGCGCCGACCGCGACACGCTCGGCGAGACGATGCTCGGCGGCGGCCGGGCACGCACGTGAGCACCACCGCCCCGCCGATCCCCCCTCCGCGGCTCCCGGAGCCGCCGCCCGAGGCGGAGCCGCCCCAGGGGTGGCGTGCCTGGACGCTCCCGCACGTCGGCGGGGTCGCCACATCGATCGCCACGACGATCCTGGCATTCCTGATCGCCGGCCTCGTGGTCCTCTTCACGGGCCACAACCCGCTCGAGGTCTACAAGGGGATCTTCCAGGGCGCCGGCCTCGACTGGTTCCTGCCCTGGGTGACCGGGGACGCCAGGGCCGACGCGGCGTTCAACCTGCAGCAGACCCTGCTCCAGACCACGACGCTCATCCTCACGGGCCTCGCGGTCGCGTTCGCGTTCCGCTGCGGGCTGTTCAACATCGGCGGCCAGGGCCAGTGGACGATGGGCGCCATCGTCTCCGTCTGGGTGGGCTCCTCGTGGGCCGGCCTCGCAGGCCCCGTCCACATCCTGCTCGCGATCGTCCTGGCGGCCCTCGCCGGCGCGGCGTTCGCGGGGATCGCCGGGTTCCTGAAGGCGACCGTCGGGGCCCACGAGGTCGTCACGACGATCATGCTCAACTGGATCGCGTACTGGGTGGGCTCGTACTTATTCGGTCTGGGCGGGCCGTTGCAGAACGACAACCCCATCCAGGCGACCGTGCCCATCTCCAACGACGTCGTCGAGAACGCGCGTCTGCCGGTGATCTGGGGCGACCCGGTGCTCCAGGGCCTCACGATCGGCATCTTCATCGCGTTCGGCGCCCTGGTCGTGTACTGGCTCACGCTGGCGCGCACCACCCTGGGCTTCCGCGTGCGCGCCGTGGGCCGCAGCGCCGAGGCGGCGCGCTACGGCGGCATCAGCGTGCGCAACAGCTACTTCATGGCGATGGCGATCTCGGGCGGCTTCGCGGGGCTCGGCGGCGCGATGGACATGCTCGGGTGGCAGTTCCGCCTCGGCACCCTCGACGTCCAGAACGCGAGCGTCGGCTTCACCGGCATCGCCGTCGCGTTCCTGGGCCGCAACACCGCCGTCGGGGTCCTGTTCGCGGCGTTCCTCTTCGGGGCCCTCCAGTACGGGACCTCGTCCCGCTCGCTCGACCCGGACATCTTCGACCCGAGCCTCGCCGGCAATCTCCAGCGGATCATCCAGGCGCTGGTGCTGCTGTTCATCGGCGCCGACGTGCTCATCCTCTGGCTGTGGAAGCGCGGGAAGCTCGGCTGGTTCCGGATGCCGACGCTCCCGTCCATGTCGTCGTTCAGACGCCACCGGCATCCCGAACGGGAGGCGCGCGGGTTCGCGGCGGGCGACGTCGAGGTGCCGCCCATCCCGCACCCCCCGCTGGCCGAGCGCCTCCGCGCGTGGGCGATCGACCGCGTGCCGCGCGGCGCGAAGGCCGTCGGGGTGGCGTCGATCGTCCTGGCGCTCGTCGCCTTCTGGCTGGCGGTCCCGCCGGTCACCGCGCGCAACCTCGCCGTCCCGTTGGTCGTCGCGCTCGTGGCCCTGGCTCTCGGCGCCTGGGCGACGTGGAAGGGCGAGCGTCGCCTCGGGATCATCGCCATGGCGCTGGCCCTCATCTTCGGGGCGCTCGGGATCGCCGCCACCGGCTCGAGCGTCTCCAACCTGGAGTCCGTGTTCATCTGGGGGACACTGGTCGCGGCGATGCTGCGCTACGCCACGCCGCTCATCCTCGCCGCGATCGGCGGCATGTTCTCCGAGCGCAGCGGCGTCGTGAACATCGGCCTGGAGGGCATGCTGCTCGTGGGCGCGTTCTTCGGCTTCCTCGGCGCCGACAAGCTCGGCAACTGGGTGTGGGGGATCGTGCTCGCGATCATCGCCGGCGCCGTCCTCGCCCTGATCCACGCCGTCGTGTCGATCCACCTGCGGGCCGACCAGATCCTGAGCGGCACCGGCGTCTGGCTCCTCGGCTGGGGCCTGACGGGGTACCTCTTCATCGACATCTACGGCCCGGAGGGGACGCCCGGCTCCGTCTCGGCGATCCCCGACATCCACCTGGCCTTCCTGGACGACGTGCCGTTCTTCGGGGAGGCGATCGGCGACCTGAACCTGCTGATCTGGGTCGCGCTGCTGCTGGTGCCCGTGTCGTACTGGATCATGTTCCGCACGGCGTTCGGCCTGCGCCTGCGGTCGGTGGGCGAGCACCCGCGCGCCGCCGAGACGGTGGGGCTCTCGGTCTACCGGCTCCGGTACACCGGCGTCACGATCTCCGGCGTCCTCGCGGCGCTCGGCGGGGCCTTCCTGTCGATCGGCTTCGTCGATTCCTTCAGCGAGAACATGTCCCGGGGCCAGGGCTTCATCGCGCTGGCCGCGCTGATCTTCGGGAACTGGCGGCCGAAGGGGATCTTCTTCGCGGCGCTGCTGTTCGGCTCCGCGAGCGCGATCGCGCAGCGCCTGCCGGTCTACTCGGACTCGCTGGCGGTGCTGTTCCAGACCCTGCCGTACCTGCTCACCCTGATCGCCGTCGCCGGTGTCATCCGCCGACCGCGGCCGCCGGCCGCGGTGGGCATCCCCTACATCAGGAGCTAGACGCCGGCAGCCGCCACCACACCTGGGGCGGGCTCGTGCCGGTGCTGTACGTCGCGTCGTAGGCGTCGAGCCACGCCCGCGGCGACGCCTGGAACGGGGCGCTGGGCGTCAGCTCGGCCAGCGCCGTCGCGAAGACCGCGGCGTCGGCGGCGTAGCCGAGCCGCCAGAGGCGCGCGGCGGGGGTGCGCGCGCTGAGGGAGCCGGGGACCGGGAACGTCATGAGGCGGTCGGTCGCCGGATCCGCCACATCGTGCAGTCGCTGCCCGGGCCCGTCGTCCACGACGCTCAGGAACCGCGGTAGGTGGTGTAGCTCCAGGGGGAGACGAGGAGCGGCACGTGCAGGTGCCCGGCGCCCGCCTCGACGGTGAACCGCACGGGGACTTCGTCCAGGAAGCCCTCGTCGCCGGTGAAGTAGTCGCCCACCGCGAACGTCAGCTCGTAGACGCCGGCCACGAGGTCCGCCCCCTCCAGCAGCGGCGCGTCGGTGCGGCCGTCGCCGTTGGTGACGGCCCGCGCGACCACCTCGCCGCCCCGGCTGAGGGTGATGGCGACGCCCGCGGCGGGGCGCCCGTGGGCGGTGTCGAGGACGTGGGTGGTCAGCCGCTCCGCCATCAGCGCCGCATGGTCAGCGTGATGGTGCCGTGGGCCGGGAAGGGGTCGGTGTAGACGCCCTCCACGACCGGGTCGCGGGTCAGGTTGCGGCCCTCGAACGACACCTCCGCCAGGCCGGGGTACCGCTCCAGCATCCGGACGCCCATCTCGTGGACGAGGTGCTGGATCGACTCGGAGACGAACCCGGTGAAGACGGCGCGGAGCAGGTCCGAGACCTGGGCGGCCGCGACGTAGCGGCCGGGGTCGCCGCCGAGGGCGTCCGTGGGGTCGGCATAGCGCCAGCCGACGTCCAGGCCGGTGTAGAGCGGACGGTCGCGGCGATCGGGAAGGGTGGTGTAGTCGTCGCGGACGAAGGCCGTGAACGCGCTGCCGGTCAGCTTCAGCAGGGCCATGTCGCGCCGGCCGCACGCCAGGTCGGCGATGCGGACGCCGTCGCCCTCGCGCTCCAGGCGCATGTCGGCCACCGCGCGGTCGTCCCCGCCGCGGGAGAAGAGCACGTCCCCGCCGGCGGGCGTGAACGGGATCTCGTCCCACGCCATCCGCAGGGCCTGCATCTGCGGATAGTCCGTGAGCATGAGCCCGCCGAGATGGAGCAGCAGGCTCTCGGGCGTCGATCCCGTCCACGACCCGGTCTCGCGGAGCACCAGGTTCTTCATGCTGTCCGTCGCGACGACCATCGAGTTGTCGCCCTCGGTGTACGACGGCAGGAAGTTGTCGCCGAAGACCTCGACGGTCACGCGGCCGGCGACCAGGTGGTTGGGGAGGCTCGTGACCCCCGACTCGGGGACGGCCGGGAGGCCCGCGAGCGGCGCCGCGCCGTGCCGGTAGACCGGCACCGCCGTCTTGCCGTAGGTGATCGCGTGCTCGGGCACCCTCCCGGAACCGTATCCGAGAGGGTGCCCGCCGGCCGAGCGGTGCCTAGCGGAGGGTGATCCGGGCGACGATGTCGCTGTTGTTGTGGCCGACGTCCTTGTTCGAGATGACCCGGCCGGTGGCGCCGAGATACTTGCCGGTGCCGAGGACGAGCGTCCCCGGGAAGCCCTCGAACACGAGCATCGATCCGCCGAAGGCGACGTGGCTGACGCAGTCGGGCGGACCCGCCGTCCCGAAGACGCAGCGCAGGTGGTTCGTCCCGCTGGGCTTCTTCGCGTGCTTGGCGTGGTTGCCCGCGTACTCCACGGCGATGACGTCCAGGACATCACCGGCGACGGGCTCGCGGTTGACGACGGTGCCGTCGGCCGCCGTGTGCTTCGTGGAGACGACCTTGTCGAAGAAGCGGAGGGTCTGGGTCTTGCCGCCGGCGGCGCCGCCGGCGGCGGGGACGACGGCGGCCGCCGCGCAGGCGGCGGCCAGGGCGAGGGGCAGGGCGATGCCGCGGATGAGGTGGCGCGATGTGGTTGACATGCCCCGACGCTATGGCCGGGCCGCGGGGCTCCACATCCAGGCCATCCCCGGTCCGGAGGTCAGGGCTCGCCCTGAGGTGCGTTCAGGTACGCGAGCACCGCCAGCACGCGTCGGTGGTCGTCGGCGTTCGCGGGGAGGCCGAGCTTCATCAGGATCGCCCGGACGTGCGTCTCGACCGTCTTATCCGTGAGCCAGAGCCGCTGGGCGATCCCCGCGTTGGTGCGGCCCTCGGCCATCAGCGCGAGCACCTCGCGCTCGCGGCGCGTCAGGTCGTCCAGGGCGTTGCGCTCGCGCCGGGGGCCGCCGCCGAGAAGCGGGGCGACGACCTGGGGGTCCAGCGCGGAGCCGCCGCCGGCGACGCGCCGGGCGGCGTCGAGGAAGTCGTCGACGTCCAGGACCCGGTCCTTCAGGAGGTAGCCGAAGCCCCCGCCGGCCTGGACGAGCTCCGCCACGTGACGGGTCTCGATGTGCTGGGACAGCATCAGGACGGCCGTGTCCGGATGGGCGCTGCGGATCTCCGCGGCGGCGCGCAGGCCCTCGTCGTCGTAGCCCGGCGGCATCCGCACGTCCACCACCGCCAGGTCGGGCGCGTGCTCGCCCACCAGCGCCAGCAGCGCCTCGGCGTCGCCCGCCTTGCCGACCACCTCGTGACCGGCGTCCTCCAGGAGGCCCGCGAGGCCCTCGCGGAGCAGCACCGTGTCCTCGGCGATCACGACGCGCACGGCAGCACCACCTCGATCCTGGTCCCGGCGCCCGGCGGGCTCTCGACGTAGAGCGTGCCCCCGTGCGCGGCCACCCGGTCGGCCATCCCCGGCAGCCCGGAGCCCGCCGCCGGCGCGGCGCCGCCCACGCCGTCGTCCTGGACCGTCATGCGCAGCAGGCCGTCCTCCCGGGCGGTCTCGACCCGGACGCGGCTGGCGGCGGCGTGCTTCACGGCGTTCGTGAGGGCCTCGCACGCGACGAAGTAGGCGGCGGCCTCCACGTCGGCCGGGGCCCGCCGCTGCGTCGCCGCGACCTCCACCGGCACCGCCGCCCCCCGGGCCAGGTCGGCCAGGGCGGCGGCCAGGCCCTCGTCCAGCCGCGGCGGCCGCACCCCGGCGGCGATGGTGCGGAGGTCGGTGATCGCGCCGGCCACCTCGTCGACGGCCGCGTCCAGTGCGGGCACCAGCACCCGCGCCTCCCCCGGCAGCGACCGCTGGAGCCGCCGCAGGACGATCCCGAGCGTCACCAGGCGCTGCTGGGCGCCGTCGTGGAGGTCCCGCTCGATCCGCCGCCGCTCGGCGTAGCCCGCCTGGGCGATCCGCTCCCGCGACGACGCCACCTCCGCCAGCTGGAGCCGCACCTCCACCCGCAGCCGCGCCAGCTCCACCGGCAGGGCCGCCTCGGCCAGCACCGCCCGCAGCAGATCCGGCTCCGGGGCGGGGTCGACGGAATGCAGCAGCACCCCCAGCGTCCGGTCCCCGCCAATTGGCGTCGACCCCCTCCCGCCAAATGACGCATCGTCCACCAGGTGGCCCTCGGCGTCGGCCAGGCCGCCCGTCTCGGGGAGGCGGAACAGGATCTCCGCGGTCGGGTCGCCGAGGGCGAGGGCGACGGCCTCGCCGACGTCCTCCGGCTCGGCGCGGCCGGCCCGGACGTCCTCCAGGAACTCCCGCAGCATCCGGGTCGCCCCGACCCGCCGCCGCGCGAAGCGGCGGTCGACCGCGGCCTGGACCCGCCGCCGCAGGGGCAGGAACAGCAGGGCGGCGGCGAGGGTGCCGAGGCTCGCCGTCACCTCGGAGCGCCCCACGAGGGCGCCCACGCCGAGCGCCACCGCCGCGTACGCCCCCAGCAGCAGCGCCGTCAGCACCGCGTAGACCAGGGTCCGGTTCAGAACCCGGTCGATCTCCCACAGCCCGTGACGGGTCACGGCGATCATCACCGCGACGGCGGGCCACACCTGGATGAACGCCAGTCCCACGCCGTCCAGGATCTCCGGCCACGTCCAGATCGCCCCGATCAACGACCCGCCGCCGAGCCACAGCGGCAGCGCGATCGCGCCGTACGCGAGCCACAGCACCTGGCGGCGCTCCTGCGGCCCGCCCGCCCTGTAGCGCGCCCGCAGCGCCAGCACCGCGAACACCAGCGACGCCACGATCCCCGCCCAGCAGATCCAGAAGAGCGGCGCGCCGACCGCCCGGTCGACGTGGAACGGGAGGGGGTTCGCGATCTCGGTGCCGTCGTCGCGCTCGATCGTGTCGGCCAGGCCGAGGAGCGCGAACGCCCCGCCGAACGAGGCGACCGCGATCCACCACGGGACGCGCCACCGCCGCGACGGCAGCCGCCCGTCCGGGAACCGGAACGCCAGGGCCACGGGCCAGGCGAACAGCACCGGCCAGAAGTAGGACAGCCACGCCGCCCAGGCGCCGGCGTCCGACTCGGCTCCCCAGTACCGCGTGAGCCCGTCCCCGGCCATCACAAGCGCGACCGACAGCGGGCCGGCGAGGAGGATCCAGGCCACCTGGTTGCCCGGCCGGCGGAGCGCGACGAACAGGCCGACGGCGGCCGGGGTCAGGATCGCGACCGCCAGGAACAGGGGGAAGGCGGGCGGGAACGCCTTCGGGACGTCGTCGCGCCAGGCCAGCACGTTCCCGACGCTCGCCACGACCCACGCCGCGACCGTGGCGGCGAACAGCACGACGGCGATGACGCGGTCTCGGGACATCCGGCCGCGATCCTCCACCACCAGACGCCTCCGGCACCACGGTGCCACCCCTGAACCTGCGGGGCGGCGGAGCCGGTGCCAGCCCCGAGGCCGATCCGGGGGCCGCCCCGATGGCCTGCCGCGCGCCCGGACCTAGCGTCGCGGCCGACCGTTCACCAGCCCTGGAGGCCCTCATGGACATCCCCACCTTCCGGCGCCGCGCGAGCGTCGCCTGCACCATCATCGGCCCGGCGCTCATGCTCGCCGCCGCGGCCGTCCTGCCGAACGTCGCCGACGCCGACAGCGAGGAGACCCTCGACATCGCCGCATCCCACGTCACGGCGACCAACGTCGGCGACCTGCTGCTGTTCCTCGGGACGCTGCTCACGATCCCGGCGGTGCTGCTCGCCGGCCGCCTCCTGCGCGACCGCGCGCCGGCCCTGTCACTCGTCGGCGTCGTCGCCGGCGTCGGGTGGCTCGTCGGCGGGATGATCACCGTCGTCACCGACCAAGTGAACGTCGCGGTCTCCCGCTCCGGCATCCCGCACGAGCTGCTCGCCGACGGGTTCGACGCGTCGACGGCCTGGGTGCTGGGCCTCGTGCTCGGCGTGTTCCTGCTCGGCGCCCTCACCGTGCACGTCGCCTTCGGCACCGGGGTCATCCGCTCGCGGATCGCCCCCGCCTGGGCGGGCTGGGCCCTCATCGCCGCACCCGTGGTCGCCGTCGTGGGCAACCTCGGCGGGATCCAGGTCGTGGAGATCGCCGGCGGGGCCCTCACGGTCCTCGGCTTCGCGGCCATCGGCCGTTCCGCCGACGCGGGCGCGCGGCGCCTCGCTGCGCGGACGGCCGAGACGACGTATCCTCGACCCCTTGGAGACGACCGTCCAGCCACGTGATCTCGGCGAGGCGCTGGCGGCCAGACGCGCGTATCCCGGGGCGCTGCCGATGGCCGGGGGCACCGACCTGATGGTCGAGTTCAACTTCGACCGCCGCCGCCCCGAGCGGGTCCTCGACCTGACCCGGGTGCCGGAGCTGGCCGAGTGGGGCGCCGACGGCGACGACGTCGTCATCGGCGCCGGGGTCACCTACACGCGGATCGTGCGGGAGATGGCCGAGGTCCTGCCGGGCCTCGCGATCGCCTCCCGCACGGTCGGTTCGCCCCAGATCCGCAACCGGGGCACGGTGGGCGGGAACGTCGCCACGTCCTCGCCCGCCGGCGACGCCTTGCCGCCCCTGATCGCCTCGGGCGCGACCGTCGAGCTGGCGTCCGAGACCGGCACCCGCAGCGTGCCCCTCGAGGCGTTCTGCACCGGCCCCAAGCGCAATGTCATGGCGCCGGACGAGCTGATCCGCGCCGTGCGCGTGCCCGCCGCGCGCGGGCCCCAGCAGTTCGCGAAGGTGGGGCCGCGGAACGCCATGGTCATCGCGGTCTGCTCGTTCGCCGTCGCGTTCGACGCCCGGATGCGCACCGTCCGCACCGCCATCGGCTCGGCCGCCCCGACCGTCATCCGCGCCCCCGAGGCGGAGGCGTTCCTGGAGGGCGTCCTGGACGAGGGCGACCACTGGGAGCAGCGCACGCCGCTGCCCGACGCCGCCCTGCGCCGCTTCGGCGAGCTGGTGGGGGAGGCGGCCCGCCCGATCGACGACGTCCGCGGCACCGGCGACTACCGCCGGCACGCGCTCTCGGTCATCGGCCGCCGCACCGCCGCCTGGTGCTGGGAGGAGCACGCCCCGTGAGGCTCACGCTGCGGGTGAACGGCGAGGTCCACGAGGTGGAGTCGCTCTGGGAGGGCGAGAGCCTCATGTACGTGCTGCGCGAGCGGCTCGGCCTGCCCGGCTCSAAGAACGCCTGCGAGCAGGGGGAGTGCGGCTCCTGCTCCGTGCTGATGGACGACGTGCTGGTGTGCTCGTGCCTGGTGCTGGCCCGCCAGGCGGAGGGCCGCGACGTGCGCACCGTCGAGGGGCTGGCCCCGGACGGCGAGCTCGGCGTGGTGCAGCAGGCCTTCGTCGACACCGGCGCCGTCCAGTGCGGCTTCTGCACCCCGGGCCTGGTCATGGCGACAGAGGACCTGCTGCGGCGCTCACCGTCGCCCGGCGACAGCGAGATCCGGGAGGCCCTGGCGGGCAACCTCTGCCGCTGCACCGGCTACGAGAAGATCCTCGACGCGGTGCGGCTCGCGTCCGCGCGGAGCGCCCGGTGACCGCCGTCCTCATCGACGGCTGCGCCATCGCGACGGTCGACGCCGCCGGCACCGAGGTCGACGAGGGCTGGATCCTCGTCGACGGCCCGCGCATCGCCGCGCTCGGCCCGGGCGCGCCCCCCGAGGTGCCCGCCGGGACGGACCGCATCGACGGCCGCGGATGCCTCGCCACCCCCGGCCTCGTCAACTGCCACCACCACCTCTACCGGCCGCGGATGCCTCGCCACCCCCGGCCTCGTCAACTGCCACCACCACCTCTACCAGTGGTCCACGCGCGGGCTGGCGACGGAGGAGGACCTCTTCGGCTGGCTCACGGCCCTCTACCCGGTGTGGGCGCGGATCGACGAGGAGATCGTCCACGCATCGGCATCGGCGGCCCTGGCGGCGCTCGCCCTCTCCGGGTGCAGCACCTCCACCGACCACCACTACCTGTTCCCGGGTGGGGGGAACGCGCTGCTGGCGGCGTCAATTGACGCATCGGCCCGGCTGGGCCTGCGCTTCCACCCGTGCCGCGGCTCGATGGACCTCGGCGCGTCCCAGGGCGGGCTGCCGCCGGACAGCGTCACCGAGGACCGCGACGCGGTGCTCCTCGCCACCGAGGAGGCGATCGCCCGCTGGCACGACCCGGCCCCCGGGGCGATGCTGCGGATCGCGGTCGCGCCCTGCTCGCCGTTCTCGGTCACCGGGGAGCTCATGACCGAGTCGGCCGCCCTGGCCCGGCGGCACGGCGTGCGCCTGCACACCCACCTGGCCGAGACGGTGGAGGAGGAGGCGTTCTGCCTGGAGCGCTTCGGGGTGCGGCCGGTCGAGTACCTCGACGACCTCGGGTGGCTCGGGCCCGACGTGTGGCTGGCCCACTGCGTCCACCTGTCGCCGGAGGAGGTGGCCCGCTTCGCCGCCACCGGCACGTCCGTGGCGCACTGCCCGTCGTCGAACGCCCGGCTGGGCGCGGGGATCGCGCCCACCGCCGACCTGGCCGCCGCCGGCGTCGCCGTGGGCCTGGGGGTCGACGGCGCCGCGTCCCAGGAGTCGGGCGAGCTGGCCGTGGAGGTCCGCGAGGCGCTGCTCGTGGCGCGCCTGCGGGGCGGCGCCGCCGCGATGACCGCCCGGCAGGCGCTCGCGCTCGGCACGATCCACGGCGCCCGGTGCCTGGGCCGCGAGGACGAGCTCGGCTCCCTCGAGCCCGGGAAGCTCGCCGACGTGGCGCTGTGGCGGCTGGACGGGGCCGGACACGCCGGCATCGCCGACCCCGTCGCCGCGATGGTGATGGGCCCGCCCCGCCAGGCCGAGGCGCTGCTGGTGAACGGCGTGCCGGTCGTGCTCGCGGGGGAGCTGCTCACCGCCGACCTCGACGCGATCGCCCGCGCCGCCGAGGCGACCGCCCTGGCGCCGGCGTGAGCACCACCCGCACCGAGACCCGGACGCCGCTGAAGCGCGGGCGCATCGGCGAGAGCGTCCTGCGCGCCGACGGCGCGGCGAAGGTGCAGGGCAAGTTCGCGTACGCGAGCGACCTCTCGGCCGACGGGATGCTGTGGGGCGCCACCCTCCGCAGCCCCCACCCGGGCGCGAAGGTGCGCGGCATCGAGATCGCCGCGGCGCTCGCCGTCCCGGGGGTCCGGGCGGTGCTGACGCACGAGGACGTCCCCGGCCGCGCGGTGTACGGCATGGAGATCCCCGACCAGCCGGTGCTCGCGATCGACGAGGTGCGCTACCAGGGGGAGCCGGTCGCGATCGTCGCCGCCGACCACCCCGAGGCCGCCCGGCGCGCCGCCGCCCGCATCGAGGTCGACTACGAGCCGCTGGAGGCGCTGACGACGGCCCCGGCCGCCCTCGCCGACGGCGCCCGCGCCCTCCACCCGGGCGGCAACCTGCTGCGGGCGGTGCCGATCCGCCACGGCGACCCGGACGCCACCGCCGACGTGGTGGTGCGCGGCGTGTACGAGGTGGGGATGCAGGACCAGGCGTTCCTCGGCCCCGAGTCCGCGCTCGCGGTGCCCGCCGAGGACGGCGGGATCGACCTGTACATCGCGACCCAGTGGCTGCACGTCGACCAGGGGCAGGTGGCGGCGAGCCTCGACCTGCCGCTCGAGCTCACCCGGCTGCACCTGTCCGGCGTCGGCGGCGCGTTCGGCGGCCGCGAGGACCTGTCGATGCAGGTCCACGTCGCGATGCTCGCGCTGCGCACGGGGCGGCCGGTGAAGATGATGTACTCGCGCGAGGAGTCGTTCTACGGCCACGTCCACCGGCACCCGGCGTGGATGACCTACGAGCACGGCGCCACCCGCGACGGGCGGCTCGTCTACGTGAAGGCCGACGTGACGCTCGACGGCGGCGCGTACGCGTCCAGCAGCACCGCCGTGGTGGCGAACGCCGCCACGTTCGCCTGCGGGCCGTACGCGGTGCCCAATGCGTCAATCGACGCCCGCGTGGCGTACACCAACAACCCGCCGTGCGGGGCGATGCGCGGGTTCGGCGCCGTCCAGGTGGCGTTCGCCCACGAGTCGCAGATGGACCGCCTGGCCGCGGCCCTCGGCATGGACCCGGTGGAGCTCCGCATCGTGAACGCGATCGGGACGGGCGACCGGCTCCCGACCGGGCAGGTGGTCGACGGCCCCGCGCCGGTCCGGGAGCTGCTGCAGGAGCTGCGGGCGATGCCGCTGCCCCCGCTGGCGCGCAGCACGCCGATGGACCTGCGCGAGCTGCCCGGCGGCGTCTCGAACGTGACCCACGGCGAGGGCACCACCCGCGGCGTCGGCTTCGCGGTGGGCTTCAAGAACATCGCGTTCGCCGAGGGCTTCGACGACTACTCCACCGCGCGCGTGCGCCTGGTGCCCACGGCCGACGGGCCGGTGGCGGAGGTGCAGACGGCGGCGGCCGAGGTGGGGCAGGGGCTCGTGACCGTGATCGAGCAGATCGCCCGCACCGAGCTGGACGTCGAGCGCGTGGTGGTGCTGCCGTCCGACACGTCCGTCGGCTCCGCCGGCTCCACCTCCGCCTCGCGCCAGACCTGGATCACCGGCGGGGCGGTGCAGGCCGCCTGCAAGCGGATCCTGGCGCGGCTGGCCGAGGCCCCGCTCGGCGACGAGCCGATCGAGGAGACCGCCGTCTACCGCCACCGGCCCACCGAGGCGCTCGACCCGGAGACCGGCCAGGGCGACTCGGTCGTGGCCCTCGGGTTCGCCGCCCACCGCGCCGTGTGCGACGTCGACGTCGAGCTGGGCCTGGTGCGCGCCGTCGAGGTCGCGACCACCCAGGACGTCGGCCGGATCATGAACCCGCTGGCCCTTGAGGGGCAGATCCAGGGCGGGATCGCCCAGGGGGTGGGACTGGCGCTGATGGAGGAGATCCAGCTCCGCGACGGCCACGTCCGGAACGCCTCGTTCACCGACTACCTGATGCCGACGGTGCTCGACATGCCGGCGGTGCGCATGGCGATCAGCGAGACGCCGCACCCGCATGCCCCGTACGGCCTGAACGGCGTGGGGGAGATGCCGACCATCGCGTCCACACCGGCGGTGGTGGCGGCGGTGCGCGACGCGACCGGCCGCGAGCTGCCGCGGGTGCCGCTGCGGCCGTCGGACATCGCCGGGGTCGGGTGAGCGAGCCGGACCGCGCCGCGTTCCTGGGACGCCTCGGCCAGGTGGCCGAGGACTCGCCGTGGGTGGCCGAGCGCGCCTGGGAGCGGGGACCGTTCGCCGACGCGGCCGCCACGGCCGACGCGTTCGCCGCGGTCGCGCGCGAGGCGGCCCCGGACGAGCAGCTCGCCCTGATCCGGGCGCACCCCGACCTGGCCGGCCGCGCGGCGCTTGCGGGGGAGCTGACCGCCGACTCGGCGCGCGAGCAGGCCTCCGCCGGCCTGGACCGCCTGACGCCCGCCGACCTCGCCCGCTTCACCCGCCTGAACGACGCCTACCGGGCCCGCTTCGGCTTCCCGTTCGTGATCCGGGTCGCCGGCCGGTCGGTGGCCGACATCCTCGACGCGTACGACGCCCGCCTCGGCAACGACGCCGACGCGGAGCGTGCGGCGGCGATCGACGAGATCGCCGGGATCATGCGCCTCCGGATCGAGGCGGCGGCGTGAGCGCCGACCTCGTCGTCCGCGGCGACGCGTGGGACGTGGCGGTGGAGGACGGCGCCATCGCCGCCGTCGGCCCCGAGCTGCCCGGCGGCCGGGACGAGGTCGACGCCCGCGGCCTGCTGGTGCTGCCGGGGATGGTCGACGGGCACGTCCACCTCGACGACCCCGGGCGCGCCGGCTGGGAGGGGTGGGACACCGGCACGACGGCGCTGGCCGCCGGCGGCGTCACCTGCTGCGCGGACATGCCGCTCAACAGCATCCCGGCCACGCTCGACGGCGCGTCGTTCGACGCCAAGGTCGCCGCCGCGCGCGGCCGCGCCCGGGTCGACTTCGCGCTGTGGGGCGGGCTGGTGCCCGGCAACCTCGCCGGCATGGACGAGCTCGCCGGCCGCGGAGTGGTCGGCTTCAAGGCGTTCATGAGCCCGAGCGGCGTGCCGGAGTTCGCCCACGTCGCCCCCGACGAGCTCGGGCGCGGCATGGAGCGGGCGGCGGCGCTCGGCCTGCCCGTGGCCGTGCATGCGGAGGACCCCGCGGTGCTCGACGCCACGCCCCGGGGGGCCGGCCGCACCATGATCGACTGGTGCGCCTCGCGACCGGTGGCGGCCGAGACGTCGGCGGTCCGCATCGCCCTGGACCTGGCGCGCGCGACCGGCTGCGCGGTCCACCTGGTGCACCTCTCGAGCCCCGAGGCGGTCGACCTGGTCGCCGCCGCCCGCGCCGAGGGCGTGGACGCCACGTGCGAGGCGTGCCCGCACCACCTGGTGCTCACGCGGGAGGATGGCGTGCGCATCGGCGCGGCGGCCAAGTGCGCCCCGCCGTTACGATCGGCCACCGAGCGCGCGGGCCTCTGGCCGCGGCTGGCCGCCGGTGCGATCGACGTCGTGGGCTCGGATCACTCGCCCGGGCCGCCGGAGCTGAAGCGGGGGGACGACATGTTCGCGGTGTGGGGCGGGATCTCCGGGGCGCAGACCTCCCTGCCGCTGCTGCTCACGCACGGCCCGGGGGAGGGGATGGGCGCCGAGCGCGTGGCCGAGGCGACGTCCGCGGCGCCGGCCCGCCGGCTGGGCCTGGAGGGCAAGGGCGGGCTGCGGCCGGGCCTCGACGCCGACCTGAGCCTGGTCCGCCTCGGGGGGCCCTGGACGCTGCGCGAGGACGAGCTGCGCTACCGCCACCGCGTGTCCCCGTACCTCGGGATGAGCCTCACGGCGAAGGTGGAGCGGACGATCCTGCGCGGCGTGACGGTCCACGGGCCGGGCGCCGCCGAGGCGCCGCAGGGACGGCTGGTCACCCGCGCGCGGGCGGCGGTGGCGTGAGCGCGCCGCCGGACGCCCGCACCGTCGTGCGGCCCGACCACGCGGTCATCGCGCCCGAGACCCACGTGGCGGGCCCCGTCCCCGGCTGGTCCGGCGCGGAGCACGTGACGCTGATCGCGCCGCCCATGGGCGCCCGGTTCAGCATGGCCCTGGCGCGGCTGGAGGCGGGCGGCGCCGCCGGCCCGCCGCGGGCGGGCGCGGGGCGCGCGATCTACTGCCTCGAGGGGAGCCTGACCCTCTCCGCGGAGGGCCTCGACCACGCCCTGAGGCCCGGCTCGCTGGCGTACGTGCCGCCGGACGCCGTGCACGGCCTGCGGGCTGACACCGCCGCCCGGATCGTGGTGTTCGACAAACCCCACCTCGGCACGCCCGGCGCCGCGCGCGGCCGCCTGGTGGTCACCGACGGGACCGCCGTCGAGCCCCATCCGATGCTCGGCGACCCGGCGCTCCGCGTCACCACCCTCATCCCCGAGGCGCCCGAGCTCGACCTGGCCGTGAACCTCATGACCTTCGACCCGGGGGCGGCCCTGCCGTTCACGGAGACCCACGTGATGGAGCACGGCCTGCTCGTGCTGGAGGGCAGCTTCGTCTACCGCCTCGGCGACGCCTGGTATCCGGTGCGGGAGGGCGACGCCATATGGATGGGGCCGTTCTGCCCCCAGTGGGCCTGCGCCTACGGCACCGCGCCCTCGACGTACCTGCTCTACAAGGACTGGAACCGGGACCCGTTGTCGTGAGCCCGCCAATTGACGCATGGCGCAACGCGCCAATTGACGCGGCCCGCCTGGAGGCCGAGATCGAGGAGCTCGCGCGCTTCTCGGAAACCCCGTACCCGTCCGTCACCCGGATCCTGTTCACCGAGCAGGACATGGCGGCCCGCAGGTGGCTGATGGAGCGGATGACGGCCGCCGGGCTGGCGGTGCGGGTCGACGCCGTCGGCAACATCTTCGCCCGCTGGGAGGGGACCGACCCGGACTTGCCGCCCGTCGCGACCGGGTCCCACTGCGACGCCATCCCCGACGCGGGGCGGTTCGACGGCGTCGTCGGCGTGCTGGGCGGGCTGGAGGCGATCCGGGCGCTGCAGGCGGCCGGCCACACGCCGCGGCGGGGGATCGAGCTGATCATGTTCACCGCCGAGGAGCCCACCCGCTACGCACTGGGGTGCCTCGGCAGCCGCGTCCTGGCCGGCGTGGTGGACCGGGAGCGCCTCGACGCGCTCCGGGACGCCGGCGGCGGCACCCTCGACCGGGCCCGCGCGGCGGCGGGGGTCTTCGGCGACATCCTCGGCGCGACCCTCGAGCCCGGTCACTACGCCGCGTTCATCGAGCTGCACATCGAGCAGGGCCCGGAGCTCGAGGCGAGCGGGACGCCGATCGGCGTGGTCACGGCGATCGCGGCGCCCGCGACGCTGCGGGTGGAGCTCTCCGGCGCCGGCGGCCACGCCGGCGCGGTGCTCATGCCCCTGCGCCACGACCCGCTCGTCGCCGCGTCCGAGGTGGTCCTGGCCGTCGACCGTGAGGCCCGGGGCAGCGGGGCCCCGGACACGGTCGGCACGGTCGGCCTGCTGACGGTCGACCCGGGCGCCGTGAACAGCATCCCGCGGCGCGTCCGGATGGACATCGACATCCGCGACACGGACCTCGCCCGCCGCGACGCCGTCCTCGAGCGGGTGCGGGCCGCGGCCCGCGACGCCGCGGCCCGCCACGGGGTGGGGCACGAGGAGGCGATCCTCAACGCCGACGACCCCATGACCTCCGACCCGGCGGTGCTCGACGCCGTCGAGTCGGCCTGCGAGGAGGAGGGCCTCGCGCGGGTCCGGATGATCAGCCGGGCGTATCACGATTGTGTCTTCATGGCGCGCATCTGCCCGGCCGCGATGGTGTTCATCCCGTCCAAGGACGGGGTCAGCCACCGCCCCGACGAGTACACCTCACCCCGCGAGATCGCCCAGGGCACGGCGATCCTGGCGGGTGCGCTCCGCCGGCTGAGCGCCTGAGCACGATTTGCACACCCTGTGGAGAGAACCGTGGGTTGTTCACGCCCCTGTGACCCGGGTCGCTACGATCCCGCGGTCCACCGAACCTGGGAGCTGCGGATGAGCGCGGGCGCGGAGCTCGACGTGCTGGGCATCGGGAACGCGATCGTCGACGTGCTCGCGCACTGCGACGACGCGTTCCTGGAGGCCGAGGGCCTCGTGAAGGGCTCCATGAACCTCATCGAGGTCGACCAGTCGAAGGCGCTCTACAGCCGGATGGGCTCCGCGGTCGAGGTCTCGGGCGGCGCCGCCGCCAACTCGATGGCCGGGATCGCGTCGTTCGGCGGCCGGGCCGCCTACATCGGGAAGATCCGCGACGACACGGTGGGCGAGGTGTTCGCCCACGACATCCGCGCGGTCGGGGTCCACTTCGACACCCCCGTCGCCGCCGACGGCCCGCCCACCGCGCTGAGCCTCATCCTGGTGACGCCGGACGCCCACCGCACCATGTCCACGTACCTCGGCGCCGCCACCGAGCTGGGCCCCGAGGACGTCGACACCGCCCTGGTCGCCCGCTGCGCCGTGACCTACCTGGAGGGCTACCTCTGGGACAAGCCGCGCGCCAAGGACGCCTTCCGCGTCGCGATGGCCGCCGCCCACGGCGCCGGCCGGCGGGTGTCGCTCACGCTGTCCGACTCGTTCTGCGTCGAGCGCCACCTCGAGGAGTTCCGCTCCCTCGTCGAGAACGACGTCGACGTGCTGTTCGCCAACGAGGAGGAGATCCTCGCGCTCACCCAGACGCGCGACCTCTCCCATGCCGTGTCGGCCGTCCGCGGCCGGTCGGAGATCGTGGTGATCACCCGCTCCGAGCACGGATCGATGGTCGTGACGGCCGATGACACGGTCGAGGTGCCGGCCGCCACCGTCGAGCAGCTGGTCGACACCACGGGCGCCGGCGACCTGTACGCCGCCGGGTTCCTCCACGGCCTCACCACCGGACGGCCCCTGGCCGAGTGCGCCCAGCTCGGGTCGCTGGCGGCGGCGGAGGTCATCTCCCACCTCGGCGCGCGCCCGCAGACGTCGCTGGCCGCCCTGGCCGAGGCCGTCGTTTCCCGGTAGGGACGGGGGGCGTGGCTGGTAAGGTGGCCGCCGTGCCGATCGCGGACTCCATCACCGAGCTGATCGGGCGGACGCCGCTCATCCGGCTCGGGCGGATCGCCGACGGGGCCGGCGCCGAGGTGCTCGGCAAGCTCGAGTCGTTCAACCCGGCGGGATCCGTGAAGGACCGCATCGGCCTGGCGATGATCGAGGCCGCCGAGGCGGAGGGGCGCCTGATGCCGGGGCAGAGCGTGATCGTGGAGCCCACTTCGGGCAACACCGGCATCGCCCTGGCGTTCGTGGCGGCGGCGAAGGGCTACCGCTGCATCCTCACGATGCCCGAGACCATGAGCGTCGAGCGGCGGACGCTGCTGCGCGCCTACGGGGCCGAGCTGGTGCTGACGCCCGGTCCCGGCGGCATGCGCGGGGCCGTGGCCAAGGCCGAGGAGCTCAAGAACGAGATTCCGGGCGCGATCATCCCGCAGCAGTTCGAGAACCCGTCCAACCCGGCGATCCACCGCAAGACCACGGCGGAAGAGATCTGGAACGACACCAATGGCGCGGTCGACATCGTCATCTCCGGCGTCGGCACCGGCGGCTCGATCACCGGCGTCGCCGAGGTGCTGCGCGAGCGCAAGCCGGACTTCCGCGCCGTCGCGGTGGAGCCGAGCGACTCGCCGGTGCTGTCCGGCGGCACGCCCGGGCCGCACAAGATCCAGGGCATCGGCGCCGGGTTCATCCCGGGCGTCCTGAACACGTCGGTCTACGACGAGGTGCTGACGGTCGACGCCGACGACGCGTTCGCGATGGCCCGCCGCCTGGCCCGCGAGGAGGGGATCCTCGTCGGCATCAGCGCCGGAGCGAACGTCCACGCATCGCTCGAGGTGGCCCGCCGGCCGGAGAATGCGGGTAAGACCATCGTTACCTTTCTCTGCGACACCGGCGAGCGCTATCTGACGACGCCCCTCTTCGACGAGGGCTGAGGCGCCCGCCGGGGGACCGGCGAGGAGCGAGTCATGGGCAAGGCGGAAGCGGACACGGCGGACGGGGCGGGGCCCCCGCGCGAGCGGCTCAAGCGGGCGCTCTACGAGGGTGAGCTGGCGCGCCTCCAGCTCGAGCTGGTGGCGATGCACGAGTGGGTGCGCACCCAGGGCGTGAAGCTGCTGGTGATCTTCGAGGGGCGCGACGCGGCGGGGAAGGGCGGGGCGATCAAGCGGATCACCGAGCCCCTCAACCCGAGGGTCTGCCGCGTGGTCGCGCTGCCGAAGCCGACGGAGCGGGAGCGCACCCAGTGGTACTTCCAGCGCTACGTCGAGCACCTGCCCGCCGGCGGCGAGATCGTCCTGCTGGACCGCTCCTGGTACAACCGCGCCGGCGTGGAGCGGGTGATGGGGTTCTGCACGGAGGACGAGTACACCGAGTTCCTCCGCAGCTGCCCCGACTTCGAGCGCATGCTGATCCGCTCGGGGATCATCCTGGTGAAGTACTGGTTCTCGGTGAGCGACGCGGAGCAGGAGCGCCGCTTCCAGGACCGCATCGACGATCCTTCGAAGCGGTGGAAGTTCAGCCCCATGGACCTCGAGTCGCGGGCGCGCTGGCTGGAGTACTCGAAGGCGAAGGACGTGATGTTCAACCACACGGACACCAAGCAGGCGCCGTGGTTCGTGGTGGAGGCCGACGACAAGCGCCGCGCCCGCCTCAACTGCATCCACCACCTGCTGGGCGTCGTGCCGTACGAGGAGGTCCCCCGGGAGACCTTCGTCCTCCCGCCCCGGGAGGAAGACTCCTCCTACGTGCGGCCGCCGATCACCGACCAGACCTTCGTTCCCGACCACTACCCGTGACGCGCCGGCCGGCGTCCTGAGCGGGCGCCGGAGCCGTTCCTGCGACATTTGGCGTTTCGGGTGACCGTCGATTGACGCATTGGGCGGGCATCCGGGCCGTTGTCTGGACGTTCGGCCAGGGTGCCCCCTCCTACACTTTCCGTGACCGGGGGCGAGCGGGGGTGTCGGCGATGGTGCGTGCGAGGGCGTGGGGCGCGTGGATCGCAGTGATCCTCGTGGCGATCGGGCTGCTGGCGGGGCCGGCGTCGGCGGCGCCGGAGCCGCCGGTGGTCCCCGGCGCGACGTACATGGCGGACGTGACCGCCGCGAGCCGGGCGCTCACCCGGATCGGGAACGTCCTGAACGGCGCGGACACCCTCGACGCCCTCGTCGCCGTCGTGCCCCGCGCACGGAAGGCGCTGACCCGCTTCGACCGGCGGATGTACGCGGTGAGCCGCTACCGCGTCGCCGATCCCGCCCTGAACCGCCAGCGCGCCCGCCTGGCCGCCGCTGCCCCGCCGGTCACGGACGTCCTGTCCCGCTACCTCGATGCCGTCCTGCTCCGCGACCAGCAGCAGATGATGGCCCTGAGCGCCGCCGTCACCCGCCGCACCGCGGCCTTCTCCGCCGCCGGCCAGGCCTCCTGATCCGGGTGTGCGCCAATTGGCGTGTCGGGGGACACGCCAAGTGGCGCATCGGCCCCGTCAGGGGCGGACGGCCGTGAAGAGGTAGCGGTTGAGGCTGAAGAAGGAGCGGTCGCCGAGGGAGAGGAGGTCCTCGCGCCAGGCGGCGACCTCGTCGGCGGGGACCCCGTGGTCCGTCACGAACTCGGCGATCAGGTCGCGCATCCCGGCGCTGTAGGTCTGCGGGTCGTACCCGACGTTCAGCAGGGGCACCACCGCGACGGACGCGACCTCGAAGCCCGCGCCCCGCAGCATCTCGGGCAGCTCCCGCGGCAGGCCGCGGTGCACCAGGTGCGCGTCCCAGGCGGCGAGGACCCGCGCCATGCGCGCGTCGTCGGACGAGCGCCACACGATCGACTGCCAGTCCGTGTCGAGCACCACCAGCCGCCCGCCGGGCCGCAGCACCCGCGCCGCCTCGCGCAGGGCCAGCGGCATGTCCTCCACGTACTCGTAGACCTGCGTGCAGACGGCGGCGTCGAACGCGCCGTCGGGGAAGGGGAGCTCGGTGACGCTCCCTTCGCGGAACGCCGGCGTGGCCGCCCCCGGCGCCAATCGGCGCGCCGCCGCGATGGCCAGCATGTCGGGGCTCACGTCGATGCCCGTGACGGCGCCCCCGGTGCCCACCCGCTCGGCGATCGCGGCGGCGAGGAGCCCCGGCCCCGAACCGAGGTCGAGCACGAGCTCCCCGGCCTCGGGGTCGAGTGCGCCGAGCACCGCCTCCCGCTGCGCGACCACGTCCGGCGTGACGTAGATCGCCTCGAGCGCCTTCGCGCGCTCGCCCTCGAACCGGAGGGTCGCCGGACGGGACCCCGGCCCGGAGGTCATCCGGCCCGGCGGATCATCAGCGTGCGGCGCTGCCCCCGCTCCCGGAACCCCAGGGACGCGAGGAACGCCTGCCCCGGCGTGTCGACCTCGACGAGGGCCGCCAGGTGGGTGCCGCGCCGGTCGCGCACCTGCTTCGCGACGTCCGCCATCAGCAGCGTCCCGATGCCCTTGCGCCGCGCGTCGGGGACGACGCCCATCCAGTTGATCCACCCCTCCGGCAGCATCGCCTGGGCGAAGCCGAGCATGTCGCGCTGGTCGCGGGCGATCGCGAACGCGTCGAAGCCCTCCGCCTGCTCGTAGCCGGTCGGCTGGCCCATCTCCGCGAAGGTGGCGAGCCCCTCCAGCGCCGTCCGCTCGGCGTTCTGGAACGCCTCCGACCAGTCGTTGCGGTACGGCTCCACCGACACGCCGGACACGTGCGGCGCCGGCTTCATCCCCTCCACCGGCCGCGCCATCACCGCCATCCGCGCGTACGGCTCGAACCCCTCGGCGCCGAGGAGCGCCCGGACGGGGTCGTCGTCGGCCACCTCCACGTCCCACGGCGGGTCGCCCACGCGCTCCAGGAGCGCGCGGAGCGCGTCCGGCCCCTCGGCGCGCAGCCCCTCGAGCCGGAGGGCGCGCGCGGTGGGGGACGGCCCCGGGTCGCACGACGCGCCGGCGACGGCGACGCTACTCGAGGTACGCCTCCAGATCGTCGACCCGCACGCCGAGCCCCTCGAGGTGCCGGCGGGCCTCGTCGAGCTTCTGCTCGGTCCCGGTCACCTCCATGATCACCCAGCCCTCCGTCTCCCGGATGTCGGCGCGGCGGATGTTCGTCACCACGTCGAACCGCTTCGCCAGCGTGTAGATGATCGGCTCCTTGATGAGCTGCTCGGGGAACGTCAGCTTGAGCCTCTGGCGGGTCAGGTGGGCGCCTCCTCGGAAGGGGCGCCTATACTAGCCCGCATGCCACGGCGCTCGCTGCTCGCATGGCTCGGCGGCGCGAAGGAGTCCCTCGCGCGGGACATCGAGGTGGCCCGGGAGCGCGACCCCGCCGCCCGCTCCACCGCGGAGGTGCTCCTCTGCTACCCGGGGCTCCACGCCGTGTGGCTGCACCGGGGCGCCCACCGCCTCTGGAACCGCGGCCTCCGCCTGCCGGCGCGGCTCGTGAGCCAATTCTCGCGCTCCTTCACCGGCATCGAGATCCACCCCGGCGCCACCATCGGCCCGGGCTTCTTCATCGACCACGGCATGGGTGTGGTCATCGGGGAGACGACCGAGATCGGCGAGGACGTCACGCTCTACCAGGGCGTCACCCTCGGCGGCACGGGCAAGGAGACCGGCAAGCGGCACCCCACGGTCCAGGACGGCGTGACCGTCGGCACGGGCGCCAACGTCCTCGGCCCCGTCGTCCTCGGCGAGGGCGCGAAGGTCGGCGCCGGCTCGATCGTGGTGAAGGACGTCCCCCCGTACTCCACCGTCGTCGGCAACCCCGGGCGGCCCGTCATCGTCGACGGCCAGAAGGTCCGCGACGTCCACCACCCGGACATGCAGCACACGCGCCTGCCCGACCCGGTCGCGGAGGCCATGGCGTGCCTCGTCCGCCGCGTCACCGAGCTGGAGCAGGACCTGGCCGACCTCCGCGCCGGCCGCACCCCCGCGCCACGGATCCCCGCCTCCGACGAGGACTGCCTGCCGACGGCCCAGGAGGAGATCTCATCGATCCTCGGCCTCAACCCCGGGGCCGGCATCTAAGTGCCCCGCGCCGGAGATCGCGTGGCGATCCCCGGCTGCATCCCATCGCCGGGCTGCGTCATCGACCGGCGCAATATTCCCGATATTGCGCCGGATCTGCGTCCTTGCCCGCCAGTGGATTCGCTCGGGTATCGCATACCCATCTCCAGCGCGGGGCACTAGGCCGCCGACGCCACCGGGGCGTCGGGCACCTCCGATAGGATCCGAGCGGTGTCCGACCTGCTCGACGGCCTCAACCCGCCGCAGCGCGAGGCCGTCCTCCACGGCGAGGGGCCGCTCCTCGTGCTGGCCGGCGCCGGCAGCGGCAAGACCCGCGTCCTGACGCACCGCGTCGCCCGCCTCATCGGCGAGGAGGGCGTGTCGCCGGAGGCGGTCCTCGCGATCACCTTCACCAACAAGGCGGCGGGCGAGATGCGCGACCGCATCGGCGGCCTCGTGGGCCCGCGCGCCCGGGCGATCTGGGCCAGCACCTTCCACTCCGCGTGCGTCCGGATCCTCCGCCGCGAGGCCGAGAACGCCGGCTACGCGCGGGACTTCTCGATCTACGACGCCGACGACCAGCTCCGGCTCATCCGCCGCTGCCTGGTGGAGGAGGAGGTCGACCCGAAGCGGATCGCCCCGCGCGGCGTGCAGGCCCGGATCTCCGACGCCAAGGCCCGGATGGAGGGCCCCGAGGAGGTCATGGCGGCCGCCGGCTCGTTCAACGAGGAGGTCATCGCCCGCGTGTACCGGCGCTACGCCGACGCCCTGCGCGCGAACGGCGCGATGGACTTCGACGACCTGCTGATGGTCACCGCCGGGCTGCTCGAGAACGACGAGGCCGTCCGCGCCCGCTGGCAGGGCCGGTTCCAGCACGTGCTGGTCGACGAGTACCAGGACACCAACCACGTCCAATACCGCCTCGTCCGCGTCCTGGCCGAGCCGGAGCGCAACGTGGTGGCCGTCGGCGACGACGACCAGGGCATCTACTCCTGGCGGGGCGCCGACGTGCGCAACATCCTCGACTTCGAGCGCGACTACCCCGACGCCCACGTCGTCGCCCTCGAGCAGAACTACCGCTCCACCGGCACGATCCTGCGGGCCGCGAACGCCGTGGTGGAGCGCAACCCGCACCGCCACCCGAAGCGCCTCTGGACCGACCTGGGGGAGGGCGAGCCGATCACCGCCGTCTCGTGCCGCGACGAGCACGAGGAGGCGCGGGTGGTGGCGTCCCAGATCGACGGGGCGGTCGCCCGCGGCGAGTCGCTCGCCGACATCGCGGTCTTCTACCGCACCAACGCGCAGAGCCGCGCGATCGAGGACCAGCTGGTGCGCCGCTCCGTCCCGTACGTGGTGGTGGGCGGTCCGCGGTTCTACGAGCGCGCGGAGGTCCGCGACCTGCTCGCCTACCTCCGCGCGGTGGCCAACCCGTCCGACGGCGTGAGCCTGGCGCGGATGCTGGGCGCCCCGAAGCGCGGCATCGGCCCGGGCGCGATCGCGAAGCTGGAGGCCCACGCCCAGGCGCTCGGGATCCCGGTGGCCGACACGCTGCTGCGCCCCGACGAGATCCCCGGCCTGCCGGCCGGCCAGCGCTCCACGCTCGGGCAGAGCGGCGCGCTGCTCCGCGACGTCCGCGATCACGTGGCCGCCGGGACGCCGCTCGACCGCGTGCTGGAGGAGGTCCTGGAGCGCTCCGGGCTGCGCGACGTGCTGCTGGCGGAGGGGACGTTCGAGGCCCAGGGGCGGATCGAGAACCTGGAGGAGATGGTGCGGGTGGCGGCCGAGTTCGAGGCCACCCAGCAGGAGGCGACCCTCGCGGACTTCCTGGAGGGCATCGCCCTGCAGGCCGACGCGGACCTGGTCGACTCGAGCGGCGGCGCCGTCACGCTGATGACGATCCACAACGCCAAGGGCCTCGAGTTCGACACCGTCGTCATCACCGGCCTGGAGGAGGGGCTGTTCCCCCACGTCCGCTCCGACACGCCGGAGACGCTCGAGGAGGAGCGGCGCCTGTTCTACGTGGGCCTCACCCGGGCGCGGCGGCACCTCACGCTGACCCACGCGGAGAGCCGGGCCATGCACGGCGGGCGCGACTACCGCCTGCCGTCGCGGTTCCTGGGGGAGATCCCGGCGGACGCGCTCGCCGAGCCGCCGGGCGGCCGCCGGCCCCAGCGGCAGACGTGGGCGGGCGCGGCGATGGAGGCGCCGGCGCGGGGCGCGGCGTTCGCGACCGGCGACTCGGTGCTGCACGCGACGTTCGGCGAGGGCGTGGTCACGGGGATCGACGGGGGAGGGGACCTGGTGCGGGTGCGCTTCGCGCAGGACGGCAGCGAGCGGCGGCTGATGGCCGGCGCGGCGCCGATGAGGAAGGTGGGCTGATGCCGGCGGTGATCATCGACGGCAAGCAGGCGGCGGCGGACCTCCGCGAGGAGGTGCGGCGCGGCGTCGACGCGTTCCGGCTCGCCTACGGGCGGGTGCCGGGGCTGGTGGGCGTCCAGGTGGGTGACGACCCGGCGTCCGAGCTCTACCAGGCCGGCAAGGCGCGGGCCGCGGAGGAGGCGGGGATGATCTCCCGCCGGGTGGTGCTGCCGGACACCACCACCCAGGACGAGCTCGACGCCCTGATCGACGAGCTCAACGACGACGACTCGGTCGACGGGATGCTGGTGCAGCTCCCCGTGCCCGACCAGCTCTCCGAGGTCGCGATCGCGAACCGCATCCACCCGGACAAGGACGTGGACGGCTTCGCGCCGATCAACCTGGGGCGCCTGATCCGCGGCGAGCCGGGGTCTGTGCCGTGCACGCCCGCGGGCATCATGTGGGTGCTCGACCGCGCCGGGATCCCGCTCGAGGGCGCGAACGCCGTGGTGGTGGGCCGGAGCCTGATCGTCGGCAAGCCGATGGCGCTGCTGCTGACGGCCCGGAGCGCCACGGTGACGGTGGCCCACTCGAAGACGCGCGACCTGCAGGAGCTGTGCCGCTCCGCGGACATCCTGGTGGCCGCGGTCGGGCGCCCCGAGATGATCCGGGGGGACTGGATCAAGCGGGGCGCGGCCGTGATCGACGTCGGCATCAACCGCACCGATGCGGGGCTGCGCGGCGACGTGGCGGGCGACGAGGCCCGCGAGGTGGCCGGCTGGCTCACGCCGGTCCCCGGGGGCGTCGGCCCAATGACCATCGCCTACCTCTTGGCGAACACGCTGGAGGCCGCCCGGCGACGGGCTGTCGGCACCAAGACAACGGGAGACGACTGACCACATGAAGATCGCGATTTTCGGCGGCACCGGCGACCTCGGCCGTGGCCTCGCAATCAACTTCGCCGCGGCCGGCCACGAGATCGTCGTGGGCTCGCGGAGCCAGGAGCGCGCCGATCAGGCCGCCGCCACCCTCCAGGAGGCGCTGCCGTCCGGCACGTTCACGCCCCGCGAGAACGTCGCCGCCGCCGAGGAGGGTGAGCTGGCGATCGTCTCGATCCCGTGGGAGGGCATCGACTCGACCATCCCGCCGATGGCCGACGCCCTGGCGGGCAAGGTGGTCGTGTCGGTGGTGAACGCCCTGAAGTTCGGCAAGAGCGGGGCGATCGCGGAGCAGGGCGAGGCCCTCCCGGCGCAGTCGTGCGCGCACCGCATCCAGGAGCTCGCCCCCGAGGCGAAGGTCGTCGTCGCCTACAACAACCTCCCGGCCGCCGGCCTGCAGGCGCAGCACCACCTCGGCGCCGACGTCCTCGTGTGCGGCAAGAGCCGCGAGGCCCGCGAGCACGTGATCGAGCTGACGAAGGCGATCCCGGGCACCCGCGCCCTCGACGCCGGCCCCCTCGCGAACGCCCTGATCATCGAGGGCTCAACCGCCCTGATCATCAACCTGAACCGGAAGTACGGCGGCGAGGCGAGCCTCTCCATCGCCGGGCTGGAGAACGCCCCCGAGCGGCCCTAGTCGAGTCCGTGCGCCACTTGGCGTCGACCCGTCGACGCCAAGTGGCGCATCAACTCACCAGCCGCGCCAGGTGGTGAGCTCGGACACCGGCCGGCGCGGCGGGCCCTGCTCCGGTGGCGGCTGGAGGAGCCGCCCGATGTAGACGAAGCCGACGACCGCCTCGCGGTCCTCCAGGCCGAGCGCCGCGAGCACCTCGGGGTCGTCCGCGGCGGCGCCGGTGCGCCACATGGCGCCGAGGCCGCGGGCGTGGGCGGCCAGGAGCATGTTCTCGATGGCCGCGGCGACGGCGTCGCGGTCCTCCCGCGCCTCCACCGGGTCCTCGCCGGGGTGGACGACGCAGGCGACCACCACCGGGGCGCGCTGCAGGCGCTCCCACACCTCGCCGCGGGCGTCGCCGGTCAGCACGATGAAGCGCCAGGGCGCGGTCAGGCGGTGGTTCGGCGCCGACCCCGCCGCCTCGATCAGCTCCGCCACCAGCTCCCGCGGGAGGGGGTCCTGGCTCACCTTGCCGACGCTGCGGCGGGTCCGGATCGCCCGGAGGACGGCGTCGCCGTCGCTCATCCGTACCCCAGCTCCTCGAGCTGGTCCTCGCCGAACCCCAGGTGGTGGGCCAACTCGTGCAGCACGGTGATGCGCACCTGCTCCGCCACGTCCGCGGGCGTGTGGTAGTGGTCGAGCAGGGGGTGCATGTAGATCGCGATGTGGGCGGGGAGCATCCCCGACGGCAGGAAGCCCTCGGTGAGCGGGACGCCGGTGTAGAGCCCGTACAGGGGGCGCGATCCCGGCGGGACGTGCTCCTCCACCGTGACGGCGACCTCCTCGAACGCCGAGGCGAACGGCTCGGGGATGGTGTCGAGCACGTCCGCCACCAGCTCCTCGAACTCGTCCCGGCCCATCTCCACGGGCCCGATGGTACCGGCCCCCGCCGGACGGGGGGCTCCGGGGCCGTCCGAGCGTCGGTACCGGGGCCGGGCACGGCGCGCTTTCCTGAACAACGTCAGGACGACGTGGAGGTCGGGCATGGTGTGGCGCACCCTGAGGTTCGTGATCGTGCTCACCGCCGTGGTGGCGGCGATGCACGCGCTCGCCGGGCACGCGGTGGCGGAGCCCGCTCCGCCCCAGCCCGCGCCGATCGCGCTGTCGACGGCGCTCGACATGCTCGAGTCGGGGGCGGCGACGTCCGCGACCCTGGAGAGCACCCCGAGCGCGACGACCCTGACCTTGACCCTGAAGGGGAAGGAGCGCGCGACGGCGCTCCCGCCGTCGCTGATCGAGCGGGTCATCGAGGCGTCGCGCCAGGGCGGCGTGCCGTTGCGCGTCGCCCAGCCGGCCGCGGAGTCCGCGAGCCAGCCGGCGGGGGGCGGGGGATTCGACGTCGAGGCCTGGGTGCAGACCTGGGGTCCGCTGATCCTGCTGGCCGGCCTGGTGATCGTTTCGGCGCTCGCGCTGCGCGTGGCGGGCGGGGCCCGCTTCAAGCAGCAGGTGCGGGCGGTCCGCTCGACGGTGCGGTTCGGCGACGTGGCGGGCATCGACGAGATCCGCGACGAGGTCGCGGAGATCGCGGAGGTGCTCCGCGAGCCGGAGCGGTTCGAGCGGGTCGGCGCCACCTTGCCCCGCGGGATCATCCTGCACGGCCCCCCTGGGACCGGGAAGACGCTGCTCGCACGCGCCGTCGCGGGCGAGGCGGGGGTGCCGTTCTTCAGCGCCTCGGCCTCCGAGTTCGTCGAGGTCTACTCCGGGCTCGGCTCCAAGCGCGTGCGGGCGCTGTTCAACGCGGCGCGCAAGGCGGCGCCGGCGGTGGTCTACATCGACGAGATCGACGCGGTCGGCGGGCGCCGAACCGGCCACGCCTCCGCGGGCGAGCGGGAGCAGACCCTCGACCAGTTGCTGGCGGAGATGGACGGTTTCGCAACCACTCCTGACAAGCCGGTGGTGGTGCTCGCCTCGACGAACCGCCTCGCCGACCTCGACCCGGCCCTCGTCCGCTCCGGCCGCTTCGACCGGAAGATCGCGGTCGGCCTGCCGGGGCGCGAGGCGCGGCGCGAGATCCTGGACGTCCACCTGCGCGGCCGGCCGCTGGCCCCGGGCACCGACTCCGCGGCGATCGCCGCGTTCACGGTGGGCATGGCGGGCGCAGACCTGGCCGCCCTGTGCAATGAGGCCTCGTTCGAGGCGGCCCGCGGGGGCGCGGACGAGCTCTCCCTCCCGCATTTCCGCAAGGCCCTGATGCGCCTCGCAGCGGGCCCCGAGCGCCGCGGCAGGCTCCTGTCGAAGGACGAGCGGCTGCTGGTGGCGTACCACGAGATGGGCCACGCGATCGTGGGCCACATGAGCCCGCTGTGCGACCCCGTGGAGCGGGTGACCGTGATCCCGCAGGGGCAGGCCCTGGGCGTCACGATCGCCCTCCCCGCGGAGGACAAGTTCCTGGCGACGCGGCAGGAGTGCGTCGAGCGCCTGGCGATGATGATGGCCGGCCGCGCGGCGGAGGAGATGGTGTTCGGCGAGTTCACGAGCGGCGCCGCGGACGACATCACCCGCGCCGCCGCCCTCGCCCGCCGGATGGTGGGGGAACTGGGCATGGGCGCGCGCACCACGTCGGCGAGCCTCGCGATGGGGCTCCCCGGCGCGGACGCCGCGGAGACCGCGGAGCGCACCGAGCGGGCCACCCGGGCCCTCCTTGAGGACGCCTTCGCCACGGCGACGCGGATCCTGGAGCAGCACCGCGACCTTCTCCACCGCTCTGCGGCCGCCCTCCTGGAGTCCGAGGCCCTGGAGCGCGACGAGCTCGGGACCCTCTTCGGCCCCCGCCCCGCCGCCCGCAGGCTCGACCCCACCGGTTCCGTCCGCGCCTGACCCCGGCGGCCGGGGCCGTCCCCGTCATGCGTCACTTGGCGTCCATCAGTGGACGTCAACTGGCGCATCGAGCGTGACGGCCTTGCGCCAGTCTCGTCACGGAGCGGTGCTGCGCTGCGCGAGGTGGTCGCCGCAGGATGGGGCCATGGCGAGGACGCTCTACAAGGCGCGTGGGATGGGGAGCCGGCCGCCGTGCGCGATGTGCATGGGGCCGGGGTACGGGCCTCGCGAGGAGCTGCGGCTCCCGTTCGGGATCTCGGTCTGGCTCTGCGCGGAGCACCGGTCCCCGGAGTTCCTGCGCAGCCGCGCGGGGCGGGATTTCGTCGTGTCGTTATCAGGCGTATGGAACGCCGCGGGGTGCATGACGGCCGCGCGGCATCGTCTCCTGATGGCCCATCAGGCCCGCATCATGCCGCCGGGACCGGCGCCGCGGCCGGGGTCGTACTCCTGGCCTGATCTCCGCCGGGAGGCCGAGGCGCGGTGGGCCCTCGGCGAGCCGGCGGCGCGCGTGAGCGCGGAGCTCCGGCAACGCCACGCGCCCGACCACGCGACGGCGCCCAGCGTCCGGACGATGCAGCGCTGGTTCGCCGAGGGGCGCTGGCTCACCGGGGGCGCCGGGGGGCCAGGTCCGGGTCCCCTACCACCGGGGGGCGGCGCCCCGTCCGAGGGACCGGTGGCCGGCGACGACGCCGGACGTACCGTGATCGTGCAGGACGGAACGAGTGAGACGCGACACGGAGGTCCGAACGATGAAGCGCCGCATGCGCAGGCTTGCTGGGAGCCGCACCGCCCAACAGGGCGTGACGTTCGTCGAGGTGCTGGTCGTCACCATCATCATCGGCCTCCTGGCCGCCATCCTCATCCCGGCCGTCCTCGGCCAGCAGGAGAAGGCCCAGGGCGGCGCCGCGCAGTCCCTGCTGCGCTCTGGGGCCAGCGCGATCGAGTCCGCGTCGGTGGACGTCGGCTACGCGGCGATCACGACCGCGAAGCTGCACGAGGTCGAGCCGAACGTCGCCTGGCAGACGGACGCCGGCGCCACGACCAGCGCCAACGCGGTCTCCGTGAGCGGGCTCAGCGACGCCGGCTACACCCTCACCACCACGACGCCCAGGGGCCAGACCTTCACCCTCGTGAAGGACTCCAACACGGTCCCCACGATCACGCGGACCTGCGGCCCGGGCTGCGACTGGTAGACGGCGGCGCCGCCCGGCTCACCGGGCGGCGCGCAGGCTCAGCGGTCCTCGGGCAGGAAGCGGTCGGTCACGGCGGCGGACGCGTCGACCGGCTTGGTGATGAGGCCGTTGCTCGTCATCCACGACGCGAACGCCGCCCACTGGGCCGGGTCGACGCTCAGCGTCGGCACGTCGGAGGGGGAGAGCACCGGTGCCGTCTCCCGCAGCTGCGCCTCCACCGTGTCCTTGTCCAGGTCCTTGTTCGCGTCGAGAAGGTGCTCCACCGCGCCCGACTGGTCGGTCGCCGCCCAGTCCTGTCCCTTCTGCAGCCCGCGCAGGAACGCCCGCACCAGCTCCGGCTTGTCGCGCGCGACCGTGTCGCTTGTGACCACCACCAGCTCGTCGTAGGTCGGCACGCCGTTCTCGTCGAGCTTGAGGGCCGCGACCGGCTGGTCCTGCCGCTCCAGGTCGACCAGCTCGATGTTCCAGAACGCGCCGATGACCGCGTCCACCTTCCCGGCCGCGAGCGCCGGGCTGAGGTTGAAGCCGACGTTCTTCACCGTGACCTTCGACGGGTCGCCGCCGCCGTCGCGCACCACCGCGTCCAGGAGCGGCCGGTCCGACGGGAGCCCCGCGGCCCCGACGGTCTTGCCCTCCAGGTCGTCCGGCCCCGAGATGCGGTCGGTGCGGTAGATCACCGCGTTCAGCGGCCGCGTGACCAGCGCGCCGACCGCCACCACCGGCACGCCCTGGGACCGGGCGATCAGCACCTCGGGCTCGTAGGAGATCGCGAACTCCGCCCGCCCCGCCGCGAGGCGCTTCAGCGCCGCCGACGGGTCGCTCGGCACCTCCGGCTTCACCGTCACGCCCTCGTCCTCGAAGAAGCCCTCGTCGATCGCGCCGTAGATGCCGGCGTGGTCGGTGTTGGGGAACCAGTCGAGGATGAGGCGGGCGGACTGCTGCCCGGAATCGCCGCCCGCGTCGTCGTCGCCGCCGCAGCCGGCCACGACGGCCAGGCATGCGACGGCGGCGAGGATCAGGGCGACAGCGCGTCTCGGGGTCATCGGCGTCTCCATGCGGGTCGGGAGGAGTGGCGGCGGTGGGGGAGGACCAGGCGCTCCGCGAGGCCGACGAGGCCGAAGAACGCCATCCCGATCACCGCCAGTAGGACGATCGCGGCGAAGCTGCGGGCGGTCGCGAACTGCGCCGTCGAGAACTCGGAGAGGTAGCCCAGGCCGCGGTCGGCGCCGACGTACTCCGCCACCACCGCGCCGGTGACGGCGAAGACGGCGGCCATCCGCAGGCCCGAGAAGATCGCCGGCATCGCCGCCGGCAGCGTCACCCGGCGGAACGTCCACGCGTTCGAAGCGCCCAGCGTCCGCACCGCCTGGCCCAGCGCCGGGTCGACGGCGCGCAACCCGTCCACGCCGGTCACGACCACGGGGAAGAACGCGATCACGAAGGCCACCATCACCTGGGCGGTGCCGTAGTCGAGCCAGATCGCGACGAGCGGCGCCACGGCCAGGATCGGGATGGCCTGGCTCGCCACGAGCCACGGGTACACGGCGTGCTCGGCGATCCGGGAGCGGGTGATGAGGATGGCGAGGGCCAGGCCGACGACGGCGGCCAGGGCGAAGCCGACCGCGGCCTCCACGATCGTCGCCTGCGCGTGGAACCACAGGCGGTCGCGGTCGTCCCAGAGCACGGTCCCGACATCGCCGGGCGACGGCAGCAGCCACTCCCGCGGCGACTCCACCCAGATCGCCACCTGCCACGCCAGCAGCGCGAGCAGGGGGAGGAGGAGCAGCGGCAGCCGGCGGGCCCAGCGCCGGGAGCGGGGTGTCGGGGCCGCCTGCTCGGCGGCCGTCGCAGCCAGACGGCCGGCCGTGCTCATGCCAGGGCCCCGGACGCCCGCAGGGCGCCCATCAGGCGGGCCCGCAGCGCCGTGAACTCCGGCGCGACGGTGTCGTCGAGGCTCCGCGGCCGCGGCAGGTCGACGGCGATCTCCTCCACGATCCGCATCGGCCGCGGGCCGGCGACCAGGACGCGGTCGCCGATCAGCAGCGCCTCGTCCAGGTCGTGGGTCACGAGGACGGCCGTCGGGCGGCGCTCCGCCCACGTCGACCCCAGCACCCCCTGGAGGTCGGCGCGGGTGAGCGCGTCCAGCGCGCCGAACGGCTCGTCGAGCAGCCACACCCGGGCGCCCGACAGGAGCGTGCGCGCCAGGGCGCCGCGCTGGCGCATGCCCCCCGACAGCGCGTGGGGGTAGTGGTCGCCGAACTCCGACAGCCCGAACCGCGCGAGCGCGGCGCGGGCCGAGCGCCTCGCCTCGTCGGCGGGCGCGCCGGCGAGGGTCGCCGCCATCGCGACGTTGTCCTCCAGCGTGCGCCACGGCAGCAGGGCGTCGCCCTGCGGCATCAGCGTCAGCGTCCCCAGGCGCGCGGGGGCGGGACGGCCGTCGAGGAGGACGTCCCCGGCGTCGGGCTCCAGCAGCCCGGCGAGCACCGACAGCAGCGTGCTCTTGCCGCACCCGGAGGGGCCGACCAGGGCGACGATCTCCCCCGGCGCGACGCGCAGGTCGACGCGGTCGAGGACGGCGACGTCCCCGAGCGCGAGCGTGATGGCGCGCGCCTCGAGGGCCGGGGCGGCGTCAGAGGGCATGGACCCACCCGCGCGTCCCGGGCTCCCACGGGGCGCCGTCGGCACCCCGCAGCGTCACGCCGTCGCCCTCCACCAGGCGCCCCACCACGGTGAGGGGCACGCCGAGGCCCCGGCGACACGCGTCCACCGCCGCCGGCGGGAGCGCCGCCAGCAGCTCGTAGTCCTCGCCGCCCGCCGCGGCCAGCCCGGCCGGGTCGGCATCCGTCGCCGCGGCCACCTCGGCCACGCCGGGGGCCACCGGCAGCGCCGCCAGGTCGATCGCCGCGTGGAGGCCGCACGCCGCGGCCAGCCGGCCGGCGTCGAGCGCCAGCCCGTCGGAGAGGTCCATCATCGCGGTGGCGCCGCCCTCCGCCAGGCGCCGCCCGGCGGCCAGGCGCGGCGCGGGGCGCCGCTGGGCCGCGACCAGCGCCGCGCGCTCCGGGAGCTCAGGCAGGAGGCGGGGGTCCTCCAGCAGCCGCAGGCCGGCGGCCGCCGCGCCGAGGAACCCCGTGACGCACAGCACGTCGCCCGCCCGCCCGCCGCCGCGGCGGACCGGCTCCACGCCCTCCAGGGCGCGCCCGACCGCCGTCACGCCGAGCACCAGCACGGGGCTGGAGGTGACGTCCCCGCCCGCGACGGTGACGCCCGCCGGCCCCGCCAGGTCGTCGATCCCGGCGTAGAGCTCGTCGATGTCGGCGGCGGCCAGCGCGCCCGCGGGCAGGCCGAGCCCGACGAACGCGGCGACCGGCTCGGCCCCCATCGCCGCCAGGTCCGACAGGTTCACGGCGAGAGCCTTCCAGCCCAGGTCGCGCAGGCCCGTGGTGGCCAGCCGGAAGTGCACCCCGTCGACGAGCATGTCGTGGGTCACGACCGCGCGGCCGCCCACGTCCAGCACGGCGGCGTCGTCCCCGATGCCGAGGATGGTCCCGGCCCTGACCGGGTTCCGTGCCGTGATCCGCTCGATGATCGCAAGCTCCGACATGGAGCGCGTCTCCCTTCGCTGGCATTACCCAGATCAGGTTCGAGGGTCGAGGCCTCCGCCTCCTCTCAGCCGCCCCATTGGCAGCTCCCCTGGTGACGCGAATGTATCAGCCGGTCCCGCGGGCGGCGCGCTCAACCCGGGATGGACACCGCCGATACGCCAGTCAGCACCCTCACCAGACGGAGGCGGATCCGATGGACGGCGTGGACGACAAGGGCGTGGCGACGGCCGAGGGCGAGGCCCTCGCGCACCAGCTGGTCGTGTTCTCCCTCGCGGAGGAGGAGTACGGCATCCCGATCACACTGGTCCAGGAGATCATCCGCTACAGCGCGCCCCGTCCGATCCCGGGCAGCCCGTTCCACGTGGAGGGCGTCATCAACCTCCGCGGCCGGATCATCCCGGTGGTGGACCTCCGCGCCCGCTTCGGCATGGGTGGCGCGCGTCCCGAGGAGGCCAAGATCGTCATCGTCGAGATGGAGACGATGGTCGTCGGCGTCGTCGTGGACGAGGTCCGCGAGGTGCTGACCGTGGACGCCGAGCAGTGCGAGCCCGCCCCGGAGGGCGCCGGCGACGGCGACTACCTCCAGGCGGTCGCGAAGCTCGAGGGCCGCCTGGTGGTGCTGCTCGACATGCCTCGCCTGCTGGGCGACCGCGCGCTGGCTGCGTAGCGCCCCTCCGCGGGGTCAGTCCCCGCGGGCCTGCTTGTAGCGCTCGAGTGTCCGCTCGCGCCGCTCCTTGTGATCCACCAGCGGGGCCGGGTAGTCGCGACCGATGCGGCACCCGGATTCGCGCTGCTCCCCGTCGTCCATCCGCCACGGCTCGTGGATGCGGTCGCCGGGGACGTCGCGCAGCTCGGGGACGTAGCGGCGGATGTAGACGCCGTCGGGGTCGAACTTCCGGCTCTGGAGCACGGGGTTGAGCACCCGGAAGTACGGGGCGGCGTCGGTCCCCGTCCCGGCGACCCACTGCCACCCGCCGTTGTTGTTGGCCGGGTCGCCGTCGACCAGGCCCTGCATGAACACAGTCTCGCCCCGGCGCCAGTCGATCCCCAGGTCCTTGACCAGGAACGACGCGACGACCATCCGGACGCGGTTGTGAATCCATCCGTCCTGCGCCAACTGGCGCATCCCGGCGTCGACGAGTGGGAACCCGGTCTCCCCGCGGGTCCAGGCGGCGAAGCCGTCGTCGTCGTCCTCCCAGCGGATGCGGCGGAACTCGGGCCGCAGGGCGGTCCGCAGCACCTCGGGGTGCCGTGCGAGGTGGTGGTGGTAGAACTCGCGCCAGCAGATCTGGCGCCAGAAGGCCTCGCGCCCCGTCGAGAGGCGGCCCGGCAGACCCAGCGCGCGGCCGATCTGCGGCCCGGTGCACATGCCGAAGCGCAGGTACGCCGACAGGTGCGACGTGGCGTCCTCGCCCGGCAGGTTGCGCGCCCCGCCGTAGCGGTCGGCGTCCCCGTCCTTGACGAACCGCACCAGGCGGCGGCGCGCGGCCGCCCAGCCGGCCTCCAGCGGCGGGTCGCCGGAGGGCAGGCGGCCCAGGTCGTCGCCGGTCACGAGCGGGCTGTGGAGCGTCGCGGGGGCGGGGACGTGGCCGGGCAGCGGCAGGTCCCGCCACACGCGCCAGAACGGCGTGAACACCAGGTAGCCGCCGCCCGAGCCGCCGGGCAGGTCGTCGAGCTCGGCGACCTGGTCGCCGGCGACCTCCTCCACGGCCACCCGCGCCTGCTCCAGCGCCGCA
>BFBZ01000348.1_pt1 | contig 49865 bp, 53 predicted proteins | sample 1888401 | NCBI WGS metagenome assembly BFBZ01 (sample SAMD00112614, study PRJDB3348) | symbiont metagenome | host: Chara braunii | reverse complement strand
GTCAGGCGGTCGCAGAGAATCCTGCGCCTTCCCTGACTCGGGAGAGGGGCGGATCAATGGGGGGTGCACAGCCTCGAACTATGCCTCCTTGCCGGGCGCGCTCAAGCCGCCCGGCGCACCCCGTGTGCGTATTCGCTTTCGATATCCTTGCCGGTGTAATCATGCATCATCGCGGTCGCGGCGAGGGTGATGACGGCGCAGATCGCGATGTAGCCGGCGATGGCGTATGCGGAGTGGTAGCGGCTGAACAGCCACGTTGCGATCAGTGGGGCGGGGCCGCCTGCGATCACCGAAGCGAGCTGGTAGCCGAGCGAGGCGCCGCTGTAACGGAGCCGGCCGGGGAACGACTCTGCAATCAACGCCGCCTGCGGACCATACTGCATGTCGTGGGGTATGAGTGACAGCACGATCGCGATGAAGATCAGCACCAGCGAGCCGGTGTTGAGGAGACCGAAGTAGACGAAGCCGAATATGCCGGTGGTCAGTGCGCCCAGCATGTACATCTTCTTGCGGCCGATCTGATCTGAGATGTGACCGAACAGCGGAATCCAGAGGAAGGACAGAACGGAAGCCGCGAGGACAGCTATGAGTAGGAAGTCGCGGGAGACGTTCAGTGTTGTGACGCCGTAGGAGAAGATGAAAGCCGTGAAGATATAGAACGGCGCCTGCTCCGACATCCGCGCGAAAGCGCTGAGAAGAATCGTTCGCGGCTCCGACCGGATCACCTCGATGATCGGCGTCCGCTCGACCTTTTGCTCGGCGACGAGCTTCGCAAATGTCGGTGTCTCCATAATGCCGAGCCGGATATAGAGGCCGACCGCAACCAGGATCAGGCTGAGCGCGAAGGGGATGCGCCAGCCCCAGGACAAGAACTGATCACCCGACATCTGGCTCAGTGCGAGCACAGCGAGATTGGCGAGAAAGAGACCGCAGGGCACGCCGAACTGCGGCCACGAGGCGATAAAGCCACGGGTGTGATTGGAGCGCGACCATTCCATCGACAGCAACACCGAGCCGCCCCATTCGCCGCCGACACCCACGCCCTGAAGGAAGCGCAGGACGGTCAGCAGAACTGCGCCCCAGATTCCGATCTGATCGTAGGTCGGCACCAGCGCGACCGCGAAGGTGGCAAGCCCCATCAGCAGGAGTGTCGCGATGAGCGTCGATTTGCGGCCGATGCGATCTCCATAGTGCCCGAAGATCGCCGCACCGATCGGTCGCGCCACAAAGCCCACGGCGTAGATCGCAAAGGCCTCGAGCGTTCCGGTCAACGGGTCCGATTTCGGGAAGAACAGCTTGGCGAAGACCAGCCCGGTAACGGTGCTGTACAGAAAGAAGTCGTACCATTCGATCGCGGTGCCGACGGTGGATGCGACAACGGCGCGGCGGAGCTGGATGCGGTGCTCGTTCTCGCTGAGCGTCTGGTAGGAAAAGGAGCCGGTGGCAGCCATGGCTGTCCTCCATTCGCGCGCCCGAGCCGGGTCATGCGACGAAACGGATGCCGCCCTGTTCACTCAACGTGTGAAGCCGCACTTTCGGCCGAGCCGAAGCGGTCGTTCACTTGAATTTGATGGATCCACGATGCGTCTTGCCCCAACGGACAAGAGGCTCCGCTGGAGCGGGCGGGCAAGGTGGCAGATACGTCTTACCGCAGCAGCTTCTTGCCGATCTTGATTTCGACCTGGCCCATCGGGATATCGCCATTCATGTAAATCGTGTTGCCATCCGTAAGGCCGAGCTTGCGCACGACGTTGATCAAAGCACCGATCGCAACGTTGACGCGGCCGGCGCGGCCATCGGCCTCGTTGAGCGTGATCTCGACGCCGACAGGGTCACGATCCCAGCGGCGGTAGGTCACGTCCGGATGCTCCCAACCGGCTGCTTCGAACACTTCGACAAAGTCGGTGACGTAGACTTTATCGTCGTCGGTGCCATCGATGCCGGCGATCGACACCTTCTGCCCGGCGAATGGCCGCAGTGTTTCGACCAAAAGGTCCTTCTCATTCGCCGTGAGGCGTCGCTGAACAGTCAGCGCGGTGAGCCGCCGCTCGACCTGGGAAAGCTGGCGTTCCAGGCGGGCGATGGTGTTCTCGGCGCGCGCCTCGGCCTGCTTCACCTCCCACCGCAGGCTTTCCACCGAAGCGACACGGCGGCTTTCGGTATAGTGGAGCCGTTGCTGCAATTCCGCGATCTCGGCGGCGTGGCTTTTGGCAGCTTGCGTTGCGGCTTGTGTGTTGGCGCGATGCAACGCGTCGATTTCGCGGCGCAGCCCATCGGCTTCCACGCGCACCCTGGCGATCTGAGCTTCGTTGCTCGCGACAACAAGCTCAGCCTTGCGTTGGCCATAGGAGTATGAGGCATAAGCGAGCGCGAAGAGGGCCGCGGTGCCAAGGATCGCGATTTCGACGAATGTATTGTGCAGCGTCGTCTCGATGTCGACGCGCCAGCGCGGCAGATAGCGGTTACGCGTGCGGTTGGCGATGACAACAAGGTCGCTCCAGCGCCCCCGGTAGTGGTGGGCGGCGGCGCCTGCGGCGATCACGAATGCCGCGACAAGGCAGCCAACGGATTGCAGCAGGATATGGAGCGAGCTGACGGACTGAAGCGAATTCCATTCGGACATGATGCGGCTCGGCTTTCGCCGTCCCCGTTTCCAAGGTGGCCCCGCATCTGGCGCTCTGGGGTTAGATTGGCAGGATTGAGCGGGTCCGTTTCTCGAAATTGATCGCGTGGTTAACGTCCAAAACGGAATGCGGCGCCCCTAAACGCAATCCGCTCCGGTTTTGCCGGAGCGGATCGGTTCAAGAGCGAAAATGCCGGATTACGCCGGGATCGGAATCTCGCCGACGTCCTTCGGCACCTTGTAGCCCTTCTGCGTCGCGGGCTTGGCGGCGATGGTTTTGTACCAGCGCAGCACGTTCGGATATTGCTTCAGGTCGATGGTCTGCCACTCGTAGCGGCTGATCCACGGCCAGATCGCGATGTCTGCGATGGAGTAATCATCGGCGACGTATTCGCGGCCTTCGAGACGCGTGTTGAGCACCTTGTAGAGACGGTGCGCCTCCTTCAGGTAGCGCTCCTCGGCGTAGGGCGCCTTGCCGGGATTGTATTTCACGAAGTGATGGACCTGGCCGAGCATCGGACCCGGACCGCCCATCTGCCAGTTCAGCCACTCGAGCGTCTTCCAGCGCTTCTCGCCGGACTTCGGCAGCAGCTTGCCGGTCTTGTCGCCGAGATAGGTGAGGATCGCGCCGGACTCCATCAGCGACAAGCCATTGTCGCGATCGACGATCGCCGGGATGCGGTTGTTCGGGCTGATTTTGAGGAACTCGGGCTTGAACTGTTCGTCCTTGCCGATGTCCACCGGGTGCACGGTGTAGGGCAGCCCCATCTCTTCGAGCGCGATGGAGATCTTGCGGCCGTTCGGCGTGGTCCAAGTGTAGAGGTCAATCACGTTCTTGCGTCCTTGGTTGTCGTTTCAGCTTCCACGATAGGTCGAATAGCTCCACGGAGTCACGAGCAACGGCACATGGTAGTGCCCCTCCGGCTCCGCGATGGAGAAGCGGATCGGCACGACATCGAGAAATCCTTCTCCGAAATATGCGCCGACGTGGAAGCTCAATTCATAGGTGCCGATGCGCAGCGGCTCGCCGGCGATCAGCGGCTTGTCGGTGCGGCCGTCGGCGTTGGTGACAGCGGAGGCGAGGAGGCCACGCGCGCTGCCGCCCACTTCAAACAGTTCGATCTTGATGCCCGCGGCCGGCCGGCCGGCTTTGGTGTCGAGCACATGGGTCGAAAGCCGCCCGGTGGTCTCCGGCTTGCCGGGACCGTCGACCTTGGCGACCAGGCGCAGCCGGGTGATCAGGCCGATCTCGCGGAGGGCTGTTGTTCGTTCGGTTTCCAGATCGTTAACGAGCCGCCGCTCGAACTGGCGCAGGATCGAGTCCCGGGTGTGCCGCCGAACGCAGACGATGAAGGGAAACCCGAATTTTTCCCGGTAGGCGGCGTTGAGCCGGGAGAAGCGGTCGAACTCCTCGGCGGACAGCCGGTCGAGCCCCAGGCTGCCCTGTTCGTCCTGGGAAGCGTCCGTGAGGTCCCGCCGGGCGACCCGGCTGCCCAATTCCGGGTGTCCGGCTATGAAAGCCTGCTGGCGGTCCGCAGGTGCCGCCTGGACGCCCCCCATCATGGCGTCATGGAGCTCTGCCACCGTCCGGTATGGCCGCCCCGGTGCCGCGCCCTCGGGCACCCAGGGGGCATGTTCGAACACTTCGCCGAGTTCTGCGACAAAGGCAGAGGGGGACATCCCGTTCAGGGCTTCCAGGGTCAGGGAGGCAGTCACGGGGTACCCTTTGGCGATATTGGCAAGCTATGCACAGTCCCCAGGGTGACAATTTTCGCTTGCGGATCAAGGGGTTTAGGTGGAAATTGCAGTATATTTGAACCTGAATCCTCTTTCCCGCGACTAAATCCACGAGAGCCAACGTTGAGCGCAAATCAGGCCACATCAGACGAAGTCCTGATTGGACGGATTGCGAACGGCGACAGGCTCGCGATGCAAGTGTTGTTCGCACGGCATCATGTGCGGGTGTTCAGGTTCGTGCTGCGGCTGGTTCGTGATGAGGCCACAGCGGAAGACCTGATCAGTGAGGTGTTCTTGGACGTCTGGCGGCAAGCCGGGCGCTTCGAGGGAAGGGCGGCGGTTTCCACCTGGCTCCTTGCTATTGCCCGTTTCAAAGCGTTGTCCGCTCTGCGGCGTAAGCCGGAGGCGGAACTGGATGAAGAGACGGCTGAGGCGATCGAAGATACTTCGGACACCCCGGACGTCACTTTGGAGAAGAAAGAAAAGGGCGAAGTGATACGGGAGGCTCTCAACGGGCTTTCCGCGGAGCACAAGGAGATCATCGATCTCGTCTACTACCACGAGAAGTCAGTCGAGGAAGTGGCGGAGATCGTTGGGATACCGGAAGCGACAGTAAAAACGCGAATGTTCTACGCGCGTAAAAAACTGGCAGAGCTGCTCAAAGCTCGAGGAATTGAAAGAGGTTGGCCATGAACACGAAGATCAAAGAGACGCAAGAGGACATCGAACTCCTCCTGCCGTGGCATGCCGCCGGCACGCTGAGCCGCCGCGACGCAGCCCGCGTCGAACAGGCGCTCGCAAACGACAACGAACTCGCCAGCCGTTACGAACTGGTTCGTGAAGAGCTGGGCGAAGCCATCCGGGTCAACGAGTCGCTTGGTGCGCCGTCGGCGCGCGCGATGAAGAACCTGTTCGAGAAGATCGACGCGGAGCCGGTCCGCAAGCCGGCTTCGACCTTCAGCCTCAGCGCCTGGATGACCTCCTTCGTGGGCGGTTTCTCGACGCGGACCCTGGCTTACGGTGCGACGGCCGCGGCCCTCGCCATCGTTCTCCAGGCGGGCATCATCGCCGGCGTGGTCGTGAAGGAGCAGGGCAAGGGTCCGACGCTCGCTTCGGCTCCGATTGAGGCGCCGGTCGAGACGGGTGCGTTCGTCCTGGTGCGGTTCAACCCGCAGGCGAATGCCGCCGACATCACCAAGTTCCTGTTGGACAACAAGGCTGTCGTGATCGGCGGCCCGGCGGCCGGCATGTTCCGCCTCCGCGTGTCCGAGAACCAGCTCTCGCAGGAAGAGCTCGCCGCGGTCGTCAAGCGCATGGCGCAGAACCCGGTGATCGGTTTCACGGTGCCGTCGGCGAACTAGGCCAAATCACCGTTCCGGGGGAGGGCGCCCTGAAAAGGGCGCCTTGCGGGCAACAAATTCCAGTCGCGTCTCGTCCCGGAGGCCAAAGTCATGCGCTCGCTTCTCACGCGCTCGCTTCGTCGATCCAAAACCAGCCGCTATTTGCCGCTGGTCGCTCTGATCTCGGCGCTTGTCGCAGTCGCGGCCACCACGGCTTCGGCTCAGAGCATTGGCATCGGCCGTGGCATGTCGATGTCGCCGAGCATGTCGGTGGCGCCGCGCATCAACATGGGCCCGAGCAATCTCAGGCTCAACGATACAAGCCTGATGCGTGAGCGCTTCCGCGCCTCCAAGGTCATCAACTCCAAGGTGAAGGGTAAGCATCCCGGCCGCGGCACCGACGTCGCCACCTATCCGACCGGCGATGGCAAGGGCAGGCCGCCGCGTGATCCCAAGCGGCCGCCGCGCGGTCCTTACGGCGACGGCCCGCGTGGTCCCGGCTTTGGCCCCATCATCGGCACCGGTGTTCTGATCGGCACGCTTGGCGCGGCTGGCGCGACGCCCGTTCCGCCGCCTCCGCCCCCGCCGGGCTTCTCCGGCGGCCCGCAGGGTCCGCAAGGGCCGGGAGGCGGTATCAACATTCCACCACCGGACGAGAACCGCTTCGTCTCCAATGAAGTGATGCTCGAATTCGTTGGTAATCTGCCCGCCACCGCGATCAACGCACTCGCCGTGCGCCATCGCTTGCAACAGATCGAGGCGTTCACCTATTCGCTGACCAACACGACCTGGTTCCGCGCGCGCATCACCGACGGCCGCGACGTGCGGACCGTCCTGCGCAGTCTGGGCCGTGAGGCCTCGCTCCGTTCCGCGCAGCCGAACTATCTTTTCACATTGAGCCAAGCTGAACCTGCGCCGCAAATCGTGCCGCCGGCCAATCCGGAAACTGTGATCCCGGTGCCGACACCGGCCGCCGCCGCGGCCGGTGCGATGCCTGCGCAGGCCGGTGACCCGGCGCAATACATGCTGACCAAGATGCGCGTCGGCGAAGCGCATGGGCTTGCGCGCGGCAGCAACGTTGTTGTCGCGGTGATCGATTCCCAGATCGAATTGAACCACCCTGAGCTGAAAGGCGTGATCGTGGGCAGCTACGACGCGCTCAACAGTCCCGACCAGAAGCCGCACATGCACGGCACCGGCATCGCCGGCTCGATCGCCGCGCATTCGCGCCTGATGGGTGTGGCGCCTTCGGCCCGCGTCCTCGCGATCCGCGCCTTCAGCCCGACCGAAACGAACGCCGAAGCCACCAGCTCCGCGATCATCAAGGGCGTGGAATATGCCGCGACCAATGGCGCCCGTGTCATCAATATGAGCTTCGCAGGCCCGTCCGACCCGGCGTTGTCGCGTCATCTGGCCGCCGCGTACGGTCGCGGCGTGGTGCTGATCGCGGCAGCCGGCAATTTCGGCGCGAAGTCGCCGCCGCAGTACCCGGCCGCCGACAAGAACGTCATCGCAGTCTCCGCGACCGACGAGAACGACAAGCTGTTCGCGGCCTCCAACCGCGGCAACCACATCGCGGTCGCGGCGCCTGGCGTGGACATCCTGATGCCCGCCCCGGACGCGAACTATCAGGTGAAGTCCGGCACCTCGTTTTCGGCGGCGCATGTGGCGGGCATTGCGGCCCTGATCCTCGAGCGTGCGCCGCAGCTTCCGCCGGAGGCCGTGCGTGCGATCATCGTCTCGAGCGCGCGCGACCTCGGCGCGCCGGGCAAGGATCCGGAATTCGGTGCGGGCCTTGCTGACGCCTATCAGGCGATCCTGACGCTGGAGGCCCGCACCGCAGGCTCCGCGCCCGCGATCCAGCCGACCGCTTCGCGTTAAGCAAACGCGCCCTCTGCATTGAATGGCCGGGCCTCGCGTCCGGCCATTTTCATTTCGGGGCAGGGCGCTTTTTCGTGACGAACAGATGAACCTTTTTTCCGCCACCGGCGACCAATGGGCATGAGTGGCCATACCGGCCTCAACGAGATCAACGGGAGACTTCACATGACCAAGTTCAAGACCGCAGCGGTTGCCGCTCTCGCCCTCGCGACCACGCTGGCTCTGCCGGCGAGTGAAGCCCAGGCTCGTGGCTGGGGCCTTGCGGCGGGCATCGTCGGCGGTGCGATCGTTGCCGGCGCGATTGCCGCCAACGCGAACGCCAACACCGTGTACGTCGACGGCTATCGCCGCTGCCGCTTCGTCCGCAACTACGACGCCTACGGCTACTACGTCGGCACCACGCGGGTCTGCCGTTACTAAGACCTGACGAGATAGATCGGCGCGCACGCCCCCCGCCTTCCCCTCGCGTCGATCTGATTGGCCGCCCGGATGTCCCCATCCGGGCGGTCTCAATTTTGGTGCTCGCTTTGGTCCGTGCGGAGCTTCGGGGCAGGCACATTTTTCGCTGCGGCGCCGAACTTTTTCGCCGCGGACTGCGACCAATGAGCATGAGAGAGCCATTCCGGCCTCAAGCGAATTCACGGAGATTTCAGATGAGCATCAAGACCAAGACGGCTGCGGCGCTGGCTGTCCTCGCCCTCGCGACCTCTCTCGCGATCCCAGCGAGCGAAGCCCAGGCCCGCGGCTGGGGTCTCGCGGCCGGCCTGATCGGCGGCGCGATTGTTGCCGGTGCGATCGCCTCGAGCGCGAACGCGAACACAGTTTATGTCGACGGTTATCGCCGTTGCCGCTTTGTGCGCCAGTACGACCAGTTCGGCTACTACGTCGGCACCACCAAGGTCTGCAACTACTACTAAGACCTCAGAAATAAGATCGGCGCGCACGCCCCCCGCCTTCCCCCTCGCGTCGATCTGAATGGCCTGCCCGGATGGTCTCTCATCCGGGCAGGCCTTGTTTTTAGAGGGCTACTTTTGGGGGACTTTACGCCGCACCCGAAGGCGGGTCTAAATGGCTCAAGGCACGTTCGGCGGCGGTGGGGACTCGAACGCCGAACCGTTGCCCGGTTGATGCAAACGCGTTTTCCAGAGGACGCGTTTGGGGGGAATGCAGCGTATGAGTGAGTTCATCCTCGAAACCGAGGATTTGACGAAGGAATTTGCAGGCTTCGTGGCCGTGAATGGCGTCAATCTGCGCGTCGCGCGGGGCACCATTCACGCATTGATCGGCCCGAACGGGGCGGGCAAGACCACCTGCTTCAACCTTCTCACCAAATTCCTTCAGCCGACGCGTGGCCGCATCGTCTACAAAGGCCAGGACATCACAGCGATGGTGCCCGCCGACGTCGCGCGGCTTGGCGTCGTGCGCTCGTTCCAGATATCGGCGGTGTTTCAGCATTTCACCGTGCTGGAGAACGTGCGCATCGCGCTGCAACGCCAACGCGGTGGCTCGTTCGATTTCTGGCGCTCGAAGCGCGCACTCGATCAATTCAATGAACGCGCGCTCAAGCTGATCGATGATGTCGGTCTATCCGCCTTCGTCAACACGGCCGCGGTTGAACTCGCCTATGGCCGCAAGCGCGCGCTCGAGATCGCGACCACGCTTGCGCTCGATCCCGAGATGCTTCTGCTCGACGAGCCGACGGCAGGCATGGGTCATGAGGACATCGACCGCATCGCCGCACTCATCAAGCGCGTTGCCGCCGATCGAACCGTGCTGATGGTCGAACATAATCTCTCGGTGGTCGAAAATCTCTGCCATCGCATCACTGTGCTGACACGCGGCCGCGTGCTCGCCGAGGGCAACTACGCGACGGTGTCGAACAATCCGGAAGTGCGCGAAGCCTACATGGGGACCGGCCATGCTTGATGCGCGCACGCCGCTCCTGTCGGTGAAGGATTTGCAGGCGTGGTACGGCGAGTCCCACATCCTGCATGGCGTGAACTTCGAGGTGCATCAGGGCGAGGTGGTGACGCTGCTCGGGCGCAACGGCGCGGGCAAGACCACGACCATGAAGTCGATCATGGGGATCGTCGGCAATCGCGCGGGCTCGGTGCGTTACGAAGGGCAGGAACTGATCAAGCTGCCGTCGAACGCCATCGCGCGGGCCGGCATTGCGCTCTGCCCGGAGGAGCGCGGCATTTTTGCCAGCCTCACCGTTGCGGAGAACCTTCTTCTGCCGCCGGAGGTGAAGCCGGGCGGTTTGTCGCTCGATCGCATCTTCGATCTGTTTCCAAACCTGAAAGAACGGCTCAGTTCGAGCCAGGGCACCAAGCTTTCCGGCGGCGAGCAGCAGATGCTGGCGATTGCCCGGATTTTGCGCACCGGCGCGCGTCTCCTACTTTTGGATGAGCCGACCGAAGGTTTGGCTCCGGTTATCATCCAGCAGATCGGCAAGACGATCGGCATTCTGAAGCAGCAAGGCTTCACCATCCTGCTGGTGGAACAGAATTTCCGGTTCGCATCCACAGTGGCCGACCGTTATTATGTGATGGAGCACGGCCGTGTGGTCGAAGGCTTCGCGAACTCAGAATTGGAAGCCAACCTCGAAAAGCTGCACGGCTATCTCGGGGTTTAGGGGACACCGACGTAAGCGAAACCAGAGTGCGCCGCAGGGCGCCACCAAGGGAGAGAAAGTGATGAGACGGATTGCGAGTTTGGCCGCGTTCGCCGCCGCGTTGATGTGTGGCACGGCGCAGGCGCAGGACATCAACGTCAAGATCGGCGTGCTGAGCGACATGTCGAGCCTCTATGCCGACATCGGCGGGCCCGGTTCGGTGGCAGCCGCGAAGCTCGCGGTCGCCGACTTCGCCAAATCCAACCCGAACGTGAAGGTCGAACTCGTCACCGGCGACCACCAGAACAAGCCGGACGTCGGCACCAACATCGCGAACCAGTGGTTCGACGTAGACAAGGTCGACATGATCGTCGACGTGCCAAACTCGGGCGTCGCGCTCGCGGTCAGCCAGGTTGCGGCGAACAAGAACAAGCTGTTTATCGTGTCGGGCGCTGCGGCCTCCGATCTCACCGGGCCGAAGTGCAACGCCAACACCATCCATTGGTCCTACGACACCTGGATGCTGGCGAACGGCACCGGCAAGGCGATGGTGAAGACCGGTGGCGACACCTGGTTCTTCCTCACCGCGGACTATGCCTTCGGTCATGCGCTCGAGCGAGACACCGGCGAGGTGGTTGAGAAGAGCGGCGGCAAGATTTTGGGCAAAGTCCGCCATCCGCTCAACACGTCCGATTTCTCGTCGTTCCTGCTGCAGGCGCAGTCGTCGAAGGCCAAGGTCATCGGCCTCGCCAACGCCGGCGGCGACACGATCAACTCGATCAAACAGGCGGCTGAGTTTGGCATCGTCAAGGGCGGCCAGAAGCTCGCGGGTCTGCTGGTGTTCGCGAGCGATGTGAATGCGCTCGGCTTGCAGACCGCGCAAGGTCTGTCGCTGACCGAGAGTTGGTACTGGGACGCCAACGAGAACAACCGCGCATGGACCAAGCGCTGGCATCAGGAGCGCAACGCGGCCGGCAAGTATCCGACCATGATCCACGCTGGTGTCTATTCAGGCATCCTGCATTACCTCAAGGCGCGAGCGGCGCTTGGCGGTTCTCCGGACGGCAAGGCCGTGACTGCCAAGATGAAGGAGATGAAGACGGACGACGTTCTCTTCGGCAAGGGCGAGATCGACGCCAACGGCCGCAAGCGGCATGATGTCTATCTCTTCGAGGTGAAGAAGCCGTCGGAGTCGAAGTATCCGGGTGATTTCTACATCACCAAAGCCACGATCCCGGCGGCCGAAGCGTTCCGCCCCGTGAAGGAAAGCGGCTGCCCGCTGGTCAGCGGCTAAGGCGGTTTTGTGTCCCGGATGCGATGCAGCATGAGCGTGAAACGCGAATGGTGCATCGCTGATCCGGGACCCCGGTTCGCTTCAAAGGAAGCTGGGTCCCGGGTCAGCAGCGCATCATTTCATGCTGCGCTGCGCCCGGGACACGCAGCATCGAATTCAGCGTAAACGCATGTTCGAAATTTTCGGCATTTCTTCAGCGGCGTTGTTCGGTCAGCTTCTGATCGGGCTGATCAACGGCTCGTTCTACGCGCTGCTGAGCCTCGGGCTTGCCGTGATTTTCGGCATGCTCAACATCATCAATTTCACGCACGGCGCCCAGTACATGATGGGCGCGTTCGCGGCTTACATCCTGTTGCAGACGACGGGCATCGGTTATTGGCCCGCGCTGATCGTGGCGCCGATCCTGGTCGGGATCGTCGGCATGATCATCGAGCGCACCATGTTGCAATGGCTGTACAAGCTCGACCATCTCTACGGCCTGCTGCTCACCTTCGGGCTCGCGCTCATCATCGAGGGTGTCGCGCGCAATTATTACGGCTCGGCAGGTTTGCCTTACCAATTGCCGGAGTCGCTCACGGGCGGACAGAACCTTGGCTTCATGTTCCTGCCGAATTACCGCGCCTGGGTGATCGTGGCCTCGCTGACGGTCTGCCTCGGCACTTGGTTCGTGATCGAGCGCACGAAGCTCGGTGCGTATCTCCGCGCGGCGACCGAGAATCCGACGCTGGTGCGCGCCTTTGGCGTCAACGTGCCGCGCATGATCACGCTGACATACGGTTTCGGCGTCGCGCTTGCGGCCTTTGCCGGCGTGATGGCGGCGCCGATCTACAATGTCAGCCCGCAGATGGGCTCATCGCTGATCATCGTGGTGTTCGCGGTGGTGGTGATCGGTGGCATGGGCTCGATCATGGGCGCGATCGTGACGGGCTTCGGCCTCGGCATCGTCGAGGGGTTGACCAAGGTGTTCTTTCCGGAAGCCTCCAACACCGTGATCTTCGTCGTTATGGCGATCGTGCTGCTGGTTCGTCCGGCAGGCCTGTTCGGACGCAGGGCTTAAGGATGGGAGCCTGACATGGAGCGGGTCGATCCGGTGGCTGTTGGTGCGTCGCATGCTGCAACCACGAGCAAGAGCGAGGTCGTCGCTTTCCTGATCATGGTGGCGTTCCTGATCGTCGCGCCGTTCTTTGTCTATCCGATGTTCCTGATGCAGGCGCTGTGCTTTGCGCTGTTCGCCTGCGCGTTCAACCTGCTGATTGGCTACGGCGGCTTGCTGTCGTTCGGCCACGCGCTCTATTTCGGCTGGGCGAGCTATCTGGCTGCGCATTCGGCGAAGGTTTGGGGCTTCTCGCCGGAGCTTGCGATCCTGACCGGGACGCTGACGGCTTGCATCCTCGGCATTGTGGCGGGCTCGCTCGCGATCCGCCGCCAGGGCATCTATTTCGCGATGATCACGCTCGCGCTGGCGCAGATGATGTTCTTCTTCGCGTTGCAGATGAAGTTCACTGGCGGCGAGGACGGCATCCAGGGCGTACCGCGCGGCAAGATTTTGGGCGTGATCGATCTGTCCGATCAGACCAACATGTACATCACGGTGGTCGTGATCTTCCTTGCGGGCTTCCTTTTGATCCACCGGATCATCAACTCGCCGTTCGGCGAGGTGCTGAAGGCGATCCGCGAGAACGAGGCGCGCGCGATTTCGCTCGGCTACAAGACAGACCGCTACAAGCTGCTTGCTTTCGTTCTGTCCGCGACGCTCGCGGGCCTTGCGGGCTCGACCAAGGCCATCGTGCTCCAGATCGCCTCGCTCACCGATGTGGACTGGCCGATGTCCGGCGAGGTGGTGCTGATCGCACTGGTCGGCGGCCTCGGTACCGTGTTCGGTCCCGTGGTCGGCGCTTTCATCGTCATCGCCATGCAGAACTACCTTGCCCAGGTGGGACAATGGGTCACGGTGATCCAGGGCGTCATCTTCGTCATCTGCGTGCTGGCGTTCCGCCGCGGCGTCGTCGGTGAGATCGCGCATCTGCTGCGGATCAAGCTGTAATTCCGCATATCTCGACCGTGATGGCCGGGCTTGTCGCGGCCATCAACGCTTTGCTTTGATGCGGAAAGACACAGGGCCCGCGGCCGGCGCGAGCCCGACAATCGAGGAAACGACCATGAGCGCAGAAGCCCGCCTCAAACAGCTTGGCATCGTGCTGCCGAACGTCCCGGCGCCGGTGGCGAACTATTTGCCATACCGCGTTGCCGGCAATCTCCTGTTCCTGGCCGGGCAAGGGCCGCGTGACGCAAGCGGCAATCTGCTCTCTGGAAAGGTTGGCGGCGACGTCTCCGTCGAAGAGGCCTACAAGCGCGCTCGCATCATCGGGCTTCAGCTTCTGTCCGCGGCGCGGACGGCGCTCGGCTCGCTCGACCGCGTGGACACGGTGGTGAAGATGCTCTGCATGGTCAACGCGGTGCCGGAGTTCAAGGAGCATCCGAAGGTCGCCAACGGCATGTCGGACCTGTTCGTCGAGGTGTTCGGCGAGAACGGCAAGCACGCGCGCTCGGCTGTCGGCATGGGCTCGCTGCCCGGTCAGATCTCGGTTGAGATCGAAGGCATCTTCTCGATCAAGCCGTAACGGATGAACATTCCCGTTGTGGCGGACGCCCGTATCGTCCGCATCGAGAGCATTCCGCTGAAGGTGCCGATGGGGGGCACGGCGTCGGGTTCGACGCTGAAGTTCACCCATCGCTGCGCCATCGTCACCCGCATCCACACCGACGCAGGCGTCGTTGGCGAGAGCTACAACGGCGGCGACGACGAGTTGCAGGCGCCGATCGTCAAGATGATTGGCGCGATGGCCGGCAAACTCGCCGGTCACCGGGTATCTGCGATCAGAGAAATCTGGGACGAGACGCGCGTCTTCACGGAATCCTTTTTCCAGGACCGCCGCATCCCGCTCCGCGCTCAGGCCTGCATCGACAGCGCGCTGCATGATGCGGTGGGCAAGCTGGCCGGAAAGCCGCTCCACCGGCTCTGGGGAAGCAAGGCCACCGAGGTGCCGGTGATCGTCCTCGGCGGCTATTACCGCGAGAAGAACGAGCTGGAAGAACTCGCGGCCGAGGTGGCCGAGATCAAGGCGCTCGGCATCGGAGGATTGAAGCTCAAGGTCGGAGGAAGGATGCCTTCCGAGGACCTCAAGCGCGCGGAAGCGGTGCGGCGGGCCGGCGGCGAGGATTTCATCCTCGCGTGTGACGCCAACCAGGGATGGACCAAAGATCAAGCCATCGAATTCGCTCGAGGTTGCACTCATATGGGCATCTCGTGGTTCGAGGAACCGTGCATATGGGATAACGATCGCGAGGATATGGCGGCGGTGCGCAAAGCGACCGGCGTGAAAATCGCGGCCGGCCAGAGCGAGTTAACCCGTTTCGCCTGCCGCGATCTGATGGCGGCCGGCGCGATCGACATCTGCAATTTCGATGCGAGCTGGGGCGGCGGTCCAACTGAATGGCTGCGCGTCGCCGAATTCGGCCGCCAGTATGGTGTTGGCGTTACACAACATATCGAGCCGCAGATCGGCTGCATGCTGGTCGGCGCCTCCAGCAACGGAACCTATCTCGAAGGCTTCCTCGAGTGGCGCGATCCTTTCTTCTACCGGCTGATCGCCGACCAGAAGCCGTTTCGTGACGGCAAGTATCCGCTGCCGGACAAGCCCGGCTGGGGCTTCACCTTCGACACCGACTATCTTGAGCACGCGCGCCGCAAAGATTAATGCGGCCGCGATGCTCTCTGACAAAGCGCTTGATTTAACAGCGCGAATCTCGGCTTAAAGCGCTCGCGCCTGTCCGCGCGCGTGATCCCCGTCAGTCAAGTCTGTGTAGAAGCCTGTGAATAAGCAGCGCTTCGTCTGTGCCCATGGCGTCGTGCCGTTGCCCGAATCGGGCCTGCACGCAACGATCAATGTGTCGCCTATGCGGCGACCGGCGGATTTGCGATGGCCTACCAACGGTTCCCGCACGCCATGGACCAGGCAGCGCGCAAATGGCGCGATTTGGCTGAACGGCGTCGCGCCCACTTCGTCGAGCTCTTCGAGACTGGCCGCTGGCGGCACTACTATTCCGACACGGATTTTCTGGTGGAGATGCGCAAAGCCATTGCGATCGCCCAGAAGTGGGCCCAAATCGCCCCGACGCCTGAAGAGCGCGCCCGCGTGGGTTGAATTCCTTCAGCTTTTCCGAAGGTCCGTTCTGCGAGGCCGGGCTTGTCCCGGCCTTCGGCGTCTTTAAAAGTACCGTCCCAACACGTTTGAGCAGGGCGGAATGGCTTCGAAAAAGAACGAGCAGGGGGAGCGGCAGGTTCTGGACTGGCTCACGGCGCAGCAGCCCGCCATGGTGGCGCTGCTGGAAACGCTCGTGAACACCGACAGCGGTTCCTATGATAAGGCGGGTGTCGATGCGGTTGGCGCCCACATCCGCAACTTCTTGCGTGGCTACGGTATCGCGACCGACGTGACGCCGGACGTGCGCTTCGGCGACGCCATCGTTGCTCGGATCGAGCAGACCGAGGGGCCTGCATCGAACCGCCCGATCCTGCTGATGGGGCATCGCGACACGGTGTTCCCAAAGGGCGAGCCGCAACGCCGCCCATTCAAGATTGAGGACGGCAAGGCTTACGGCCCCGGCGTCGCCGACATGAAGGCGGGGCTGGTGATGAATTGTTTCGTGCTCGCCGCGATGAAGCAGTTCGGCGGCGCACCCGCTCCAGTGACGGGGCTTTTCACCGGAGACGAGGAGATCGGCTCGCCGTTCTCGCGCAAGGTGATCGAGCAGCATGCGAGTGGTGCGCGCGCCGTGTTCAACTCCGAGCCGGGGCGCCCCGGCGACGGCGTTGTGACCGGGCGCAAGGGCGGCATGTTCATGCGCTTCGAAATCGCAGGGAAGGCGGCGCACTCGGGTGCGAACTTCGAGGTCGGCATCAGCGCGATCAACGAGCTTGCGCATAAGACGCTTGCGCTCAACGCGCTGACCGATCTGAAGCGCGGCATCACGCTCAACGTCGGCGTCGTGTCCGGCGGCCAGACCGTCAACACGGTGGCGCCGTGGGCAAAGGGCGAGGTCGATCTGCGTTTCATCACACGGGCGGATCGCGACGAGACGATGGCGAAGGTCGAGGCCATCATGGCCAAGAGCTATGTGCCGGGCACGACGGCCAAGCTCGAAATCACCGGCGATTTCCTGCCGCTGGTCGAGAATGCGGACGGCAAGGCGCTCTACGACCACTACGCTGCCGGTATGCGCGACATCGGCGGCGATCCGAAGCCACTGTTCACGGGCGGCTGCGCCGATTCCGGTTTCGCTCAGGCGACCGGCGCGCCGACCATTTGCGCCGTTGGTCCGATTGGTGGCCGCGTGCATTCGCCCGATGAATATCTGGAAATCGACTCTCTTGTGCCGCGCGCCCAAGCGTTGGCGCTCGCGATCATGCGTTTACCCGTGGAAGGACAGATGAAATGAGCCACTTGTTTTCGCCGATCAAGCTTGCCGATCTCGAGCTTTCCAATCGTATTCAGATTTCTCCGATGTGTCAGTACAGCGCCGACGACGGCTGTGCGAACGACTGGCACACGACACATATCGGGATGATGGCGAATTCCGGCGCTGGACTCGTGGTGATCGAAGCGACGCACGTGGAGCGCGCGGGCCGTATCACCCACGGCTGCATGGGCCTTTACTCCGACGACAACCAAGCCGCGCTCGGCCGAGTCATCGCGCATGCCAAGCGCATCGGCACGACGAAGTTCTGCGTTCAACTCGCGCACGCCGGCCGCAAGGCATCGGCGAAGCGGCCGTGGGAGGGTGGTTCGTCGCTAAAAGCGGGCGAAGATCCCTGGGAGACACTCGGCCCATCGGCGCTGCCGTTCGGTAAGGATTGGCATGTGCCGCGCGAGGCGACGCAAGCCGACATCACGCGGGTTCGCGACTCGTTCGTTGGCGCCGCGAAGCGCGCACTCAAGATTGGCTTCGACGCCATCGAGTTGCACTACGCGCACGGCTATCTGGCGCACTCGTTCCTGTCACCGGTATCCAACAAGCGCACTGACCAATACGGCGGTTCGCTGGAAAACCGGATGCGCTTCGGCCGCGAAACCGCGCAGGCGGTGCGCGCGGTGGTGCCGAAGAGCGTGCCGCTCGGCGCGCGCATCACCGGCAATGATTGGCGCGACGACGGCCTGACGACCGATGATGCGGTGGCCTTCGCCAAGGCGCTCAAGTCCGACGGTCTCGACTTCGTGGACATTTCCTCCGGCGGCATTACGGCCGATACGCGGACGCCGACCACGCCCGGCTACAACACTCCGATCTCCGAGCGTGTGAAGAAGGAGGCGGGGATCGCGACCCGCGTGGTCGGCATGATCGTCTCGCCGAAGCAGGCCGAGGAGATCGTCGGAAGCGGCAAGGCCGATACGGTCGCGATGGGGCGCGCCTTCCTCGACAATCCGCATTGGGCCTGGCATGCAGCAGAGGAACTCGGCGCAGAGGTCGCGCGTCCGCCGCAGTATTCGCGCTCCGCGCCGAAGCTGTGGCCTGGCGCTGCCTTGCAGCGGACCTAGTGGACGCTTTCGTTTTCTTCGCTGTTTTGATCGCCGCGGCCTGCCATGCCGGCTGGAACGCGGCGATCAAACGCACGCTCGATCCGCTCTCGACCACGATCCTGATCGGGATTGGCGCGGCGGCTTGTGCGCTGCCTCTCACGTTTGTGTTTGGCATTCCGGCGATGGCGTCGTGGCCGTGGCTCGTCGCCTCGGTGGTTATCCATTTGTTCTATTTCATCGGGTTGATCGAAGCCTATCGTGCCGGCGATATGGGGCAGGTCTATCCGATCGCGCGTGGCTCTGCGCCGCTGATGACCGCGACGCTGACGACGCTGTTCGTCGGCGAGCGCCTTGGCCTGTATGGCTGGGGTGGAATCGCGATGCTAGCCATAGGTGTGCTACTGGTGTCTCTCAGGGGCGGGCGCGACCTTGCGCGTCTCGACAAGCGCGCGGTCGGATTCGCGCTGTTCACCGCGGTGACGATCTGCGCCTATTCGGTGGTGGATGGCATTGGCGCGCGGCTTGCGGGGGCAGGGAAGGCCAACGCCTATTCGGTCTGGCTGTTCGTCGGCATCGGACCGGTGGTGGCGATTTACGGCGTGATCCGCAGCGGATGGGGAATGCTGCCGGCGATGCTGCCGCACTGGAAGACGGGGATTGGCGGCGGGTTCCTCGCACTCGCGTCTTACGGCATTGCGATCTGGGCGATGACCGTTGCGCCGATCGCGATCGTGGCAGCGCTGCGGGAGACCAGTGTCCTCTTTGGCGCGCTGATCGCGGTCCTGTTCCTGAAGGAGCCGGTGCGCGCGACGCGCGTTGCTGCCGCGCTGCTGATTGTCTGCGGTCTGGCGCTGATCCGGTTGGCTTAGTCGGTTAGACGAGCCAGCCAAGCATTGGCTGTCTTGGCTGCAACTTGTCCGGTGACTTCAACCTCCACAGCCAAATCGCCATAACGGTATGAAACTTGAGGCGAGCGAATGGCGACCTTGTAGAGGTCGAACTGCTTCTGCACGGCAGCGGTCTGAAGCATATTGTTGATTTTCTGTTCGAACGATTTGGCGACTTTCCCGATTTCCGGCGTTGCCTTTTTCTTTACGGTGTAGCTGACGAAGAGATCCGGCGCACGTAGGAAATTTACGAGGACAATGCCCTGATTTCTGAGTTCGACAGGACCGGGCCGTAGGGTGATCGTTCGTTGATTGGACGACACCGCTACGCCAATCGGGACCGCGATGCTGATAGAGCCACCGTACAGTTCGGAACTGCTGCAATCTTTGACGTTTGCTTCCGCCTGAATAACAAAAGGAGCATCGAGCGCAACGCCAACCGTCGGCGCAGCACTGAGGCTCAAAATTTCAATTCCGACCTTGCTGTCTTTTTTCCCGCAAGCGAGACGTTTGTTTATCGACGGGATGAACGCATCCAGAATGGCCTGCGCGTTTTTCAGTGTTGCGCCGACTTTGGCGTTCGCGGCGACCGTTCCGCCGAACTGTGTCAGCGTCATATCCACTGCGCCGAGCACGCGAATGTTGGGAAGCTGATCGACTGTCAACTGGGCGTTTGCGGCTGGGCTGACGCAGAGCAAAAGCGCGATCAATAGCGATGGAAATTTATACATGAAAATCACCGTGCGTATGAGTTGAGCAATTACACGGGGGTGGACTTCTCGGCGCAAGAAGATGGGTGCGCCGTTCACAACTAAAAATTGTTGTACGGCAGCGTAGCGACTATCCATGTCATCAGCATGAATGACTCTTGCGCCAGGCCGTAGCCCGTTGTCATCGCGAACGTTTTCGTCCGGGACTACAGCCTTGTGGCGGCTGTCGCGCTCGCGCCTTCAAAGCCGATGCGGCCAAAACCGGGAAGCTTGATGCCCGGGTTGCGGATGTCGATGCCGGCGACGAGACCGAGGAAATTGAACTCGATGCCTTCGACCCAGGCGACCTTTACGCCCAGCGCACCCCAAAGGCTTGCCTCCACGCCGGTGCCGCTGTCGGTCCAGCCGATGTAGGGCCACGGGCGGAAGTCGCGGCCGACCGCATTGGGCGGCATAGCAACCGCCACCTCCGGCACCGCGCGCAGCACCGTCGCAACGAACGTGTTGCTGTTGGGGCCCGGCCAGATCCGGTAGTCGCCCATGTGGGCGTACTTGTAGTCTTTGATCGCGGTCTTGATCTTCGGGATCAGCGCCTCGGCTTGAGCGCCGCGAATGTCTGCAACGATGCGGGGCCGATCACCGAACCAGCGCCCATCGGGCGCGCGGAAGTTTTCGCGCAGCGGTTCACCCCAACCAACCACATCATAGCGCTGCCATTGTTCGGCGTTCTTCGGTTTCAGAACGATCCAGGAGTGGACGGCGAACACACCTTTCCAGCCGCCCGTGCGGCCCGAAAGAATGAGGATACGCGCCTCCGGAGCGGCGGAAGCCGCCGGAAGGCTGCCGGTGCTCGACCAGTCCGCGGTGCGATAGTCGCTCGGATTTCGCTCATAGGCGTAGAGCGCGGCGCGGGCCGCGAGCGGCAGGAGAAACAATGAGAGGATGCTGAGCACGATAAGTCTGCGAGGCGCGCGATGAGGTTTGGGCGAACTGGGCTTTGGCGGGCTGGTTTCCATGGTAGTTGAATATAAATGGGTCCGGTCTGAACTGTGGCAAGGGCCTGAACGCCGGTTAAGACAGCCGATTAAATATGGGTAATCCGGTTCTCGTAAATGTGATGCGCGGCGCGGTGGTGGAGAGCCGCCATACCGGCGCTGTCGCGATCTTCGATGCGGATGGGCGCTGCGTGTTGTCGTTTGGCGATGTCGAGCGGCCGGTGTTTCCGCGCTCGGCGATCAAGGCCATTCAGGCACTGCCACTGATCGAAAGTGGTGCGGCGGATCGTTTCGGTTTTGGCGCGGAGGAACTGGCGCTCGCCTGCGCATCGCACGGCGGCGAACCGGAACACGTCGCCGTTGCCGAGAGGATGCTCAAAAGTGCAGGGCTCGATGTGTCCGCGCTGAAATGCGGCGTGCATTGGCCTTTGCATGCGGCGTCATCGCAGGCATTGGCTCGCTCAGGCGGGGCGGCGACGGCTCTCCATAACAATTGCTCCGGGAAGCATGCCGGATTTCTCTGCGCGTGTTGTTCGATGAATTCGGACACAGGCGCCTACAACGACCCAACGCATCCTATTCAACGTGAGGTGAAGGCTACGCTCGAGAATTTCGCCGGCTTGACGCTCAGCGACGATGTTCGCGCCATCGACGGCTGCGCAGTACCGACCTGGGCGATGCCGCTCTCGGGATTGGCGCGTGCTTTTGCCAGGGTCGGCACGGGCGCAGGGCTTCCTCCGCAACGTGCACAGGCGTTGTCGCGGCTGCGGGCGGCCGTCACCGAGAAACCGTGGTACGTCGCGGGCACCGGGCGTTTTTGCACCGAAGTGATGCGCTTGTTCGGTGCGAGAGTTTTCATCAAGACCGGGGCGGAGGGCGTGTTCTGTGCGGCTCTGCCCGAGCAAGGCGCTGGCATTGCCGTTAAATGCGATGACGGCGCAACCCGTGCGGCCGAGGTGATGATCGCGGGGGCGCTGGCGCGGCTGCTGACATCGGAGGAGGACCGAATGGCGTTGGAACGCTTCATGCGCCCTTCGCTTCGGAACTGGAGCGGTGCGACCGTCGGCGTGATCAGGCCCGTGTCGCCGCTGGTGGCCTGACACCGCAAAATTCGTTTCCGGCTCACTGCATCACGATCACCAGGCGACGCCGGCCGGCGAATCTCGTCGATTTGTCGATCGTGCAGAACGAATTTTGCCGGGAACTTCTTCGCGAAGCGCCCGTGGGTGGCTAATAAGATGCTGATTTTATTTATGTTTCTATGTTAGTTGCGCGACTTAACAGCGAGTTTCTTTAGTCAGAGGTCCTGACTTGTCACCGAACCGGGAGGAAACCGAATTGCGGCCCGAGCGGCCGGTGAAGGGATATTTTCGAGATGCTGAGCCTAGGGTCCGAGTCGAATTTTCGGGATGACAGTCTTCCAGTCGGTGCACGCCGCGCAAACATGCTTGCGCTGTTCGAAGGGCCTCACGGGCTGGCGGATACGATCCGGCTGATCGAGCGGGTCGGCGGCGTCGGGCTCTGGAAGTGGGACATGCTCACCGGCGAGATGGAATGGTCGCCGGGGTTCTGGAATCTGCTCGACCTTGCGCAGCAGGCGATCACACCGTCGTTCCGGCAGCTCGTCGGAATGATGCACCCGGACGATCGCGTCTCGAATGCAGAGATCGAGACTCTGGCGCTGAAGGGCCTGCCGATCGATCGCCGTTTCCGCGTCATTTTGCGGGACGGCCGGTTGCGCTGGGTCGAACAGCGCGGCGAGGTGTTGTTCGACAAGGACGGACGCCCCGCCAAGGCGGTCGGCATCCTGTTCGATGTCACCACCCGGCAGGAGACGTTGCACGCGGTTCGCTCCAAGGCCGAGCGTTATCAAGCGTTGCGCGCGGCTGTATCGGAACTCGTGGTGCTGACGCACGCGGACGGCACGGTCATCGATCTGCCGGACTGGTGCAGCGCGACCGGTCAGAACATCGAAGAGACTCAACAGGCCTCATGGATCGATGCGCTGCATGCCGACGATCGTGCGGCGGCCCGCACGAAGTGGGACGAGGCGCGGCGGCGTGGTGGGCCGTTCGAGATCGAGGCTCGTCTGCTATCAGTCGGCGGTGCCTATCGTTGGGTGACGGCGCGGGGCGCCCCGATCGCGGGCGACGAGGGCGTGATCCGCGAATGGATCGTCACCGTCATCGATGCGCCCGACGTGAAGACGCTCGCCCATGCGGAAGATCAGCGGCTCTTGAGCGGCGCGCAGATCCGCGCGGCGCGTGCGATCCTGAACTGGTCGGTGCGCGACCTTGCCGAGAAAGCGGCGGTTCCGATCTCGACCATTCGGCGTCTGGAGGAGTTCGACGGCACGCTTGAGACGCCGCAGGCCAAGGCCGCCGCGATCCGCACCACGCTGGAGCAAGCGGGGACGGAATTCATCTTCCCGCGCACCGGCAAGCCAGGTGTTCGCCCTCGGTGATTTCGATTGCCTTAGGCTGAGGTCGGGAGCTTCGGATCGGTCCTCTTGGCAGACCGGTAAAGCGACATGGCCAATGCCGTGGCGCCGCAGACACCGCCTGCGAACAAGCCGACCGCGATGTCCTGCACCGATAGGTCGAGCAGGTTGGCCGTGATGGCGAAGCCGAAGATGAAGAACGGCATCGAAATCACGATCGGGATAAGAAGCTCCTTGAGGTCGTCGGTCACGGCACGCGCTCCGCTGTTGTGTGGTAGCAGGCTATGGAGGCGGCGTTAAACGCAGGTTGGCCGCGGCCAGCCGAATTGTCTCGAATTGACGGACAAAGTGCGTAAAGGCTGCGCGGCCTTTTACAAGACTGCGACGCAATCGATCTCGACGTCGAAGGGGCCAGGCCAGGACGGTACGTGCATGAAGACGCGTGCAGGGCCGTTGCCGCCGAAGTAACGATCGTAGACAGCGTTGAACGCTGCGAAGTGTGCGGGGTTCGGGGTGCAATAGACATTGCATTTCACGGCCCGGTCGAGTGACGCGCCCGCGGCTTCCAGGCAATGCTTCAATTGCTCAAGGACGATCTCAGCCTGCTCCTCGATGGGGCGGGGCTTCACCTCACCGGTAACCGGATCGAACGGCGGAAGCCCGGAGACATAGATGGTTTCGCCAGCCACGATCACCGGGAAGGCTTTGCCCTTCCGATAGCGCTCCAGATAGCTCGAAATCGGTTCAATACGGATTCGCGTGCGCTTCATGGCTTTCTCTCTCCATCATCAGAATGCTGCGAACCTTTCAGCAAACGACGGCGTTGTCGCTACTGAACGGTTCGGCCGATACCGAACTGTCGTTGCTTGATGACGGAGACCGCGGAGCGATAGAGTCCGGCATGGTCGCTGCCGCCAACATGGTCGAGGTTGCCGCCCTGATCGGAGATACCGCGCGGGCGACGATGCTTGCCGCTTTGATGGGTGGCCAGTCGCTGACGGGCAGTGAACTGGCGTTCCTCGCGCATATCTCGCGTCCGACTGCGAGCGAGCATCTGGCCAAGCTGGTCGATGCACGGCTGGTCGCAGTGACCAAGCGCCGTCGCTTCAACTATTACCGGATCGCATCACCGCTGGTCGCAAGCATGCTCGAGAGCATGAAGGCCGTGGCTGCTATCGAAGTGCCACCGCGCTATACGCCGCGTTCGGCGCAGGATGATGGACTGCGCTTTGCACGCACCTGTTACGACCACTTGGCCGGGCGGCTTGGTGTTGCGCTCGCGGATGCGCTCGCGGCGAAAGACGCGATTGTGCTGAGCGACGACGGCGGCGAGGTGACGGAATGGGGCATCCGAGTTCTGACGGATTTTGGCGTCGATCTCACGACGCGTTCCCGTGGACGGCGGGTTTTTTGCAAGGCGTGCCTGGACTGGAGCGAGCGCCGTTATCATGTCGGCGGTGCGGTCGGCGTTGAACTGTTGAAGCGCCTCATCGAGTTGGGCTGGCTGGTTCGGCAGCACGATGGCCGCGCGGTCAGCGTGACGGAAGCAGGGCGCAAGGGGCTGCGCGAGGCTTTCGGCGTGGATTTGGATGAGGTGCGCCCGAAGCCCGTTCTCGCCAATACGGGGTAGCAAGGACGGGTTAGCTATTCGGCGGTGAAACCGGTCGCGAGGATCATCCCGCGCCAGGTTTCGACTGAGTTCTTGAAAAAGGGGCCAGCGTCGGCGAGCGTCATCTGGTTGGGATCGTATCCGAGCTGACGCAGCCGGGCGTTCACACCAGGTTTTGCGACGGCGGCATTCACGGCTGCGTTGAGTTTCAAAGCGATCTCTTCGGGCACCTTGGCGGGCGCAAGGATGCCGATCCAGCCGTGGATTCCAAGACCGGGGGGAAAACCGGCTTCGTTTAGCATCGGCACGTCGGGTAATGCGTGCGAACGCTTCGATCCCGTGACAGCGAGTGCGCGCAGGCTGTTCTGCTGGATGTGCGGAACAAGCTCCGCGATCGGCGCCGAGATGATATCGACGTGGTTGCCGAGGAGGGCGTTGATCGCGGGCGCGCCGCTCTGAAACGGCACCGGGACTGCTTGTGTCTTCGCGAGCACTCGCAAGACGTAGTCTGCAATGATGCGCGAGGACGAGCCGCCGAAGCCGAAGCTCGGCGGCTTGGTCTTCGCGGTATCGAGGAACGCCGACATCGCGCGCGCCGGATTGCCGGCGTTGACAGCGAGGGCTTGGCTGTCCATTGCGGCAATCGCAATTGGACGCAGGTCGCCGGTCGCGTAACCCGCATTCTTGTAGATCGTCTGATTGATCGCGTGGCTGTTGCCGGTGAAGAGCACCGTGTAGCCGTCGGGCGCCGCGCCTGCGACGGCCCTGGCCGCGATGTTGGAGCCCGCGCCGGGGCGGTTCTCGACAACGATCTGGTGCCCGGCGCTGTCGGTCAGCTCTTGCGCCACCACACGGGCGAGCACATCGACACCGCCGCCCGGCGCGAAGCCAACGACCATCGTGATCTTGCGGTTCGGATAGTCGGTGGTCTGCGCGAGAGCCTTGTCACAGACGGCGTGCGTCAACGCTGCAGAGGTAGCGACTGCAAGTAAAGTCCGGCCATGTCGCATGCGTCCCCCGGCAAAGAGAAACACAAGTCCGCAAAGACTAGCCCGCTTTAAGCGCGTCCTTGAACGCCTGGCGCACTTCGGAGCCGTGAATGCGATTATAGTCGCGTTCCTGCGGCCCACAGCGCTCGATCTTCAGATGCACGAACACCGGACCCGTTTCCGACAACACCGATCCGATCTGTTGTTCGAAATTCTTCAGATCCGAGAATTCGTAGACATTCTTGTGTCCGGCGGAGCGCGCGAAGCCGGCGAAATTGACGTTGCCGCGGTTCGGTGTCGGATGGCCGCCGTTGGCCTCGTAGGTTCCGTTCTCGCAGACGAAGTGGAAGAAATTCTTCGGTGCGGCAGCGGCCGACGTGACCAGCGTGCCGAGGTTCATGAGAAGGCTGCCGTCGCCGTCCAGCACGATCACCCGGCGGTCCGGACGGCCGAGCGCGAGGCCGAGGCCGTGCGATGAGCCGAGCCCCATCGCGCCATGCGCGGTGTAGTTCAGCGGGCTCTTGCGGACATCGAGCCATTCGAACGCCGTCGAATAGACCGGCAGAACGATGTCGCTCTCGTTCACATGCCGCGCCAGCGCCTTCATGCAGTCTTTGTGGTTCATCATGACGCGGTCGGCCTCTGTCCGATCAGCAAAACAACGGGCTTGGAGTTCGTGTAGGCATCATCGATGGCGGGCTTGATCTTGGCGATGTCGGCCTCTTCCTCGATCTCGTGATAGGCGACGCCCATCGCATCGAGGATCGGTTCGACAATCCGCACGCCGTAGCGTTTGGACTCGCGCGGGCGCACGTCCGGCTCCTTTTCAAGAAGCCCGACCATCATCACGATCGGTAGCGAATATTCGACCGCGACGCCGCGGATGGCGTTGATGGAGTCGAGCATGCCGGTTTGCTGAATGAGCAGCACCGCGCGCTTGTTGGTATGCGCGAGACCGGCGCAGATGCCGACGCCTTCGTCTTCCTTGCAGATGCGGACGAGACGCGGATGGGTCTCTTTCTCAAGCGGTGCGAGAAGGCCCGCCGCCGTGGTGATGTCTGGAACGGAGATGACGAACTCGACGCCGCTCGCCTTCATCTGATTGAGAATATTCTTGCCGGACAATCCGGCCCCACCTGACGCCATTTCCATCCCCGCCGTCTTTTATTTCGGCCGGAATGCTAACACACGAAAATCGGCGAGCGCGAGGGGGAGACGCGCCCTAACGGACTCGATTGCCGCTGATCTGCAGGTTGGCGAAGCGCGCTGGCTCCTTGATCAGGTCGCCGGTCACGGCCTGCGCGAAATCCATGCCGACAATCGCACCGCGTGTGGCCCCCGCGATGAGATTGCCGGCAATGACGGCGGTTCCGGCTCCGGTGGACACCGAGACAGAGACGCCGAAAGTTGCGTTGCGCACGACGTTGCCGACGACCGACACGTCGCGCAGGTGCTGGCCCCAGCCGAGGTTGATGCCGCAGCGCGGCGCGTTCTCGACCACGTTGCCGGTGACCGAGGCGTCCGCCTCGACCGCGATGCCGACGCCCGCGGCGTCGTTCGGATCGGTGCCGGCGGGGCGCTTGTTCTTCAGGTTACGGATCAGGTTGCCCTGCACGACCGCGAGACGGCCGCCCTCGTTGAAGTTGGTGACCGAGATGCCCAGCGCCGCGCCGTCGATCGTGTTGTTGGAGATGACGGTGCCTTCGAAGCCGAATTCCGAGTAGATCGCGACCTCGCCAACGTCGGTGATCGTGTTGCCGACAACCTGGAGATTGGACGCGGCATTGCCGCGAACGGCGGTGAACGACGCACGTGAAATGCGGTTGCCGCGCACGATCACGTTGCCGGCACGGAAGACATTGACGGCGTTACCGTACTGACCCGAGCCGCCGCGCTTGTTGGCGATGTCCTCGATGCGGTTGTCGATCACCAGCGTGCCGTCGTCGGCCTTGGTGGAGGTCCATACCAGAATGCCGTTGTTGCCGGCGCCGCGGATCGTGTTGTTCTGGATCGTGAGGCCGCGCGCATCGCGCGAGAAGATCGCGCCTTCCGCGGAATTGAAGATTTCGGTTCCAGAGACGACGCCTTCGACTGCTTCGAGTCCGACCCCGTTGCCGCCGGAGTTCTCAATCTCACAATCGATGATGCGGATGCTGCGGCCCTGGGCCAAGCTCACGAGCGAACCATTGTTCGGCAGCGGCTTGTTGGCGCCGTCGATCGTGAGGCCGGAGAGGGTGATGTGATTGGCGCCACGTGCGCTGATGATGCTTGCGCCACCGGTGAAAACGAGGCGCGTTGCGCCGCGCACGCCGACGAGCTGCGTGCCGGTCGGAAGTCTCAATTCGCCGGTTCGGTATTCACCCGGGCCGAGCACCAATGGCACGCGTGCGCCCGCGGTCTGGTCGATGGCGGATTGCAGCATGTTGGTCTGATCGGCGCCGCCGCCGGCGCGAACGCCGAGGGAGCGGGCGTCGACGCCGAGCGAGGCGAGCGGAGCCGCGATCGCGGGCGAGGCCATCGCCATGGCTGCGGCAGGGGCTGTGGCCGTGACGGCGCTGAGTGCGAGCAGATTGCGACGATCAATTGGCATGGTCCGCATCCTTTTGAAGCGGACATTTCAAGGAATGGGCCAGCAATTGCGTGCCGGATCGGGACAGAAACGAGCGGCGTCGTGGTTAACGGCGAGACTACGTCTCGCAACGGGATTTTCGATGCTGCGTTCCGGGACGGCCTAAAGTCCGAGCGCCACGGCAATGTCCTCGACGGCGAGCGTCGCCGAAAGGCGACCCGCGGCGACCGCGGCCTCGATCTGAGGAAGCTTGGCGCGCAGCCGTGGGTCCGATTTCAGCCGCGAATGGACGCGGTCTTCCAGCATGGACCAGAACCATTTAACCTGCTGCTCGCTGCGGCGTGCGGCGAGCTCTCCGGATCGGGTCGTGCGCTCGCGATGAAGCTCGACCTGTTTCCAAAGCTCGGTAACGCCATCGCCGGTGAGCGCGGAATAGGTCACGACCGGAGGCGTCCAGTTCTCCGAACGCGGCGTGAGGATATGCAGTGCGGCGCGGTATTCGCCCGCTGCGGCGCGGGCGCGTTTGAGGTTATCACCATCGGCCTTGTTGATCGCGATCATGTCGGCGAGTTCGACGAGGCCCTTTTTGATGCCTTGCAGCTCATCGCCTGCACCTGGAAGCATCAACGCGAGAAAGAAATCAGTCATGTCGGACACGGCGGTTTCCGACTGTCCGATACCGACGGTCTCGACCAGGATCACGTCATAACCCGCAGCCTCGCACAGGAGCATCGTTTCGCGCGTTTTCGCAGCGACACCGCCGAGCGTGCCGGAGGAGGGCGACGGGCGGACGAAAGCCCTATCGTCGGTCGCGAGCCGGCCCATGCGCGTCTTGTCGCCGAGGATCGAGCCGCCCGTGCGCGTCGATGACGGATCGACCGCAAGCACAGCGACCTTCTGGCCCATGCCCGTCAGGAAGCTGCCGAGTGTGTCGATGGTGGTCGATTTGCCGACGCCCGGCGCGCCGGTGATGCCGACGCGGATCGCCTGGCCCGTGTGCGGGAGCAACTCCTGCACGAGCTGGTGCGCCTTGGCCTGATGGTCGGAACGCTTGCTTTCGATCAGCGTGATCGCGCGCGCCAGCGTGGCGCGATCGTTGGCGCGGACCTTTGCGGCGAGAGTTTTGATTTCGGGGAGCGCGGTCGCCATCGGCATCAGGCGGGTAGGAGAGGGATGTTCAGTTTCATTGCTGCGGCTCGCATCGCACGATCCAACGTGGCAAGCGTCGCCTCGTGTTGGACCGCTAGCTGCACATAGGCCGCATCATAAGTCGTCAAATTGTGCGTCACAGAGAACTGAGCCAGCGGGCCAATCTCATCCAAATCGATCGCAGGCTCAACGCGGATCGTCACAAGATCCAGCCGATCCATGATGACGTGAAAATTTGCGATGGAAAGATGGCCTGATTTCAGATGCGTGCGCAGCGTATTGCTGATCTCAATCGGCCAGTGACTCGGCACGATCACAGGTGCGTCGGCCAAGTTGGTGCCGAGACCCGTGGCCTCCGCATGTGTCTGTTCGCCCAGAAGCCAAGCGGCCATGAGCGACGCGTCGAGGACGATCAATGGCGGCCCTCTTCAATCCACGCTTTGATTTCTTCATGCGTGGCATTGATGCCGAGGCTTCGTCCAATCTCCCGGAGCTCTTTGAGCGCCTTCCGCCGCTTCTCGACAGCCTCGGGACTGAGCCGCTCCTCGGCGCGGACGAGCCTCGCCACCGGCTTCCCGTGCCGCGTGATGACGATTTCACCGCCCTTTTCGACCTCCTCCAGAAGGCTCGAAAGGTGGGTTTTGGCTTCAAAGATTCCGACGTGCTTCATGGCTTCGCGTCTCCGGCATCTAATTCTAACTAGTTTGACTAGACTAGAATTCAACCGCAATAGCTAAAATTGCTGTGAATACAATCAGCATCCGCACATTTCGCCCTGTTAGCCATGAACCTTGTTCGGGCTCGCAGCGACCTACGGTTAATATATTCTTAAGAACCGACACGGGGGTGCGGTCATGAGTCGAAAACTGCTCGCGACGGCGTCATTGCTGGCGCTGTGGTCCGCTGCTGGGATCGTTCCCGGTTCGGCGGCCGACCTCGTCTGGGAAGTCGAAAGCCCCTTCCGTCTCTTCAAGACCAGTCAGCCCTTCGCGATGCATGAGACCGCCTTCAAGGCGATCCGCGGCGATGGCTCGACGCCGATGCCCAACGACATCATCTGGCAGATCGAGCGGCGGCTCAACGATCCTGACTGCAAGAACAAATCCACGCCTGACACGTGCTCGGCGACGCGCGGTCCTCGGTACGAGCAGTCGCGTCTCGGCTGGGCGTCGCAGACGCTTCCGGCGGTTTGCTATGAAAGCAACGGCAATCCGCGCCGTTATCCGCAGCAATGCGACCGCAGGTATTCGTGGGGCAGTGCGAAGGAAGACTACGTTCTACCCGAGGCGCACACCGTCACGATCGGTCTTGCCCCTGGCCAGCCGACCGACGGGGAGTGCGTTTGGAACTGGCAGCCTCGAAAGGCCGGCGGTAAGGCCGAGACCCGCAAGCTCGCCTGCAAGAACAAGCTCACCATTGCCCGCGTGCCGTTCTCGCTCGACCGCGCACTATCTGGTGTCGCTGTTTCGGTGAAACTGCCGAACGGCACGGAGCTCACAGATGTCGTCGTCGTCGACGACGTGCTCGTCGTCGCGCTCGGCGATTCCTTCGCCTCCGGCGAGAGCAACCCGGACCGTCCGGTGACCTTCAGCAACAGCCGCGAGATGCTCTACGATCCGGCTTTGCAGCGCGAACAGGACGTCGCGTCGCTAAAGCCCAAGCAGCAACAGCAAAATTACAGCGTCGCGTCCGCCGAAGACGGCTTTGATCCGAAGGTTCTGCCGCGCCGCAGGCTCGAGGATGAAGAGAAGTCGCTGATGTATCGCGGCTCCTCGCGCGAATTCCAGCAGGCGTTCGAAAAGACCAATGCGAAGTGGTTCAGCGCCGATTGCCACCGCTCGCAATACGGATATCCGTTCCGCGTTGGCATTCAGCTTGCGCTGGAGAACCGTCACCGCTCGGTGACGTTCATCTCGCTCGCCTGTTCGGGCGCCGAGGTGGGCGAGGGGCTATTCCTTGAAATGGCGTCACGCGAAGGTGCGCAGTCAAAGGTTCGCGCACAATTCGACCAGCTTGCGGAACTGCTCTGCCGCGGCCCGCGCAATATCAACGCCACGTACACAATGCCCTTTTTCCAGTCTGGTCAGACGGGCGTCCAGATGCGTCAGATTGCGGAGCGCTGGTGTACTCCGGAGCAGCGTAAGCGTTCGATCGACGTCGTGTTGCTCTCGATTGGCGGCAACGACGTGGGCTTCGGTGCGCTCGCCGCTTACGCAATGACCGAAAGCGCGGCCGATCTTGCTCCGATCGCGGGATTGATCGGCAGCCAGATCCGTTTTGCCCCGAACGTGTCGCGAGTCTATCTCGCGAACCTCGACAAGCGGTACAAGGCGGTCAAGGACGCGCTTCGCGATGGCTTCGGCGTCGAACCGCAACGCGTCGTGCAGAACGCCTACGAGCCGCTCCACTACGACGAGAACGGCCAGATCTGCGGCACCCAGCCGACGCTTGGCATGGACGTCCATCCCAAGCTCAAATTGAGCCGCGAGCGGCTTGGCGAGGTCGGCGACTTCTTCAAGGATTTCGTCAAGCAGATCGAGTGCACGGCGAACTCGAGCCGCCGTGCCGATTGCCCGGCCGGGCTCGCGACTGGCAGCGGCACAGGCTTCAATCTCGTGACCGAGCACCAGGCGAAGTTCGCCAAGCGTGGCATCTGCGCCCGTAACCCGCGTTCGGCCGCGATGGATGGCCTTGCGATGGGGATGCCGCGGAAGTCCAAGCTGACGGACGAGTTCAAGCCCTATTCGCCGGACGGCGTGCTGCCTTACGCTGCGAAGTGGCGGCTGTTCCGCACGCCGAACGATGCATTCCTCGCGGCCAACACGCATCGCGAGGGCATTTCGCTGTTCGACATTCTCCAGCCGGCCTACGCGGGCCTCTACAGCGGCGCGGTGCATCCGAGCGCGGAAGGGCATTCGATCGTGGCCGACACGGTCATCACTTACGCGCGCAAGGTGCTCGACCGCGGTAAGCCGAATATCGAGGTCAAGCCGGTTGCCGGTGCAGCGATAACGACTGGCCAGCGATAAACAACAGTCTCGAAGACGAAACGGCCGGGAATTCCCGGCCGTTTCTTATTTGGTGTTCGGTCCGCTGTCATCGTCGCCTTTCGGACGCTCGCCGCCGAAGATCGCGATGCCTTCTGGTGACAGAAACGGTTTCAACGCCGTCCACGGCACGAACACCGTGTAGGGGCCTGCCGCGTAGGCATCGACGGCGTAGGGCGAGAAGTGGAAGGTCAGTCCGGAGCTTTTGCCTGCCACCGTCGATGGCGTGAGGCTGATTGGGCCGATCTTGAGCAGGCGAGGCTGGATCGCCCTCTGAAGCTGTTCGTCCTTGTCCACGCTCTCTTCTACGGTCGGCAAGGGGTCTTTTTTCTCGTCGTCGGGGCGTGATTCCTTCCAGCGCTCCAGCTTTTCCTTTGCAACCGCGATCCGCACGAGTTTCGCCATGGCGGTCATGGTCGGCCCGCCATCGGCGGTCTCGTTAAAGAATGGCCGGATGCTGATGCGCTTCTTCTGCGTCTTGTCCCACAGGATTGTATCCGTGACGGAGTTCGGATGCGCGCCGCCGGTGAAGGTGCCATCGTCGCGAAGCACGCTGACGTAACGGTCCACCACCACCGAGCGCTGCGAATAGACGAGGTCGTACGTCCAGCGGCGTCCGCCGTTTTCCTTGAACCACTCCGGACTGGTCTTGTATTCGGCCTCGGCACGGGACTTGGCGGCGTAGCGCTGCCCCTCGGCCCGGAGATTTTCCAGCAGGCCCGGATGGGCTTTTAATTCCTTTTCAATCGTGACTGTGATCTCGGCCGCGCGGGTTTTGATTTCGATCGCCGGCTTTTCGGCAGGTTGGGAGAAGGCAGGCGTAACACCGAGCGACAGCAGAAGCGCGCCCGCAAGCGGAGAAGTCATTCGCATGGGGTATTTCTACTCCGCCGCTTCGTTCTTGTGGCCGAGCCGCTCGCTCAGCGTCTTGAGGAGAGATCCAGCGGCTTCCGCGATCACGGTGCCGGGCGGAAAGATCGCCTCCGCGCCGGATTTCTTCAGTGCGTCGTAGTCCTGCGGCGGGACCACGCCGCCGACCACGATCATGATGTCGCCGCGGCCCTGCTTCGCGAGTTCAGCTTTCAGTTCCGGCACCAGCGTCAGGTGTGCGGCGGCGAGCGACGAGACGCCGAGGATATGCACGTCGTTTTCGATGGCCTGACGCGCCGCCTCGGCGGGCGTCGCGAACAGTGGGCCGATGTCGACATCGAAACCGAGATCGGCGAAGGCCGAGGCGATCACCTTCTGGCCACGGTCGTGCCCGTCCTGGCCGATCTTGGCGACGAGAATGCGCGGCCGGCGGCCTTCATTGGTCTCGAACGCCGCGACCCGCTTCTGCACGTCCGCCACAGCGCTGTTCATCCCGACCTCTCGCTTAAACACGCCTGTGATCGATTTGATCTCGGCACGGTGACGGCCATACACCTTCTCGAGCGCGGATGAAATCTCGCCGACGGTGGCCTTCGCGCGGGCGGCATCGACTGCAAGCGCGAGCAGATTGCCATTGCCGCCGTCCGCTGCGCGGGTGAGGGCGTCGAGCGCGGTCTGGAGCTGCGCCGGATCGCGTTCCTTTTTCAGCCGCGCCAGCTTTTCAAGCTGCATCTGTCGGACGGCGGAATTGTCCACCTTCAGAACGTCGATCGGCTTTTCGTTCTCGGGCCGGTACTTGTTGACGCCGATGACCGATTGCTGGCCGGCATCGATGCGGGCCTGGGTCTTGGCGGAAGCTTCCTCGATGCGGAGCTTCGGAATACCGGCCTCGATGGCCTTGGCCATGCCGCCGAGCTCCTCGACCTCCTGGATGTGCGCCCAGGCCTTCTTGGCGAGCTCGTTGGTCAGCGACTCGACGTAGTAGGAGCCGCCCCACGGATCGGCGATGCGCGTGGTGCCGCTTTCCTGTTGCAACACAATCTGCGTGTTGCGGGCGATGCGGGCCGAGAAATCGGTCGGCAGCGCCAGCGCTTCGTCGAGCGCGTTGGTGTGCAACGATTGGGTGTGGCCCTGCGTCGCCGCCATTGCCTCAATGCAGGTGCGTGCGACGTTGTTGAACACGTCCTGTGCGGCGAGCGACCAGCCGGAGGTCTGGCAGTGCGCGCGCAGCGACAGCGAGCGCGGGTCCTTCGGCTCGAACTCCTTCATCAGCTTGGCCCATAGCATGCGCGCGGCGCGCATCTTGGCCACCTCCATGAAGAAGTTCATTCCGATCGCCCAGAAGAATGAGAGACGAGGGGCGAAGCGGTCGATGTCGAGACCGGCTTTCACGCCCGCGCGCACATATTCGACGCCGTCGGCGAGCGTGTAGGCGAGTTCGAGGTCCTGCGTCGCTCCGGCCTCCTGCATGTGATAGCCGGAGATCGAGATCGAGTTGAATTTCGGCATGTTCGCTGAGGTGTAGGCGAAGATGTCCGAGATGATCTTGAGCGACGGTCCGGGCGGATAGATGTAGGTGTTCCGCACCATGAACTCTTTGAGGATGTCGTTCTGGATCGTGCCGGCGAGCTTCTGGGTCGGCACGCCCTGTTCCTCGGCAGCCACGATATAGAGGGCCATGATCGGCAGCACCGCACCGTTCATGGTCATGGATACCGTCATCTGGTCGAGCGGGATGCCGGAGAACAGCGTCCGCATGTCGTAGATCGAGTCGATCGCGACGCCCGCCATACCGACGTCACCCGCGACACGCGGGTTATCGCTGTCGTAGCCGCGGTGGGTCGGCAGGTCGAAAGCGATGGAGAGGCCCTTCTGTCCGGCGGCGAGGTTGCGTCGGTAGAAGGCGTTGGAGTCCTCCGCGGTGGAGAAGCCGGCGTATTGCCGGATCGTCCACGGCTGGGTGACGTACATCGTCGGGTAAGGGCCGCGCAGATAGGGCGCGATGCCGGGGAAGGTGTCGAGGAAGTCGAGGCCCTTGATGTCGTCGGCGGAGTAGGCCGGCTTCACGGGGATGCCTTCCGGCGTGAGCCAGGGCTGCGCGCTCCCCGCGGCGACCGCGGGAGTGGCCGCAGCGAAATCGACTTTCGCGAAATTCGGGATGCCGCTCATCATTCCGCTCCCGGTTTGAGTCCCAGCATAGCATGGACGGTCTTGAGCGTCCCGAGCACGTCGCCGCCGGCGTAGATGAAAGTTTCGACGCCTGCCGATTTCAGTGCGTCCTGTTCCTTAGGGCGGCCCGCGAGGATGACGTTTGCGCCGGCGGCTTTCAGCGCCTTGGCCGCGTCGGCGGCTGACTTTTCATAAACCTCGTCGGATGAGCAGAGGCATGCAAGCGTTGCGCCGGACGCTTTGTAGGCTGTGATCATCTCGTCCTGGCTCCTGAAGCCGTCGTTGGTCACGGCCTCGATGCCGCCAGCCTCGAAGAGGTTCTTGGCGAAGGTCGCGCGCGCGGTGAATTCGGCGACGCTGCCGAGATTGGCGAGAAAGACCTTGGGCCGCGCGCCTTTCTTTGCGAGTCCGCGATCGGACGCGTCGCGCAATTGTTCGAACGGTTCCGCCAGCCGGATGCGCGGCAACGCCGGGAAGGCGATTTTGTTCGACGGATTGAGCGCGGGAAGCGGGGCGACATCCAAAACGCTCGCAGGCGCTTCGGAGATCAGCGGATAGTCGCTGGTGCCTGTCAGCGTGTCCTTGCGTCGCGCGACGGCGGCCTCGCGCTCGGCGCGCACGGTGGCGATCTTGGATTGGATCAAGCCTGCTTCGAGCGCAGCGGGCAGGCCGCCAGCGGCCTCGATCTCCTGGAAGAGAGGCCACGCCGCGCGGCAAAGCTTGTCCGTCAGGTCCTCGATGCCGCCTGCGCCTGCGGTCGGATCGGAAACCTTGGAGATGTTCGACTCTTCCAGCAGCAGGAGTTGCGTGTTACGCGCGACCCGGCGTGCGAAGCGGTCGGGCAGGCCGAGCGCCGCGGTGAATGGAAGAGCGGTGATCGCATCCGCGCCACCGACGCCTGCCGCGAACACCGCAATGGTCGTGCGCAGCATGTTCACATTGGGATCGCGTTTCGTCATCATCCGCCACGCGGTTTCCGCGCAAACGTATGTGGGCTCCGGCGAAACACCGCACGCCTCTTCGATCCGCGCCCAGAGCTTTCGCAATGCGCGGAACTTCGCAATCGTCAGGAACTGATCCGCATCGGCGGCAAGGCGGAAGTAGATCATGCTTCGCGCCGCATCGAGCGCGACGCCGGATGCCTCAAGCGCGCGAAGATAGGCCACGGCGCTCGCGATGACGAATGCAAGCTCTTGCGCTTCGGAGCCACCTGCGTTGTGTACGATGCGTCCGTCCGCTGCGGCAAACGGTCCGCGAAAGCCTTGGCCTGTGAGATCGCCGACGAAGCCTGCGAACGACTTGGACAATTCGCTCCAGGGCACGTTGGTACCGCCGGCTGCCGCCATGCCGCCGATGGGGTTAAGGCTGCCGAGCATGTTCACGGAGGCGGGCTTGAGCCCCTGACTTTTCACCAGAGTCGCGAAGTGGCGGACGATGTCGCGCGTCTCCGGCGACACATTGAAGTCGATGGTGACGCCAGCATCGAGATAGATGCCGTCGAGCACGCGCTTGAGCGTTTCGGGTGAACCGCCGATGCCGTAGCCGTTGGCGTTCAGCGAGCCCGCGCAGACCAGTGTGAGTCCCGTCGCGCCGTTCTCCAGCTCGTGCAGCGCTTCCGCGTTGGCTACTGTGGGGTCGGGATGATCGACGCGCACCATCACTTGCCATGGACCGCGACGGCCGACGACCGGCTTGGCGTCTGGCGCGCGGCCATAGAGCGGCTCGATCGGGATGCCGTCGTAGGTCTTGGTGATCAGTCGTTCGAACGGGCGGTCCTTGAGGGCCGTTCGCACGAGCATGAGCCAGTCCTCGCGGGATGCGGGCGGGAATTCGGCGGCCAGAGGGAGTTCGTCACTCATGGATGCCAAATTGCCATGCCGTGGCGGGGATCGCCAACGCCTCCAAAAGGTGAAGCAAATCGCATGCCCGGCGCAAACTAGCGCGGAGGGAGCTTTTCGATGCCGGTTTGGTTGAGTTTCGCCAGCGCATCGCGGACGCGGACCCCGGCGATCAGGCGGTCTGGAACAATCTCGGCGAGCGGCACCAGGACGAAGGCCCGTTCGAACAGGCGAGGGTGGGGTAGCGTCAGGTCGGGCTCGTCGAGCGCCGCATCGTCATAAGCGATCAGGTCGATATCGAGCGTGCGCGGACCCCAGCGGAGCTCGTTGAGGCGGTCGCGGCCGAAGGCGCGCTCGGTGGCTTGTCCGCGCTTGAGCAATTCGCGGGGCGAGATCTGCGTTGAAACCGAGATGGCGCAGTTGACGAAGGGAGGTTGATCCTCGACACCCCAGGGGGGTGTCTTGTAGTCGGACGAACGGGCAAGCAGCTTGACCAAAACGCCATCGCAGAACTGCGCGATGGCCCGCGCTAGCGTCTGGCGCACGTCGCCGACGTTGCCGCCGAACGCGACCAGCGCCTCGGCCATCTCACTCGCGCTCGAGCGAGATCGAAACGCCGACATCCTCGAAGGTCGCGGCGATCGGTGCGTGTGGCTTGTGCACGGTGACGCGCACGGCGGTCACCTGCTGGAAGCGGTCGAGGATTGCTTCGGCGACCGAACCCGCGGCGGCTTCCACCAGCCGGAAGCGTTTGGCGCAGAACGTCTCGCTCGCCACCGCCACCACTTGATCGTAGCCGACGGTATCGGCGAGCCGGTCGGACGCTGCCGCTGCGGTCAGATCGATGTCGAGCGTGAGGTCGAGCTTGAAGGTTTGGCCGACCTCGCCCTCGTGTTGCATCACGCCGTGATAGGCATGCAACGCGAGTCCCCAGACGAAAACTTGGTCACTCATTGGTTCCCCCGGATCGCGTCGGTGACGCGCACAGCCTGCACCGTTTCCGCAACGTCATGCGCGCGGATGATCGCGGCGCCGTTCTGCACCGCCAGAACATGGGCCGCGAGTGAGCCGGGCAGGCGCTGCTGCGGCTCGGTCGGTATGACGGTGTTGATGAAACGCTTGCGCGAGGCGCCGACCAGAAGGGGAAGGCCGAAGCTCTTCCATGTGTCGAGCCTCGCAATCACGGCCATGCTCTGGTCGGGCGTCTTGCCGAACCCGACGCCCGGATCGAGCACGATCATGTCTCGCGCGATGCCGGCTTTGGCCGCGATCTCCAGCGAGCGGGCAAAGAAAGCGGTCACATCCGCAACGATATCGAGGGCAGGATCCGCGCTGTCTCGATTGTGCATGATGATGACAGGGACACGGTGTTCGGCCACCACGCGCGCCAAGTCTGGATCGCGTTGCAGGCCCCACACGTCGTTGACGATGGCCGCGCCTTGTTCGAGCGCCCAGGCTGCAACCTTGGACTTGATCGTGTCGATGGAGACGGGGAGGCCGAGCTTCACCACGGCCGGAAGCACGGGCTTGAGCCGCGCGATCTCCTCGTCCTGTGAGACCGGCTGCATGCCGACGTAGGGACGCGAGGACTCACCGCCAATGTCGAGGATGTCGGCACCTTCATCAGCCATGCGGCGCGCGTGAACGATGGCGCGCGCGGGCTCGTTGAATTGTCCGCCGTCGGAGAACGAATCCGGCGTGACGTTGAGGATACCCATCACGATGGTGCGCTTGAGCGCCAGCAGCCGGGCGAGCGGGTCGTTGGCGGCTTGATGGTCTCTAGTGGACACGGACCGGGCGATCGTCATACGGTGGCTTTGCGCGTGAGGCGCGCACGTGTCAAGCAGACGAAAGGCAACGGATAGATCGGAACAGTCAGATCAGTACTTGATCTTGAGCTGGAGTTTCTTGGCCTGCTCGATCCAGCGCACGACGGCCTGATCGGATGGCAGCACCTGCACCAGTTTTCGCTTGGTATTGGCCTCAGCCATCGCCTCGGCGAGCCGTTTCGGGTTCCGGTACTTGAGTTCCTTCACAGTATCGACGCCAGCGGCCTGGAGAAGGACGGCATAGTCCTCGCCCACGCCCTTGATCCGCATCCGGTCGGCCATGTTGGCCCAGCACAGGATGCTTTTCTCCGGCAGCCCGGTCTTCTCCGCGAGGTTTTTGCGGTCCTTGGGCTTGGCGGCCGAATCCAGGAGGCGAGCGGTCGTGCGGATTCCGGCCTTCTTCAGGGCCGTGGCAACGTCCGCTTCAATGCCGGAAATGTCCGTGATCGGATAAGACATGGACCTCTACTCAACCTCTCGCCGCCGCTGTCCGCTGCTCGAATGGGGCCGTCAGATGAACTGGCCGAGACCGGGGATCGAGCCCACGATCTCGCCGACTGCATCCTCGCCGGCCTTCTCCCGCGCGTACGCAATGATCTCTCTGGTGACCCCCTGCATCTCGCTCATGCCGAGTCCCGCCGCCATCAACTTGGTTCCCACACCCATGATACCGCCCATGCCAAGACCGCCGGACTCGGCTTGTACCGCCGCTTCCGCTCCAGGCATTTGGTTGATGAGTGCTTGAACTTTATCCGCCGGACCTTCCTTGAGAAGGAAGGCGAGGATGATGCCAATCGACTTTTCCGCAACGGCTCTGTCGACGCCAACATTGGCGACGAGACGCCCGACTAGCTCGTCCATGGCCTCACGCCCCTCACCGCACTCACGGCGGATTGGGATTATCATTAGCACCATGAGAGAGGAACACAAGCGACAGATGTTGCAACGTGAACACAGTCTTTAGACTTTCGGGGCAATTCACTGGCGAAATTTGCAGCGCAGCGTGATGCCCATTCACAAATGTTTTCGTGACTCGCTGCATGCTTTGTGAGCGTTGGACATTCCAAGAAGCGTTGTTAGTTTGCACGATGAGCAAGGGAGCGTGAGATGAAAGAACTCGACGCGGTTCTCGATCGTATTGATCGTGATCTCGATCAAAGCATCGAACGATTATTTTCATTTTTGAAGATCCAATCGATCTCGACCGACCCTGCTTACAATGCGCAGTGCCAAGCAGCCGCTGAATTTGTCGCCGCCGATTTGAAAAGTATCGGCTTTGCAACCGAGGTTCGTGCGACAGAAGGCCACCCGATCGTGGTCGGAAAAGCGAGCGAAAGCGCCGTGAATCCGGCCTCAAAAGGCAAGGCGCCACACGTCCTTTTCTATGGCCATTACGACGTGCAACCGGTTGATCCGCTTGAGCTTTGGACCAGCCCCCCGTTCGAGCCCCGGATCGATACTTTGCCCGATGGGCGCAAGATCATCGTCGCGCGCGGGGCATGCGACGATAAGGGGCAGGCAATGACATTCGTTGAAGCATGCCGTGCGTACAAAGCGGTGACGGGAACGTTGCCGCTGCCGATCACGATGATGCTCGAAGGCGAAGAAGAGTGCGGCTCGAAGAATCTTTTTCCGTTCGTTCGCGACAATGCAGACGAGTTCAAACTCGATCTCGCGCTCGTGTGCGATACCGGCATGTGGAATGCGGAGACGCCATCCATCACCACATCACTGCGCGGTCTCGTCTATGAAGAGGTAAAGCTCACGTGCGCCGATCGCGATCTGCACTCCGGACTGTTCGGTGGTGCAGCGCAAAACCCGATCCGCGTACTGAGTAAAATTTTAGCCGCCATGCATGACGACCAGGGGCGGGTGACGATCCCTGGTTTCTATGATGGCGTCCCGGAACTCCCACCGGACATCAAGGCGGACCTCGCGGGCTTGAACCTGACGGCTGAGCAGTTTTTGGGACAGGTCGGACTGAAAGTGCCAGCCGGCGAGAAGGACCGTATGCTGATCGAACAGATCACCACCCGGCCCACGGCGGAGATCAATGGAATTGTCGGCGGCTACACCGGCGAAGGCGCGAAGACTGTGCTGCCGGGCAAGGCATCGGCGAAGGTTTCGTTCCGCCTGGTCGGCGATCAGGACCCGAACAAGATCCGCGACGCCTTCCGTACTTTCGTAAAGGCGCGATTGCCGGTGGACTGCACGGTGGAATTTGCAAATTTTGCGGATTCTCGTGCGCTTGCCCTCGATTTCCATAACCCGGTGGTCGACAAGGCCAGGGCGGCGTTGGCGGACGAGTGGGGCAAGAAGGCTGTTACGGTCGGGGCGGGCGGTTCGATCCCGATTGTGGGCGATTTCAAGAGCGTCCTGGGCATGGACTCCTTGATGGTCGGTTTTGCCCTCGACGACGACCGGGTGCATTCGCCGAACGAAAAGTTCGACCTCAAATGCTTCCACAAGGGCACCCGGAGCTGGGCCCGTATCTTGGCCGCATTGTCCGCCTAAACCGGTCGTCAACGCTTTTGGCGTTGTCTAGGATCGCTGGGATGGGGACCGCACGATGATCCGGCGACTGACTACTCTGGCTGTGCTCCTGGCGCTCGGCGCGGCGCTCGGTGGCTGTTCCAAGTGCGGCTGGATTTGGGACGACTGGAAGTCGCCCGGTCAGGCCTGCAAGGACGACCGCCCGCGATAGCGCCGGTCAATTGAGCGACAGCAGCCCGGACAGGTTCGGTACGACGGCCGCCGGTTGAAATGCCGCATACTCGTTCGGTATCCCGGAACGATTGACCCAGATGCAGCGGAAGCCGAAGGCCGTTGCGCCCATCACGTCCCATCGGTTTGAAGAGACGAACGTGACCTCGGCGGGTTTGACCGCGAAATGGTCCGTCACCAGCGCATAGACCTCCGGCCGCGGCTTGAACATGCGGACGGTATCGACCGACAATACCGCGTCGAGATGCTCCTTCACGCCCGCCGCGTCGACGATGGACGTCAGCATGTCCGGAGAACCGTTGGAGAGGATCGCGGTGCGGTCGCCGCGCGCCTTCAGGTCGCGCAGCACCTCCCGTGCGTCGGGGAAGGCGTCGAGCTTGAGATAAGCCTCAAGCAGTTTTCCGCGCAGCGCGCGATCCACCGACGGCACGCGTTCGAACGTGTAGTCGAGCGCCTGCTGGGTCAGCGTCCAGAAGTCCGAGTAGTGGCCGGCAAGCGTCAGCGTCCAGGTGTATTCGAGCTGTTTGGTGCGCCAGATTTCAGAGAAGCGGTCGGCATTGGGGCCTGCCGCTGTGCGATGGCGGCCAATGGCGGCGTGGACGTCGAACAGCGTGCCGTAGGCGTCGAATACGTAGGGCATGGCTGATACTCCCCATCGCAATTTTTCATGAGCCGGCCGCATCCGGCAGGCTATTATTCCATGAAACAGCATTCAGCCGGTGAGTTCGATGGCCGATTGGTCGAAGACGTGGACGTTTTTTGAGGGCGAGTGGCACGACGGAAACCTGCCGCTCTGGGGCGTGCGCACGCACGCGATCTGGCTCGGTTCGTCGGTGTTCGACGGTGCCCGGGTGTTCGAGGGCGTGGCGCCGGACCTCGACCTGCACTGCGCGCGCGTGAATGCCTCGGCCAAGACGATGTTCCTCGATCCCGTGGTGCCGGTCGAACGCTGGCTTGAACTGGTGAACGAAGGCCGCAAGCGCTTCGCGTCCGACACGCCGCTCTATGTCCGGCCGATGTATTGGGCCGAGCGGGCGGGGCCGATGGCGCTCCCACCGGACCCGGCTTCGACCCGCTGGTGTCTCGCGCTTTACGAGACGCCGATGCGCAAACCTGAAGGCTTTTCGATCACGCTGTCGCCGTTCCGCCGGCCGACATTGGAAACCGCGCCGGTCGATGCCAAGGCCGGCTGCCTCTATCCGCACAACGCGCGGGCGATGTTTGAGGCGAAGTCGCGCGGCTTCGACAATTGCATTGTCTGTGATGTTGCGGGCAACGTTGCGGAACTCGCCAACTCGAACGTCTTCATGGCGAAGGACAGTGTGGTCTACACCCCGATCCCGAACGGCACATTCCTCGCCGGCATCACACGCATGCGGACCATCAAGCTTTTGCGCGCAGCGGGAGTCACGGTGCACGAGACGGTGCTTCGGTATAGCGATTTCGAAACGGCTGATGAAATTTTCGGCACCGGAAACGCGTCGAAGCAGCAGCCGATCGTCCGCATCGGCGAGCGCTCCCTCCAGCCGGGCCCACTCTTCCACAAGGCGCGCGAACTCTACTGGGATTACGCTCACGCGTAAGGCAAGTGCGAAATCGCACTTCGCGTTGTCGCACCGCCGTGATTTAGGGGCCGAGGGCCTCGCAATCACGGGAGACTTCTATGAAATCGCTGTTCCTCGGCCTTGTCGTGGCGATCGCCACACTGGCCGCCACGCCGTCCTATTCCGCGGATGATCGCAACGTCACGGTCGTGAACGGAACCGGCTACGGCATCAAGTTCCTGGGCTTCAACAACCCGGGCGACAATGACTGGAGCGACAACGAGCTCAGCTCGGTGATGACCAACGGCAAGAGCATCTATGTGAAGTTCAACAACGCCGACAAGGGCTGCAAGTGGAACATCAAGATCGTCTGGGCTGACGAGGACACCGCGGTGCTCTGGCAGAACATCGACCTATGCCAGATCGACGAAATCACGTTGCGCTACGACCGCGCGAGCGGTCAGACATCGTTCACCTACAAGTAAGCGCGCATGCGCTGACTGCGAAACGGGCGCCGCATGGCGCCCGTTTTCTATTCGATCTGCACACTGACCGATTTGATCAGCGCTCCCCAGTGGTCGTAGTCGCGCCGGATCAGACCGGCAAACTCGTCCGGTGTCTTGTCCACCGCTTCGATGGTGTTGGTCTCGTACAGGCGCTTCGCCTCCGGCGTTGCTAGGACACCCGCCACGCTTTCCCGGATTTTGTCTGTCACCTCGCGGGGCAGATTGGCCGGAGCAAACAGACCCCACCATGCGCCAGTCGAGAAGCCGGGCACGCCGGACTCGGCGATGGTTGGAAGATCGGGCCGCGACACCGGACGCTTCTCGCCTGCCGCCGCGATGATGCGGATGGTGCCGGCTTTGACGTGATCGGCGACATTGCTCATGTTGACGATCAGCGTGGAGACCTCGCCGCGCAGAAGAGCGGTGATGGCGGGCGTCGATCCCTTATAGGCGACGTGCATGATGTTCATTCCGGTGCGCTGCTTGAGGTCTTCGAAGCTCAGGTGCGCGTAGGTGCCGTTGCCGAACGAGGCGTAGTTGAGCTGGCCGGGTTTCGACTTCGCCAGCGCAATCAGGTCCGTGACGGAATAGACCGGCAACGAGGCCGGCACGTTCAGGACGGGCGTGATGTCACCCAACGCCATGATCGGGGTGAAATCCTTGCGTGTGTCGTAGCGCTGTTCCTTGTGCAGGTGAGGACCCGCGGTGAAGGAAGCATCGCTAGAGACAAGCAGCGTGTAGCCGTCACCCGGTGACTTCGCGACCGTGTCGAGACCAAGCTGCCCGTCGGCGCCGGGCCGATTGTCGATCACGACCGGTTGCCCCCAGACCTGCGATAGCCCGTTGCCGATAACGCGCGCGAGGATGTCAGTGACGCCGCCCGGCGAGCTCGGCACGACGATACGGACGGTGCGGTTCGGATAACGGTCTTGTGCTTGCGCTGTGCCAGCGCCAAGCACGAGCAGGCAAGCGGCGACCAGTGTCGCGCGCATCAAAATCCTCCCTCGACCGTCCGGCGTTGATCGCCGCTTATTCCGGCTTGATGTTGACCTTCTTTGCCAAGCCCTGCCAGAGATCGATTTCCTGGGCGATGCGGTCGCGCAGTGCATCCGGTGTGCTGGAACGCGCCTCGATTGCCTGCGTGCTCAGCGTCTGCTTCACCTCGGGCGCGGCCATGATTTCCGCGATGTCCTTGTTGATCTGTGCCACGATGGGCGCAGGCGTGCCGGCCGGCATCACGACCGCGAACACCAACGCAGCTTCGAAACCGGGAAGGCCCGCCTCGGCCATCGTCGGGACGTCTGGTAATTCCTCAGTGCGCTTTTCCGTGGTGGTCGCAAGCGCGCGGAGTTTGCCCTCGCGGATCAATGTGAGGCTCGTGCCGAGAATGCCGAACTGCATGTCGATGCGGCCTTCGTTCAAGTCGATCACCGCATGGGTCGAGCTCCTGTAGGGGATGTGGTTGAGCTGCACGCCTGCGAGCGTGGAGAAGAGTTCGCCTGAAAGATGCGCCTGACTGGCGTTTCCAACCGACGAATAGCTGAGCGTCTTGGGCTTTGCCTTGGCGAGCGCAATCAATTCGGCGACCGATTTCACCGGTACGTTGGGATTAACCACGAGCACGTAGGGCGACAGTCCGACCATCGCGACAGGGGCGAAGTCCTTCACAGGATCGTACGGGAGATGAAGGTTGAGGATCGGTGCGGTGATGTGTGTGGTCGAGGTTGCTATGCCGAGCGTGTAGCCATCCGGTGGTGACTTCGCGACGAGGTCCGAACCAATGATGCCGCTCGCCCCTGCGCGATTTTCCACGATCACCGGCTGTCGGAGTTTCACTGTCAATCGTTGGGCGATCACCCGCGCCATCACGTCGGCGGCAGAACCAGGCGGCAGCGGTACAATGAAACGAAGCGGCCGGTCCGGCCATTTTGAAGGCTGCGCGCAAGCCATGCCTGCGGTCGACAAAGACAAAACGAGCGCCAGCAGGACACGCATTGCGACATTCCCATCATCGGCCGTGTGTCAGTCTGCGAAGGCTGCACCGGCGCGCTATCGCGTGTCCAGACGATTGACACCGCTTCGCAGCCCTGTCGGAATTGCCATCCCCGGGAGCGCCCTCCATGCCGTATCAGGATTTCCGCCAGTTCCTCGATGTGCTGCGCCAGCAAGGCGAACTCATCGAGGTGGACCGTCACGTCGCGCTCACGGACACCGGAAAAGCCTTGAAGCAGGCCTATCAGAACGGCAGGCCGGCTGTGATCTTCAACGACAACGGAACGGAATTTCCGCTGGTGTGCGGCGTCTATTCTGATCGCAACAAGGCGTTGCTGGCGTTTCAGTCCGATGAGAAGAGCATTTTGCAAAAGGTGCTCGACGGGCTCGACAAGCCGGTTGCACCGATGATGACGAAAGGTCCGGCGCCCTGTCAGGAGGTCGTCATCACCGGCGACGACATCGACATCAACAAATTCCCGATTCCGACCTACAGCCCGAAAGACGGCGGCCCCTACATCACGCCGGGCATCGTGGTGTCGAAAGATCCGGAAACCGGCGTGCCGGATATCGGGCACTACCGCTTTCTGATCCTCGGCAAAAACACGTTCTCGTTCTCGGCGCAGCCGTTCCATCGTTTCGGGAAAAATCTGACCAAGTGTCAGAAGATGGGCGTGAAGCCGAAGGCGGCGCTGGTGATCGGTGTCGATCCGGTGCTGGCCTATACATGTCAGGTACAGGTGCACGACCAAACCAACGACTGGGAGGTCGCTGGCGGTTTGCGCGGTGAGCCGATCGAGTTGGTGAAGTGCAAGACCTCCGATATTGAAGTTCCGTCCACGTCCGAGGTCGTGATCGAATTCGAAGTCGACATGAACAACACCGTGATGGAAGGGCCGCTTGGTGAATACACCGGCTACTACACGCCGCCGTCGCTGAAGCCGGTGGCGACGATCACCGCGATCACCCACCGCAAGAAGCCGATCTTCCAAGGACTGCTCACGGGCAAGCCCGTCACGGAGAACCACATCCTCAAGCAGATTCCGTTCGAGGCGTCGTTCCTAAAGACGCTCAAGCGCCAGTTTCCGACCATCGAAAGCGTGTCGGTGCGTGCCTCGGCGGGCGTGTCTTTCTACGTCGTGATCTCGATGAACCAGCGCTTTGCCGGCGAGGCGCGGCAGGTGATCCTCTCGGCGATGTCGAGCAATATCCGGCCGAAGTGGACGGTTATCGTCGATCCCGACATCGACGTGCATTCGTCGTCCGAAGTCGAATGGGCGATGGCCTTCCGCGTGCAGCCGCAGAAGGACGTCATCATTGTCGATCAGATTCCGGCGGGGCCGTCTGATCCTTCGATTGAGGATCCGACCAAGCCGCGGCCGTTCCGCACGGCATCGGTCATCGGTATTGACGCGACGCGGCCTTACGGCAAGCCATTCTCAGAAGTGGCCGACGTGCCGGGCTGGGAAGAATTCGAAATGCCGGAGCTCGACGGCCGGCGTTGACGTTGGGAGGACGACGCCTTGCCAAGAAAGGTCATTGTCACAGGTGACATCAACCTGATGAACGTCGACGATCCGCGCGAGCCGTTTGGAAAAATCCTCGGCGAGCTTCACGCAGCGGATGTGGTGTTCGGAAACCTGGAATGTTGCCTGCATCTACCGGCATCGCGCCACTCGCATTCCAACGAGGGATTTTTCGCCGATCCGTTGGTCGGCGGTGACGCGCTCAAGCTCTCCGGCGTTCGCGCGGTCGGACTCGCTAACAACGTGAACTACGGTGCCGGCAACATCGCGGCCTCGATCGCGCGGCTCGACGAGATCGGCATGCTTCATACCGGCGCCGGCCCCAATCTCGCCGCGGCGCGCGCGCCTGCGGTCATTGCGCGCAATGGCCTGCGTGTCGGCATCCTCCAGCGTAGCTCGGTCTATTGGCCGACCGATCACGAGGCACGCGACGATGCGCCCGGCATTGCCGTGCTGCGCGGACACACCGCCTATCATGTGCCGATGGGCCGTTTGCGGCCTGGCGCGCCGCCGGCAAACAGACCTGGCGTGCCACCCGAGATCATCACCTGGGCCGATCCCGTCTATCTCGCGGAATTCCGCAAGGACATCGAAGCGCTGCGGCCGCAGGTCGATGTGCTGATCGCGTCGTGCCACTGGGGGCTCGGGCGCGAGACTCTACAATACATGACCGAGATTGGCCGCGCGGCGATCGACGCCGGCGCCGATCTGGTGGTCGGCCACGGGCCGCACTATTCGCTTCCGGTCGAACTCTACAAGGGGAAGCCGATCTACTACGGGCTCGGCAATCTCTGCTTCAAGGCCGGCCACGGCGGGCGCACGCATGCGAACTGGATCGGGATGCTTGTCGAACTGACGTTCGAGAACGGACAATGTGGCGGGCACAACTTCCGTTTCGTGCGCCACAACGATGGCTATGAATCGATCTTAACCGGTCCGGCCGACGAACCTGAAACACTGGCCGATCTTGCCGCGCGCAGCGCAAAGAATGGTGCGACACTGAAAGCGGAAGGTGATCGGGTTTTCGTTTCTGCGTGACGGCAAACGGGGTTTGCGACATGCGCGGATGGATCGGGGTGTTGGCCGGCTTGGCGCTCTTTGCTTCGGGTGAAGCGCAGGCGCAAGAAACGAAACAAGTCACGAAAGCTGCCTACCCCAACCGGCCGGTGCGGATGATCGTGCCGTTCGGCGCCGGCGGTCCAGGCGATATTTTCGCGCGCTTGATCGCAAAGGGCCTGTCGGACCGACTCGGTCAGCAGTTTTTCGTTGAAAACCGTCCCGGCGCTGGCGGCAACATCGGGGCGGGCGCCGCGGCGCGCGCGCCGGCCGACGGCTACACGCTTCTGGTTGGCAGTTCGACCGTGTGGGTCAACGCCAGCCTCTATCCTTCGCTGCCGTATGATCCGGTCAAGGATTTCGACCCGATCATCATTGCTGCGACGTCGCCCGAGGTTCTGGTCGTGCATCCGTCGGTGCCGGCGAAGAACGTGCAGGAGCTGATCGCGCTGGTGCGGGCGGGAAAATACAACAACTTCGCGATGCCGGGCGCAGGCACGCCGCCTCATCTGTCGACCGAGCTGTTCAAGCTGTCGCTGAAGCTCGATTTCGTGACCGTGCCGTTCGGTGGCGGTGGGCCGATGGTGCAGTCGGTGGTCGCCGGCCATACTCCTATCGCCTTCTCGGCGTTGCCGGCGGCTTCGGCGCAGATCAAGGAGGGACTCCTGCGCGCGCTCGCGGTGACCAGCGCGAAGCGCATCTCGATCCTGCCGGATGTGCCGACGCTGAACGAATCCGGTGTCCCCGGTCAGGAGCAGGAGGCGCCGCAATGCATCTGGGCGCCCGCAGGAACGCCGCGCGAAATTGTCGATCTGCTTTACCGCGAAATCGCGCGCGTCGTCGCTTCACCCGAAATAAAACAGCGAATGGCAATGATCGGGTTCGAGCCCGCAGCGATGCCCCCGGCGGAGGTCGCCGAGCGTATCAGGACCGATATGCCAAAATGGGCAAAGCTCATTCGCGACGCCAACATCAGGCCGTAAACGCAGCCTCAATTGATTGGCGGCCGTGTGAAGAGCTGATTGATTGTGCGTCCGCGCAGATCATAGGCGCGTGCAAAGATGATGCCCTCGCGTTTGACCTCGGCGAGCAGCGGCGCATCGAGGCGTGCGCAGTAGAACTCGCCGAGCATCAGCGCGAAGTCGGCGCCTTTCGGATCCCAGGTCGGTTCGAAATCTGGGCCAAGCGCATACTGCGCGGGCGGATGCGGGCCGCACACGGCCACATTCCACTTGCGGCCTGGCGGCGGGGTGAGGTCGCCCTTCTCGCCGAGCTTGGCCAGCATCGACCATGCAGCCTGCTTAAAGGAGAGGCCCCAGTAGTCGAGCATGTAGTGGCGGTATGCGCCC